>Ga0123353_10013852_pt1 | contig 11581 bp, 11 predicted proteins | sample TergutLab28metaG_3_FD_92763 | JGI IMG/M metagenome (GOLD analysis project Ga0123353, IMG submission 92763) | Labiotermes labralis P3 segment gut microbial communities from Petit-Saut dam, French Guiana - Lab288 P3 | ecosystem: Host-associated > Arthropoda: Insects > Digestive system > Gut ... | reverse complement strand
TCACGTAACAACGTATCCTCCAGCAGCCTGGCCTGCCGGAGGTCGGACGCAATGGTCGAAGTTGTCACGTATTTCTCAGGCATTTTCCATCAAAAGTCCGCCAACGCCTGCTGACGGGTCTGAACGATCCGGAAAATCTCGTTCAGCCTCGTGATGACGAACACCTCGTAAATCGACGGTGAAATCCCGCACAACCGCAACTCGCCCTTCTTCTCGCGGACGCGTTTGTGCAGCGTGATCAGCATCCCCAGCGCGCTGGAAGACATGTGCGCGACACGGGAGAAGTCCATCACGAGTTTCGGCGCCGCCGTCGGCGCCAGAACGGCCGAGAGCTGCTCCTGAATCTGCGTAATGGCCAATTCGTCCAGAATTTTCTTGTCCACCAACTCGGCGACGATCACGTCGCCCTCGCGGGTCACGGTCAGGCGCGGCGCACTTTGCATGGGCAATCTCCTTCACCTTCACAAGGCGATAGTAGAACACCTTGTGAACGTTTGTCAAGTCCAACAGTTTACCAGAACCACTGTCCGATCAGCCGGGCGATGTCCTGATACGTGACGGCCAGGAACACGCACAGCAGCAACGCCAATCCGATATATTGCGCGTAGTTGAGCACCTTCACGGGCACAGGTTTGCCGCGGATTTTCTCGATGATCAAAAACAGCGCGTGTCCGCCGTCCAGCACCGGCAACGGCAGGAAATTGAACACCGCGATCGCCGACGAGAAAAAGGCGATAAAGTAAATGAAATCCACAAACCCACGCTGCCCCGCCTGGACCGCGATCGCGCCAATCCCGATCGGGCCGGCCATGTGCTTGACCGACACCGTTCCGGAAATCAGGCTGCGAAGGCTGGCGTACGAACTCAACGTCATTTTGACGGTCTCCTTTCCGCCCCAGGCCAGGGCGCTCAGAATACCGTTCTGCTGGATCGTCACCTTCTCGATGTTGAACATCAGCCCCTGCGGGAAGACGGAAAATCGGTAAAACCGTTCGTGAAACACCGCCGGAGTCAACTCGCCGATCTCGGCCGTGCCCGACTGCCCGCCGCGCGTGGTGTAGGCCAACTCCACCGCCTGCCCCTCCCGCCTCGCTGACGCCAACGCGCGAACCACCTCCGCCCACGTCGCGACCGGCTCGCCATTGACGGCCGTGATCGTGCACCCCTTGGCGATACCCGCCCGGTCGGCGACACTGCCCGTCAGCACGTCGCCCACGACCGTCGAATCCAGATCGGCGACATCCGCCAAACCGATCTGCACGTTCTCGCCGCGCTCTTTCGGCTTGACCGTCAGCGTCACCGGCTTGCCGTCGCGGAGCACCTCCATCGAAACGTCCTTCCCCGCGTGCTCTTTGTTGATTTCCCGCAGGCCCGAACCGGTCGGCAGGAACCGTTCGCCGTAGCTGAGGATGACGTCGCCGGGCAAAATGCCCGCTTTCTCCGCGTTGCTGCCCTCGACCACCCCCAGCACCATCAACCGCGGGGCCATGCCCAGAACCCGCAGCATGGCCGTGTCGATCTCTTTCGCGTCCACGACCAGAATGCTTCCGTCAGGCCGCTCGTACCGCATCTTGCCGTCCCTGGCGGACACGGCGGTGAAGTAGATCGGTTCGCCGTCGGTGCGGAAGACGACATGCCTGGACCGGCCCAGCGTCGGCGTGACGGTGAGCGTTTTGTCCTCACCGTAGCGGCGAACGACCACGTCCACCGGTGAACCGTCAAGCCCGTGCTCGATGCGGTTGACCTGGGCCTGGTCGCTCACGCTCTGACCGGCCACCGCGACCACCTCGTCGCCGGGTTCGAACGGCGCGGTCCGCGAATGGTCTTCCTTGAAATCCGCCACGGTCAGGCTCAATGGAAACCCGATGCCGAACGCCAGCCCCATCGGGCCGCCCTCATACACGCCGACCTCCGCCCGCCCCTGCCGCTTCAGGCCGTCCACGGTACGCTCGATGGTGAACGTGTACGTCTCCGTCGGTTTGGATAACACCGCCGCCATCGACACGTCATTGAGATTGGTGATTCCGTCGCTGAACCCCAGAATAACACTGTCGCCCTCCATCGCGACGATCCGGTCGCCGACCTGGAACCGCGCCACCCACGGGTCAAACGGCGGCGGATCGGCCGGGGCGGGTTGGTCCGGTGCGGCGTGGAGTTCCTCGCCCGCCGACTCGTTCTGGTCCGCCACGCCGGGGCCGGAAGCGGCGCCCTCGGCGTCGCCTGGCAGCGGCGTTTTCCACTGAATCACCGCGTTGGCCGCCGGGGAACCGATGCTCAGTTCGCCCATCACCGGCGCGGTGAAATCCTTGCCCACCAGGCCGACCGTCACGAACAGCACGGCCGACAACACAATGTTCATCAACACGCCGGCGGCGATCACGAAAAACCGCGCGCCGACGGACTTGGCCTCGTAACTGCGCGGGTCGGGCTTGTCGTTTTCGGTCAGGCCCTTAAAATCCTCCTGGCCGAGCATCTTCACGTACCCGCCCAGCGGGACCAGGTTCACACGGTAGTCCGTCTCGCCGAGTTTGAACCCGAACAGCCGCTTGCCGAACCCGAACGCGAACTGCTCGACCTTGATCCCGACGGCCTTAGCGGCGAGAAAATGCCCCAGTTCATGCACAAACACCACCACGCCCAGACCCGCGATGAACAAAACCAACGGCAATACCCATTCCATGAACATGCCGCCAATGTTGATTTCTGCGAACATTCGTACCTCTTTCGTCAGTCGTCTTTTGCGCCAGTCGTCGGTAAAATCATACCGTCAGTCCGAGGGAAACTTTTCGTTAACTCGTTAACTGGTTCACTCGAATTACGAGTTAACGAATCAACGAGTTAACGGTCTCCCGTGCCCAGCCGTCGGCGCACAGCAAGTCCGATACTGTTATATCCGCTTTCCGAGGCGTTTTGTTCAGTAGTTCTTCGACCAGGGGCACGATTTGTCCAAATCGCAGCCGCCCAGCCAGGAACGCCTCGACGGCGGTTTCGTTCGCCGCGTTGACCACCGCGCCGCTCAGTCCGCCGCGGCGGATCACCTCGTACCCCAACTCCACCGACCGCCGGAACCGGTCCGACAACGGCCGAAACGTCAACTTGCCCAAGGCCGCCAAGTCCAGCGACGGCGTCGGACGGGCGAGCCGGTTGGGATACGTCAACGCGTACGCGATCGGCAGCGTCATGTCGGGCCTCGCCAACTGCGCCAGCACCGAACCGTCGCAAAACTCCACCAGGCTGTGAATAATGCTCTCGGGGTGGATCACCACCTGAATCTGCTCCGGCGACAGGCCGAACAACCAGTGCGCCTCGATCATCTCCAACGCCTTATTCATCAGCGTAGCCGAGTCGATGGTGATTTTCCGCCCCATCTGCCACGTGGGGTGGTTCAACGCGTCCTGCACCGTGGCGGCCTCGACACGCTGGGGGTCCCAGTCCCGCAACGCCCCGCCGGACCCGGTGATGGTCACGTGGCGGACCTCGTCGCGCCGTCCGGCGAAGAGGCACTGAAAAATGGCCGAGTGCTCGCTGTCCACCGGCAGAACCGGCACGCCCTTTGCCTGGGCGGCCGGCATGACCATCGCCCCGGCCATCACGAGCGTTTCCTTGTTGGCGATGGCCAGCGTCGCCCCGCACTCAATGGCCGCCAGCGTCGGGGCCAACCCCGCCGACCCGACAATTCCCGACAACAGCACATCCGGCGAAGACTCGCGAACCAGCTTCGTCATCGCGTCCGGACCCGCCAGCACCGCCGTTCCGGGCCCGACGGCCTCCGCGAGCGGCCCGGCCGCCTCGGGGTCGGCAATGGCCACCCACTCCGGCCGGCACGCCCGCGCCTGCTCGGCCAGCAGTCGCCAGTTGCACCCCGCCGCCAACGCCACCACGCGCAGCGACGGTTCACCGGCCACGACGTCCATCGCCTGCCGCCCGATGCTCCCGGTGCTTCCGAGAATCGCTATCCGTTTGACACTCATACGTCGGCAGATTGTAGCGGAACAACACGCCGAGGGCTAGCGCCGCAAATACGAAATACGAAACAAATCGAGAATTTCGTACTTCGGATTTCGAATTTCGCGCCCGCCGCATCACTCCACCCGAAAGGCGTACACATACCCGTCGTTGCATCCGACGATCACAAACCCGGCCGCGATGGCGGGGCTGGACTCGATCGGGCCACCGACGCGATACTGCCAGAGGCGCTCGCCGTCCGCCAGCCGGAGCAGGCGGAGATACCCGTCGTCGCCGCCCAGCAGCACACGGTCGCCGACCACCAAGGGCCCGCCGTTGCTGCCGCCGGACATCGCGTACCGCCAGACGAACTCGCCCGCCAGCGTGAAGCAATGCAACGCCGACTCCGCCGCCGCCGTCACCACCAGCACGTACTCGTCCGTCACGGCCGCGGGGGCCATCGTGCCCGCACCGAGGGGCCGCCGCCAGTCCACGTCGCCGCTGGACAGGTCGAGACAATACAGACTCTCGGGCCCCCGGCAGTCGGCCGCGTACCCTTTGCCCGCCCGAACGGCCATCGCCGTCGCGACCAGGCCGGGCATGGACACGTCCAACTCCACTTTGTCCGTGGCCTTGGTCAAATCCAGCACGCGGACGCTGCCGTCGCACACCGCCAGCACGGCCATCGACCCCGCCACCGAGCACGGTGCGTTGACGTAGCTGCCCATGTTGATCGACCACAACGGTTTGCCGTCGGCGGCGTCGAAACCGTGGAGCATGTTTCCGTGCGTGCCGACCAGCACGCAGTCCCGTCCGGCGGCGTCGACGAAGTGGTTCGCCGCCGCCACCACCTTTCCGCCGGCCGGCATGGACCAACGCTCGCCGCCGTCGGCGACGTCGAGGCAATACACCACGCCGCCATTGCCCTCCGTGCCGACGATCACGCTCGACCCCAACACCAGCGGCGGAGCGGAGACGGCCGATCCGACGTTAACCGACCAGATCAACTCCCCGCGTTCCAGGGTCAGGGCGTACACCCTGCCGTCGTCGGCGCCGATAAACACCCGCCCGCCGTCAATCACGGCGGACGACTTCACCGCCGACACCGTGCCACCCGCCCCGCCGCCCGTCCGAAACCGCCACGCGAGTTTCAATCCGTCCCCCAGTTTCCCCTCGCACGCCCCGGACATCGCCGCATCGCCACGTTACGTCCGCCACGAAACGGGCGTCTGAGCGACAAACGAAGCCGACGGACCCGACGCGGACGACGAATCCGTTGATGATGCCGTCGTCGTCGCCGTCGTCGCACCGCCCTCCGTCGCGCGACGCTCCGACTGACGCGACCACAACACATGTGCAATCACGATCAACGCGAGCAGCCCCATGAATTTCAATGTCCGAACCATAACCGTAGTGTAACGAAAGTTCGCAGATTTGGCTTGCTTCTTTGCGCTATAGGGTGTTGTGGTCGGCAAAACGTGCATCATGACGACTTCGCTGAAACGTCAACTGCCCGCCGCAGGGTATTTCTCTGAACAGGTCACCATGCTACAGTCTTGTTTATGTACAAAAACCCCTACGATGACCTGACGAACGGCCGGTGGATCAAGGTGAATTTTCACACACACGCGGGCACGGGCGAGGGAACCTGCGGGTCGAATCCGGTCGACGCCGTGGTGCGGCTGTATCGTGATTTGAATTATGGGGCGCTGTGCATTTCCAATCACGACCTGTATACGGACACGACCGCGTTCGACGACGGGAAGTTGCATCTGATTCAAGGCGTTGAGTACAGTCCGTATCCGCACATGTTGACGATTGGTGTGGATCGGTCATTGCATGAATTGCCGCACCAGGCCGCCATTGACGCGACGGCGGAGGCGGGCGGTTTTACGATCCTGTGTCATCCCAACTGGATTCACAAAGCGTATTGGTCGCCCGAGCAGATCAACGCGTTGACGGGATTTGTCGGCCTGGAGGTGATGAACACGCTGATTTACCGCCTGTCCGGCTCGGGTCGGGCGACGGACGTGTGGGACGCCGTTTTGAAACAGGGCCGGCTCATCTGGGGGTTCGGCAGCGACGATTTTCACATCCCCTCCGACGCGGGCCGCTGCTGGACGGACGTGTATGTGAAGGCGGAAGGCTTCGAGGGCATCAAACAGGCCGTCACCGCCGGCAGACTCACCGCCTCGACAGGCCTGGCGCTGGACTATTTACGCCTGGACGGCAAAACGATCACGGTCAAGGCCAAGTTTCCGACGGAAACCTACGTGGACACGTTCGACTACAGATTCGCCACGGAAAATGGCGCAGTCGCCCAGTCGCAAGGCCCGTCGGCGGAATACACAATCGGCGACGAAAACTACGTCCGCGTCGAAGTGATCGCCGAAAACGGCGCGATGCTGTTCACCCAGCCGGTGATTCGAACGGAGTTCTATATGCCGGCCAGCCATTGATCCATCATTGAGGTTCCCGATCGAGGCGCTATTCGATCATGTTTTTGGCGTGGCTGTACGCGCTGCCGGCCAACTGTTGGGGATGACCCTCCTCGAAGCTGAGGTAGTCCATGCCGATGTACTCCACGCCGTCCTGTCCGACGTGCGTGCTGTCGGGCCCGAGAAAGAGCATGGGCATCACCACGCCGCCGACCCGGCGGGCCAGGAGTTCAAACACCCCCCGCGCCTGCAAGCCGTCCGCGCCCAGCGGCAAATGCCGCCCGTGCCATTCCAGCGTCCCGAGGGGAAGATAGGCGATCGGGCACCGGCGCACGCGCTCCAGAAACTCATCCGGGCGCAATTCTTCGTAAAAAACCGTTTCGTGGCCCATCATTCACATTCATCCCTTGTGAACCTATCTCCCACGACCGTCACACACGTCGCCGCCGCAGCATCGCCAGCCCGCCCAGCGCCAGCAGGGTCATTGTCGCCGGTTCGGGGACCGACGAAACGTAGAATTCGATTTCGCTCATGGAACCGCTGCCGGAGAAACTGAAGCGAACCCACTTCGCCTCCACGCCTTCGCCGTCCTCGCCGTCCAAACGGATGAACTGGGTGATGGGCAGGCGGGTCGACTGGGAATAGACATTTTCCCAAACGCTGCCCTCGACGTCGGCGAGCCAGGCATTCGGATCGGCGAAGGACATCGCGTTGGCGGCGGTGGAAATGTCGATGTGGCAGTTGCTCCATCCGTTCGTTTCGAAACCGCCCAGGTTGATGCCCCAGATCAACACGGCCTCCTCGAACGGAACGACGAACCAACTCAGGTCGCTCTCCCCAGCCGAGCGCACGTAGTCACTCGCCGACACCGTGCCGTTAAACAGCTTGGCGGGGTTGTCCGACGAGGCACCGAGCGTCAGCCACGCGGTCCCCATGTCGGCGGAGTCATACGTGGGGCGGTTGGCGACGTTGTACATGTAACTGAACCCGGACGTCCGGTCATCAAACACGCTGTTGGCGGAGGCGAACAGGCTGATGTTCCCCAGCCGAATGTGCTGGGGGTCGGGGTTTGGAGTAGGGTCGACTTTGACGTTGGGATTCTGGCGAATCTCCAGATACCGAAGCGCCAGGCCGTCATCCCCGCCCGGCAGCGCGATTTGCACCTGGCCGCCATTCCAGACCGGCGGAACCTGCGTCAGGTCCAGTTGCTGAAGGCCGGCGAGGTCCGTCGTGGAGTACCACACCTCGAACGAATCGGGAAGGAACGTCGAATAATCCAGCACGAGCCTGGACGCGGAGTACACCCCGCCCAGGTCGAACGTGAGGTCCCATCTCGCGTAATTGCCCACCGACGCCATCGCCCAACTGCCGGTCGCCACGCCGGTTGGCCCGCCGGACGGACTCGTGATGTTCACCCGCGACGACCGGGTGTCCTTGTCGTACTGGCGAAGCAGGTCGACCAGGGTCGGGTCCGCATACTCCGCACCCTCCGCGGGCAACACCAAGCCAACCGTCACGCCAAAACAAACCAACCAGCCGACAATCAAACCCTGTGTTCTCATGACCTCTCCTTTCACTTCCTAATATGATGCCGAAGGAACGCAAACATTCTACACCAATCACACCCGCATCCGTCGTTCTATTTCCGCCGCCGCAGCAACGCCAGACCGCCCAGCGCCAGCAGGCTCATCGTCGCCGGTTCGGGGATTTCCGGCAGTTTCGTCAGGAACATCACCTGAAACAGGCCGCCGCTTGCCAAGTCCAGAATGATCTTGTCCGTGTGGAGGGATTGGTCGAATTGCAGCGGCAAAATGTAGCCCGGGCCGCCTCCAACGGGCATTGAGATGTCCACCAGCGGAGTTCCGTCGCCGTCCTTGAGCGTAAAGGCCGCGGAAGCATTGTCCATGCTCCAAATCAGGATCGCGTCAATCTGCTGCTTCTCGCCCGGCTCAAGATCGGGAAACGCAAAGGTCACCGTGCCCGGAAACGTCGTCGGAATCCACCAGGACCCGGCGGTGTTCCCTGTCAGGCTGCTGGCGACTCCCCCGGACGACGTGCTGGCCGTGGCCTTGATCTGTTCCAGCCTGTCGGGCAGAACAATGACGTTGTTGAAGTCGACAAACCCCTCGTTCTTGTCGTTGTTCAGTTTGACCGAGTTCAGGTCCAGGCGAATGGAATCGTACGCCCCCACGCGATCCAGCGTCTGCACCTGAATCGCATACGTGCCGCGCGTGCCGTCTCCTGACATCACCGGATCAATGTTGCCCCAGTCCGTGCCCGCACCGCCGCCGCCAAGCCGAAGGTCATACGACATCGGGTATGTGTTGTGAATGGGGTCGTTGTAGGTGTCACTCCAGATCATCTGGGACGTGATGACGGTGCCGATCTTCGTCTGGGGCATCGTGAGCGTGAGCTCCACGGTATCCCCCGGCTTCCAATCGGCGTAGGTGCTCACAATCCGGCAGTTGACATTGCGAGAGTGCCTCAGGCTGGTAAGCAGCGTCACGGGACGATCCGAGACATTGGACCACTTCGTTTCATCCCAGACGTACGACACTCCACCCGCGAAGGGATTGGCGTATTCGTGAATCCACTCATACCCCTCATACGGCGTCACGACAACCTGACCAGATGCCGACACCGAAACGACCGCCACCAACATCGTCGTTAACCATGCAAATTTTTTCATGACGTCATCCTCCAAAATAGCCATCCGTAATCCATAACAGTATCAGCCCGCAGCCGACTCTAGCACCGGGCTTTTCGCCGCAACAACGCCAACCCGCCCAACGCCAGCAGGCTTATCGTCGCCGGTTCGGGAACGCCCGTCAGATACGCATACGATGCCCGGATCTGATCGTCATCCAGCACGCCGGCGTACCCGGCGAAGTAGCTGAAGCCCACGCCCCGCACGTAGCGGTCGCTGCCGCTGCCGATCGCGCCCATGGCATCGTCGTTACCGTAGAAACGGTAATCCCCGGCTGCGAGATCAATAGGCAGTCCTCCCTGGGTGGGATACGTGGTCAGGGCCAATTCGCCGTCCACATAGTAGCGGAATTCGTTGGCCTGAATGTCCACCACCTTGACCAACTGGAACCACCGGTCGCGGGGAACGATGCCGTCCACCTGTGTGTCCTGCTGCTCCCACCAGACGTCCCCAGGGGTGCGCAGCGCCGTCCAGGACGACAGCGACCCGTTTCCGCCCTGTTCGATCCCGGTCGAGTACAGAAACTCGTTCTGCACCCCCGTGTAATGATTCCCGCCGATGCCCGCGTTCACCCACGCCCGCATGTCCGTCTCGATGTAGTAGTACGCGACCTGCGTGTACCCGACCGCCGACGAGTCCAGGAAAATCCCCGCCGTCGCGCCCGGGCCGAGCGCCATGACCTTGCCGTACTGTTCGAGGGCAATGTAAGGCCGGTCGCCGCCGTACACACCGTCAGCCGCGTAATGCTGCGGCAGGCCAACCATGTCCTCCGTCAGCGCCCGCAGGGGCGTTCCGGGCGCGATCTGTAGCGCTCCCGCGGTCAGGCTGCCCGAATTGGCGATGCTTCCCGTTTCGGCGTCCCACAGGTCGGTCTTGGCCAAATCCCACTCCACCAGCGGCTGCGGAAGTCCCGCCGCCCACACCGACACAGCCATCGCACACACCACGCCCGCCACGATCGTCCGAAAACCACGCATAACCGCTCCTTTCGCAGGACAAATAAAAACATGAACATCGCATGAAGCAACGAAACGCGTGAATATATCTTAACACGGTTATCGTTCGTGTCCAGAACGGAAATGCCATCCGTACCGATTCTGCCTGATTGTCTTTGCCTGCATAGTGACACGTCAGCCGTCTTTGCGTTACACTCTTGGTCATGAAAATCGGGCCATTTCGAAAATTGATTGTGTTGGGCGAAAGCACCGTACAGGGCGGCGGCTGGCTTGCCAGTGACGACGAGCGTTACGCCGACATCCCGACGGAAAACATCATCACGCTGATCGAAACGCTGCGTGGACAGGCGTAAGAACGTGTATAAAACGTAGCACGGGCATCTTGCCCGTGAGTCCCACGGGCGTCCCGCCCGTGGCGAGGCCGGCTGGAACTTCATGCAACAATGGTGTTTCCGCCCACACCGACTCCAAAGTGCCCCTTCCAAGGCCACGTTGCATGGGCGAGACGCCCATGCGACTCACGGGCGGGACGCCCGTGCTACGTTTTCCAAGGCACAGCCGCGCGGATTATTCGATCATGTTTTTGGCATGGCTGTAGGGTGTCGTTGTCCATCCAACTCACGCCCGCCCGTCGCCGCCGCAGCATCGCCAGGCCACCCAGCGCCAGCAGGGTCATCGTCGCCGGTTCGGGGATGGCCGCGAAGGCCTGGAATTCGGACAGGCCGAAGTAGCCCGACGTGCCCGAGGTGTTGATCCACCAGTTGTCGCCGTTCTTCGCCTGCCAGCCGGATTCGTCCAGGTCGATCCACTCCGGGAACGTGAGCTTCAGGCTGGCGGTGTTTTTGAAAATGGTGTCGAAATGCACCGGGATACCGCTGAGGACATTGCCGTCCGCGTCGCAGGGCAGGCCCTGATTTGCTCCGTCATCATTCACACTCCAACGTTGCTTGTACCGCAATCGCACGAACTTGGCAATGATCCCCTGTGGCGGTGTCTGGGAAATCTCGTATAATCCAGCGGAACAGGAGAAGACCATCGAGGGAGATTACGTTAACGCCATGGCCTGGCTGGCCGAGCAGGGCGCGAATATCCATGCCAAAGACAACAAGGGCCGAACGCCCATGTTTCCATCGGTCTGGAGTCTGGGGGCTGGGCTTAAAGCGATGAAATGGCTGAAGGAACAGGGCGCGGACATCCATGCCCGAGACGACGCTGGCCAAACGCCGATGTTCGTGGCGGCCGAGGAAGGCTACATGGACATCATGGTGTGGTTGAAGGAGCAAGGCGCGGACACCAACGCCAAAGACAATGACGGCCGAACGCCCCTGTTCGCGGTGGCCCAGGCTTTTGTCCGTGACAACCAGATCGAGGTGCTGGAATGGTTGAAGGAGCACGGTGCGGACGTGAACGCCACGGACGACAACGGCCAAACGCCAATGTTTGCGGCGGCGGCGAGCTACTATGCCGGAAACAAAATTGAGGCCATGGCGTGGCTGAAGGCACAGGGCGCGGACGTTAATGCCAAAGACAACAAC
>Ga0123353_10013850_pt1 | contig 11581 bp, 8 predicted proteins | sample TergutLab28metaG_3_FD_92763 | JGI IMG/M metagenome (GOLD analysis project Ga0123353, IMG submission 92763) | Labiotermes labralis P3 segment gut microbial communities from Petit-Saut dam, French Guiana - Lab288 P3 | ecosystem: Host-associated > Arthropoda: Insects > Digestive system > Gut ... | reverse complement strand
CGCGGTTGACGCGCTCGCGCACGGCGGCGCTGGGCTCCTCGCTGGCGGGGGAGGACAGGCTCTCAAAGTCCACCGGGTCGACCTCGATGTGCAGGTCCAGCCGGTCGAGCAGCGGCCCCGAGATGTGGGCCAGGTACCGCGCCACCGCCACCTCCGAGCAGCTGCAGCGCTTGGTCGGGTGGCCGAAAAAGCCGCAGGGGCAGGGGTTCATGGCGGCGATTAGCATAATTGAGCACGGGTACGACAGCGAACCTGAAACCCGCGAGATGGTCACGGTGCCGTCCTCGAGAGGCTGGCGCAGAATCTCCATGGCCATGCGGGAAAATTCCGGAAGCTCGTCCAAAAACAGCACCCCGTTGTGAGCCAGCGAAATTTCGCCCGGCCTGGGGATGCTTCCGCCGCCCGACAGCCCGGCGGGCGACACCGTATGATGAGGTGAGCGGAAGGGGCGGCTGGTAATCAGCGGTTTTCTGGGGCTTAACACTCCGGCGATGGAGTGGATTTTGGTGGTCTCGATGGATTCCTCAAAGGTCATGTCGGGCAGAATCGAAACCAGCCGTTTGGCCAGCATACTTTTGCCCGAGCCGGGCGGCCCGATAAGCAGCGCGTTATGCCCCCCGGCGGCGGCGATTTCCAGCGCGCGTTTGGGCACGGCCTGCCCCTGCACATCGGCGAAATTCGGCAGATGCTCGAACGCACCGGATTTGGAAGACAGCGGTTTCGCCGGAGTAATCAACCGTTCTCCCCGCAAATATTTAACCAGCTCGCCGAGATTTTCCACGGGGATAATATCAATATTCTTGACGACCGCACCTTCGCGGGAATTTTTTTCCGGCACAAAAAGCCGCTTGCAGCCCTTTTTCTGAGCCGCGATAGCCATGGACAAAACTCCGCGCATCGGGCGGACGTCGCCGCTCAGCGACAGCTCGCCGACAAACGCGCAGTCGGACAAATCCGCGTCCAGCTGACCCGAAGCCTTGAGCACCGACAGCAGAATCGGCAGGTCAAAAACCGGGCCTTCCTTGCGTATGTTGGCCGGGGCGAGGTTGATGGTTATGCGCCCCAGGGGGAAGTCGAAACCGCAGTTTTTCATAGCGGCGCGCACCCGGTCGCGGGATTCCTTGACCGCGGCACCGGGCAGACCCACGATGTCAAAGGCGGGCATTCCCCGGGAAAGGTCGGACTCCACTTCAATTGCGTACGCGTCCATGCCGAAAAGGCCTATGCTGTAAAGCTTTGAAACCATGCTGGCAACTCCTGACGTCTATTTCTTAATCTTCCCCAAAATCCATTCCCCCAGCTTGACCAGCTCGCAAATCACAATCGGCGTCGCCGAAAGCAAAAATACCTCAAAATACTCGGTGACGCCCAGCGGAACCAGCTTGAACATCAGCCCGGCGGGAGTGGCGAGTATGATAATCACCATGAACAGCGAAACGGCGAACGCGCCCAGCATGTATTTGTTGGTGTGGAAGCCGACCTTGAAGAGTGAACGCGGGGAGCGCGTGTTGAAAGCGTGGAACAGCTCGGATATGCACAGCACGGCAAAAGCCATCGTCCGGCCGTATTCCTCGGGGTCAAGATCGGCATGTAGAGGCGCGAAATGGAACCGCCCAAGCCAGTAGGCGATAAGCGTCAGCGCGCCGATCATAATGCCCTGCCAGACGACGGTGAACCCCAGACCGTTGGCAAAAATATGCTCATCCCGTTTGGCGGGCGGCCGCTTCATGGCCGAATCCTCGGCGGGTTCCATCCCCAAAGCCAAGGCGGGCAGAGAGTCGGTTACCAGGTTGAGCCACAGCAGCTGAATGGCGATCAGCGGGGTGCCCCAACCGAAAATCATGGCGAAGAAAACGGTGAGAATCTCGCCAAAATTGCAGCTGAGCAAAAAGTGCACCGATTTTTTGATGTTGTCAAAAATGCCGCGGCCTTCCTTGACCGCCGTGACTATGGTTGCGAAATTGTCGTCGGTCAGGGTGATGTCAGACGCGCCCTTCGCAACGTCGGTTCCGGTGATGCCCATTGCGCAGCCGATATCCGCCGCTTTGAGGGCAGGGGCGTCGTTAACTCCGTCTCCGGTCATGGCGACCACATCACCGCGCTTTTTCCAGGCGTTTACGATGCGGATTTTATCCTCCGGCGACACCCGGGCATATACACGTATGTCGGCGATTTTTTCGTCCAGCTGCGTATCGCTCATCTTGCTGAGCTGAGTGCCGGTGACTGCCAGAGTTTTGTCGTCCAGAATTCCCAGCTGCCGGGCGATTGCGCAGGCGGTCAGGATATGGTCGCCGGTGATCATGACGGTTTTAATTCCGGCAGCCGCACTTTGCGCCACCGCGGCCTTTGCTTCCGGACGGGGAGGATCAATCAGACCGACCAGCCCCAAAAATTTAAGGCCGGTTTCCAGTTCCTCGCTGGTCGGGGTGGTGGGAACCTCGTCCAGTACCCGGTAGCCTATGGCCAGCACTCGCAGGGCGTCTTTGGCCATTTCTTCGTTAGCCGCCAGAATATTTTTGAGGTCGGGGCGGTTGCAGCGGGACAGCAGCACATCCGGCGCGCCCTTGACGATGGCTACAGGTTTGCCGTCGATAATATTGACCGTGGACATGAGCTTTCGCTGCGAATCAAACGGAATTTCGGCCAGGCGGGGGAACAAATCGTTCAGGCGCAGGGCGTCCGGCCCGGTGATTTTGTGGCCGCGTGAACAATGGCGGTTTCGGTGGGGTCGCCGATCTGCCTGACCTCGTCCCCCTCGACCTCCAGTTTTGCGTCGCAGCAGAGTGCCGCGTATGTCAGCAGACTCGCGGCTTTGGCTCCCTTGGCGTCCTTTGTGTCGATAATCTTCCCGTCAAAATACATCTTGACAAGGGTCATGCGGTTTTGCGTAAGCGTCCCGGTCTTGTCGGAGCAGATGACCGACGCGCTGCCCAGAGTTTCCACGGCGGGCAGACGGCGGATGATGGCGTTCTTTTTAACCATGCGCTGCACGCCCAACGCCAGCGCGATGGTAACGATCGCGGGCAGACCTTCGGGAATCGCGGCGACCGCCAGCGAAATGGAGGTCATGATCATCTCCATGAGATGCTGCCCGGTGAACAGGCCGACCACCAGAATAATTCCGCAGATGGACAGCGCGAGAAGCCCCAGATTTTTGCCCAGCCGCGCCAGCTTTTGCTGCAGCGGGGTGACGATCTCGCCCTGATTCTCCAGCAGAGCGGCGATTTTGCCCATTTCGGTGCCCATGCCGGTTTCGGTGACAACCGCGCAGGCGCGCCCGTAGGACACGACACAACCGGAATAGACCATGTTCAGCCGGTCGCCCAGCGGCGCGATGTCTGCCAGTTCCGCGTCGGATTGTTTTTCAACCGCCAGGGATTCCCCGGTCAGCGCGGCTTCCTCGCAGTGCATACTGTGGCAGGAAATGATGCGCCCGTCCGCCGGAATGTAGTCCCCGGCTTCCAGCAGCATAACGTCGCCCGGAACCAGATCGGCAGCGGGGATAACGCTGACCTTGCCGTCACGCATGACCTTCGCGTTGGGCGTGGAGAGGTTCCTCAAAGCCGCCAGTGCCTGCTCGGCCTTGCTTTCCTGAATTACGCCAAGCAGGGCGTTGAGCACCACTATGGCCACGATAACGATAGGCTCGATCCAGTCGTTTTTGTGTTCGAGCAGGGTGATGATAATTGAGACGACAGCCGCCGCCATCAAAATCATAACCATGGTGTCTTTGAGCTGCGCGGCGAACCGCTCGAAAAATGTCGGCAGCTTTTTCTCCCGCAGACGGTTAGGTCCGAAGCCCTCCAATCTTTCCCCTGCCTTTTCTGCCGTTAACCCCTTTTCGAAATCAGTCCCCAGCTCTTTTTTAACATCCGATAGTTTTGAACTGTGCCAAATCATTACAACTTCCCCTAACTTTAATTTTAGTTTCGCGCTACATATAGATAGTATGCACTCATCCTGCTAGAATTTTACAACAAAACGCCGGGTAATGCAAGCGGTTTAGCGCAATCGGTGCCGAAATTCCGCGAATTTTAAAATCTCTTTTTCAATTGTTGCATTCAGGATAAAAATCTGATATTATAATTTGGAACGGAAATGTGAGGAAAAAATCGGAAAAATGAATTGGCAGCCGCTAGAAGAAAAGCGGGCTAAAATTATTAGCGTTTCAATTGACAAGGATTTCCTTGTGGAATCCGAAGCCGAAGAAGCAAAGATATGGGTGGTTGAAATGCTCGACAATTTTATGACTATATTCCCAAAAAAATATTTTAAGAAGTAGATTGAATAGACAGATCAGGTCATACTAATCTCAATATTGCTTCTGGTATCCCATCCATCGGGAAACTGTAGGGGGCATCGTCCTCGATGTCCCGCAGACCGGCGGGAGACCGGGGACGGTCGCCCCTACGATTTCTCGCCGGATGAGGCACTAGATTATAACTCCTCCGCACAGCACCCTGTCCCCGTTATAAAACACGGCCGCCTGTCCGGGGGTGACCGCCCGCCCGGGCTTGTCAAGCGAAACCGCGGCGCGGTTGCCGTCGTCGGGATAAACCGTGCAGGCGGCGGGAATTGCCGAATAGCGCAGCTTGACCTCGGCGCGAAAAGGCTCGCGGGGCGGCTCAAAAGCGATATAATTTATCTCGCGTACCTCAAAGCGGCTGCGGTATTCCTCGCCGGATTCGCCTAAGGAAACGGTGTTATCGCGGGGGCTTATGCCGGTCACGAACATGGGCTTGCCGAAGGTGACGCCCAGTCCCTTGCGCTGGCCGCAGGTATAACGCCAGTAGCCGTTATGCCGACCGAGAACATTGCCGTCCCGGTCGATAAAGTCGCCCTGCCCCGGCAAATCTACGCCGGAACGCTCCAAAAACCGGGTATAGTTATTGTCCGGCACAAAACAAATTTCCTGGCTGTCGGGCTTGCTGAAAACGGCAAGCTCTTTTTCTTTTGCGATCAGACGCACCTGCTCTTTGGAATATCCCCCCAGCGGCAGCAGAAGATGAGAAAGCTGTTTCTGCGTCAGGGTATACAGCGCGTAGCTTTGATCTTTTTCGGGGCGCGCCGCTCTGCGCAGCCCGTGCCTGTCTCCGTTCTGCGAAATTTGCGCGTAATGCCCGGTGGCGATGAAGTCGTATTCCAGCAGCTTCGCCCGGCGGAGCATCTCGTCGAATTTGATGTGCCTGTTGCAGGCGATGCAGGGGTTGGGGGTTCTGCCGGAGATGTATTCATCGATGAAATAATCCACCACACGGGTCTTGAACTGCTCCTTCATGTTGAGCGTCAGGTGGCGGATCCCCAAGCGGTGACAAACCCGCCGGGCGTCGTCGATGTCGTCCAGCGAGCAGCATCCGCCCTCGCGGCGTTCGGTTTGATCCTGCTCAGTCCACAGGCGCAGGGTCACGCCGGTCACGTCATAGCCTTGATCGATCAGCAGCGCGGCGGCAACCGAGCTGTCAACCCCGCCGCTCATGCCGACTAAAACTCTTTTTGCCATGTTTGTTCATTCCTGTCTTGTCGTAGGGGGCATCGTCCCCGATGTGCCACAATACTCGACATCCTGCGTTGGGTCAGGGACGACCGCCCCTGCGAATAACATTCCGCTGAATCTTGCCGCTGGTGGTCTTGGGCAGTTCGGCGACAAAATCAATAAGCCGTGGGTATTTATAAGGAGCAGTGACTTTTTTCACATGATTTTGAAGCTCTTTTTTTAGCTCATCGGACGGGTCAAAGCCCTTTGCCAGCACGATGGTCGCCTTGACCACCTGACCGCGCATGGGGTCGGGCGCGGCGGTCACCGCGCATTCCAGCACCGACGGGTGCTCAAGCAACGCGCTTTCCACCTCAAACGGCCCGATGCGGTACCCCGAGCACTTGATGACGTCGTCGCTTCGCCCGACAAACCAGTAATATCCCTCGGCGTCCCGCCAGGCCATATCGCCGGTGTTGTATACGCCGTCATGCCAGCATTTTTCGGTGACCTCTTTGTCTTTGTAATAGCCCCTGAAAAGCCCGACAGGGCCTTTGACCCCGGCATTTTTTATGACTATCGAGCCGACTATGCCGTCCTCGCAGGGGTTGCCGTTTTCGTCGGCCAGGTCGATGTCGAAGATCGGCGAGGGCTTGCCCATCGAGCCGGGGCGCACGTCGAAATATTTGTAGTTGGCCAGCATGACCGGGGTTTCGGACTGGCCGAAGCCCTCACGCAGCTCCATGCCGGTTTTCTGGTGAATCTGCTTGTACACCTCCGGGTTGAGCGGTTCGCCCGCCATGGAGGCGCATCTGATAAAGCTGAAATCATAAGCGGACAAATCTTCTTTGATCAAAAACCGGAAGATGGTCGCCGGGGCGCAGAAGGTGGTGGGTTTCAGGCGGGTGATCGCCCTGAGCATGGGCACGGTCTGGAATTTGTCGGTGTCGTACGCGCCGATTGCCGCACCGCAAATCCACTGGCCGTATATCTTGCCCCAGGCAAATTTCGCCCAGCCCGAATCGCTCTGGGTCATATGTATAGTATTTTCCTCAACCTGCTGCCAATACTTAGCGGTGATGATATGCCCCAGCGGAAAGGCGAAATCATGCCGCACCATCTTGGGCATTCCGGTCGTGCCGGAAGAAAAATAAATCAGCATCATGTCGTCGTTGGTCGGCGCGTCCTCCCCCCGCGGCCGAATCCAGTTGTCGTCAGCCGCGTAAAGCTCCCGCTCAAAGTCGAAAAATCCGTCCCCGTCATATTTCTGTGCGCCCAGAGTATAAACGCTCTGCACCGTCCCGCATTCCGGCAGGGCGGCTTTTATGTTCCCAACGACCTCCGGGTCGGACACGCTGACCATCATCTTGACGTCGGCGATGTTGCAGCGGTAGACCAAGTCCTTTTTGGTCAGCTGATAGGACGCTGGAATGCACACCGCGCCCAGCTTGCACAGCCCCACGATGGAAAACCATACCTCAGGCCTCTGCTTGAGAATCAGCATGACCACGTCGCCCTTTTTGATGCCCTTTGCCTTGAAAAAGTTGGCGGCCATGTCGCTGTAACGCCTGACGTCATCGAAGGTATAGCTTTTGACCTGTTCCGTGTCGTCAGTCCAGACCAGCGCGAGCTTGCCGGGTTCTTCCTTTGCCCAACGGTCAACTATGTCGTAACCGAAATTGAAGCTGTCCGGAACGTTTATCCTAAAGTCCCGCTTCAGCTCCTCATATGTCTCAAACTCGATTTTTTCGCAGTAGTCGTTTATGATTCTGTTCATGTAGTTTTACTCCTTTATCACCGTCAAAAACTTGGCGGTTTCGGTCACCGCCGACTGGCCGTGGGGGATGGTCGGGTTAAAATAAATGCTGTCGCCGGGATTCAGCACAAAATCTTTGTTGCCGACGGTAATTTTCATGCGCCCCTCAAGGCAGTAATTGAACTCCTGCCCGGAATGCACCACCAGCGATTTATGCGCGTTGTCCGCCGAGAGGGAGACTATCATCGGTTCCATTTCCCGCTCGATAAAGTTAAACGCGACGCTGTCGTAGGAATAGCCCTGATAGCGTTCAACCCGGACGCCTTCGCCCGCTCTGACCACGCTGTAGGTGTTCATCTTCGGTGTCTCGCCGGTCAGGAGCACGGTGAAATCCACGCCCAGAATGGACGCCAGCTCATAAAGCGTGCTGACCGGGATGTCCACACCGCCGTTTTCGAGCGACGCGTAATCCTGCAATGACATATTGAGCTTTGCCGCCATGTCATACGCGCTGATGTCCAGTATCTCCCGAAGCTCTTTGACTCTGCGGGGAATTTCTTCAAGTTGCTTTTTCATGACTTGCCTCCAAATCCCCACGCAATTCGGCGCCGCTGTAAACGAAAAGTGTGGGGTAATTATGATGTTTTTTTGTGGTATAATAGGAGCAACGGCAACAGCTCGAATAATTTTAGGGCTTCGAGCTCGACTCCAAATCTGGGAAAGGCTCCCGTTTCGGCGGATGCTTGGTTTGTGTTGTTGTTTTAATAACTGCTGCTAATTCTTTTCACTTTAAGAAAAATTTAAATTATTTTTGGACTTATTCTTAATCACCGCTTCATATTCTTAATTTTTATCAGCCTTGTTATTGTATCCCGCTCGCTGTCGCTCAGCTTCATTTTTATCACCCGGATGTTTTCCAGCAAACCGGGGATGATCATGTACTCAAGCGCGTTGACCCTGCGCCGGAGCGATTCGATTTCGTTTGCGAGTATGTGGCAGTTTTTTTCCGCGACCGTCAGCTTCAACAGCAGCGGCAGCATCTCGCGCATATCATGCTCGGTTTTTGACAGCAGCGGGCTGGAGATAAGCGCACTGGAGGGCTTCGCGTCCCGGGTTTCGTAGTTTATATCGACCACCGAAACTCCCATCCAGTTTTGGGTTTTTATGTCGGCGGAGATTAAAGTTTCTTTGACCAGAAACAAATTTTTGACCATCTTATAAGGAAACCCCGCGACCGAAAGCCCGGCCTGCACCGAAAACTGTTTCAGCGAGCTGTTCGCTTCCTGACGCATCTGGTCGGTTTCCTTCAACAGCGAAATAAACCTTCTCATCAGCTCGTCCTGCTTGTCTTTCAGCAGCTTATGGGCTTCTTTTGAGGTCTTCAGGCGTTTCTTGAATTTTGACAGCTCCATTCTGGTCGGGGTAACATTCATTCAATCACTTCCTATGCAAATCTATCGGGCGGGTTGACCCCGCCCCTGCATTTTGCAATGGCCTATTGACCATATTTATCAATAAATTCCCGGTCGATCCGTTTAAGCTCGCCCTTTGGCAAAATCGAGAGTATTTCCCATGAAATATCAAGGCTGTCGGTTATCGAGCGGTTTTCGAAAAATCCCTGCTTCAGGAATTTCTGCTCAAAAGCGTCGGCGAACCGGGCGTAATCCCTGTCGAGATCGGACAGTGCGCTGTCGCCTAAAATCGCCGCCAGCTCTTTGGCGTTTTTACCCTGCGCGTATGCCGCGAACACCTGGTTCATAACGCCGGAATGATCCTCCCTCGTACGCCCTTCGCCTATGCCCTTGTCCTTGAGCCGGGAGAGTGAAACCAAAACGTCGATGGGCGGATTGATGTGCTTGTCATAAAGCTCGCGCGACAGCAGCATCTGCCCCTCGGTGATATACCCCGTAAGGTCGGGGATGGGATGGGTGATGTCACCTTCCGGCATGGTCAGGATGGGGATTTGCGTGATCGAGCCTTTTTTACCCTTGATCCGCCCCGCGCGTTCGTACAGCAGCGAAAGGTTGGTGTATAAATATCCGGGATATCCCCTGCGCCCCGGAACCTCGCGCCGCGCCGCTGAAATTTCGCGCAGTGCCTCGCAGTAATTGGTCAGGTCGTTCATGATTACCAGAACATGCATGTCCTTTTCGAAAGCCAGATATTCTGCGGCTGTAAGTGCCATTTTTGGGGTGGCTATGCGCTCCATCGCCGGGTCGCTGGCTAGATTGAGGAAAAGAATCGAGTGCTCCAGCGCGCCTGTGCTTCTGAAATCGCTGATGAAGAAATCCGCTTCCTCAAAGGTTATTCCCAGCGCGGCAAAAACCACCGCGAAACGCTGGTCGTCGCCGAGAACCTTTGCCTGCCGGGCGATTTGCGCGGCCAGTTCCTTGTGGGGCAGCCCCGCTTCGGAAAAAATCGGCAGCTTTTGCCCCCTGACAAGAGTGTTGAGCTGGTCGATTGAAGAGATGCCGGTCTGTATGAATTCGTCGGGATAATCCCGCGCTACGGGGTTTATGGCTTCGCCGTTTATGTCCAGCTGCATTTCGGGGATGATCGGCGTATCGCCGTCCAGCGGCCGCCCCAGCCCGTCGAAAATCCGCCCGACCATGTCCTCGGACACGTCGAGTGTAAACGGCCGCCCCATGAACCTGACCTTCGAATCCCGGGGCGTGATTCCCGACGTGCCTTCGAAAATTTCGATCAAGGCCGCGTCTTTGTCGATCTCAATGACCTGCCCGCGCCGCTTTTGGCCGTTCGCCATAATAACCTCGACCAGCTCGTTATATGTCGCGCCGTCAACGCCGGTAACCTCAAGCAGCGGCCCGGACGCTTTTGACACATTTCTGAATGATTTAATCATCGCCGCCGTCCTCCCTGAAGTTGTTTTTTATGCTACTCAACGCCTTTGATATCTCCCGCGCGGCGGCGTCTATTGAATCCTGCTCATCCTCCGGGACGAATTTGACCCTGGAGATTCTTTCTCTGATCGATGTGGTCCGCTCGTAATATTTCGAGAAATCCATGATTTTATTTTTGAAGAATTCTGCTGATTGGTCATAAAGGTCAACTATCAGCCGCAGAATCTTGAACTGCTTTTTGAGCGACGAATGGGAATCCACGGTGTTGAACGCGTTTTGCTGCAAATAATCCTCTCTAATGGATTTTGCGATTTCCAGCTTGAGCTTGTCGATATCCGACATGGAATCGAAGCCCACAAGCTTGACGATTTCCTGCAGCCGGTTTTCCTCCCGCAAAAGACCCGCGGCTTTTTTTATGATCTGCGATATGTCCTCGTCGACAAAGTGATCGAAATGCGAATTTGCCGTTTCGGCATAAAGGCTGTAGGAGCTCATCCAGTTGATCGACGGAAAGTGCCGCTGCCTGGCAAGCGTAGCGTCCAGCCCCCAAAAAACCCGCACGACCCTCAGCGTATTTTGGGTCACCGGCTCGGAAATGTCCCCGCCGGGGGGCGACACCGCGCTGATTGCGGTCACGCTGCCGATTCGCCCGTGGGGCTGACCGACGGCGATAGCTCGGCCCGCGCGTTCGTAATAACCGCTCAGCCTGCTTCCAAGATACGCCGGATAACCCTCATCGCCAGGCATTTCCTCCAGCCGCCCCGACATCTCGCGCAGAGCCTCCGCCCACCGCGACGTCGAGTCGGCCATAATCGCCACGTCAAAACCCATATCGCGGTAATATTCGGCGATCGTGATGCCGGTGTAGATGGACGCCTCCCGCGCCGCGACCGGCATGTTGGAGGTGTTGGCGACCAGTATGGTGCGCTCCATGAGCAGCCTTCCAGTCAGGGGATCGACAAGCTTTTTGAACTCGTTGACCACGTCGGTCATCTCGTTGCCGCGCTCGCCGCAGCCGATATAAACGACTATGTCGACGTTTGACCACTTCGCGATCTGGTGCTGAACCACCGTTTTTCCCGCGCCGAAAGGACCCGGCACCGCCGCCGTCCCGCCCTTCATCACGGGGAAAAATGTATCAATGACCCGCTGCCCCGTTATTAGCGGCTGGCTCGGGCTGATTTTTTCCAGCACCGGGCGGGGTTTTCGCACCGGCCATTTCTGGATCATGGTGATTTTATGAACCGCACCGCCGTCTTCAATCTCGCAGACGGTGTCTTCTATCCGGAAATCGCCCTGCGTTATCTTCACGATTTTTCCGCTCAGGCCATGGGGGATCATAATTTTGTGCAGAATCCCCCCTGTTTCATCGACCGAGCCGATTACGTCACCGGAAGATACATGCTGACCCTGTTGCGTGAGCGGCGTGAACCGCCACACCCTTTCTCTGTTAAGCGGGGGGATGTTAACGCCTTTTTTCAGGAAATCGCT
>Ga0123353_10013849_pt1 | contig 11582 bp, 4 predicted proteins | sample TergutLab28metaG_3_FD_92763 | JGI IMG/M metagenome (GOLD analysis project Ga0123353, IMG submission 92763) | Labiotermes labralis P3 segment gut microbial communities from Petit-Saut dam, French Guiana - Lab288 P3 | ecosystem: Host-associated > Arthropoda: Insects > Digestive system > Gut ... | reverse complement strand
ATTACTATCTCATTATGGTAGATGCCGTTAATCATCTGCGATTAGAAATATTAGCGCCCTTTATACTTGGCGCAGTTCTCGGATTGATCCCTTTTTCCCCTTTTCTGTCGTGGCTTTTGAAACGCTTTCGCAACGCCACCACCGCAGTGCTCACCGGATTCATTTTGGGTTCGCTGGGCGCATTGTGGCCCTGGAAAGAATCCATTATCGAAACATTTGGCAGCAAAAAAGTGGTCACAGGTTTTGAATGGCATTTACCGCAAATGAACATGGAGGTTGCAATAGCTGTTGTGTATTGCATTTTGGGAATTGCAACTATTTATCTGATTGAGCTATTAGCGAAAAAGATGAATATAGAAAGGGAATAACAGACTCATTTCAATTACCATCGTTATAAACACACCTTAAAGCAAACATCATGGATAGCACCCGCCAAAATAGAATAGCTAAATTAATCCAAAAAGAACTCGCCGAAATCTTTTTGGAAGACGGAATCCCTATATATGGTTGTATGATTACGGTAACCCAAACCAAAGTAACCCCCGATTTGTCGTTGGCGCGTTCCTATTTAAGTATTTTTAACGCTGAAGATAACGATAAGGTAATGAAAGCGATTAAAAAAAATACGAAAGATGTTCGGTATCGCTTGGCACAAAAAATAAAACATCAACTGCGTGTAATACCGCAACTTGACTTTTTTATTGATGATTCGTTAGATTATTTGGAAAATATTGAAAACCTGTTGAAATCATAAGTCGTGGAAAACCCTAACCACACCGCTTTCTTCATAGCACTCCGGTATTTGTTCTCGCCAAAAAAACACAATATCATCAATATTATTTCCATTATTTCCGTTCTGGGCATTATGGCAACTACCGCGGCATTAATTATTGTCCTGTCGGTTTTTAACGGGTTTCAAGAATTCGTGGCAAGTAATTTTAACCGATTCAATCCGCCGCTAAAGATTGAAGCAAAAGAAGGAAAAGTTTTTTTACCTGAAAATGAACACTTTTCGATATATGATTTAAAAAATATTGAAGGCGTAAAGGCGGTTGAACAAGTGCTTAGCGATTTAGTATTAATCGTTTATGATGATAAACAAACGTTAACCACATTATACGGTGTTTCTGAAAGTTATCCTGACTTATCCGGCATGGCTACCATGACCATTGACGGCGATTTTGATACAAATACGCAAACCGGTATTATTTTTGGTGACGGAGTTGCTGCACTCTTAGACATTAAACTTCACGATTATGCGCCGGCAAAACTCTATTATCCGAAACGTACTAAAAAAAACTTTGCCAATCCAATGGATGCATTTCAAGTGCGTCATGCGCGACCGGTCGGGGTGTTTGCAAGCTACACACCGTATGATGAACACGCTGTATTTGCCTCTATAACATTTGCCGCAGCGTTATTTGACTACGATACGGAAATCTCCTATATTGCCATCTATTTTGATGAAAATGTTTCAATCGAAAAAATACAAAAAAATATCGCGCAAATGGTGGGAGAACATTTTACCGTTCGTAATCAAATGCAACAAGAGCCACTATTGTTTAAAATCATGAAAGCTGAAAAATTGGTTACTTATCTTATTTTGATCTTTATACTTATTATTGCGGCTTTCAATATTATCGGCATTTTAGGCATGCTTGTCATAGAAAAAAAACAGGATATTTCCATTTTACACACTTTGGGTGCTTCAAAGGCGTTACTTAAAAAAGTATTTTTAATGGTAGGCATTATGATTGGAACTTTCGGAGGTTTTTTTGGAATGTTTATTGGATTGATTGTTTGTGTATTACAGCAATATTTTGAAATTATTACCTTAGGCACTGCCGATTCTTACATTATTACGGCTTATCCTGTTTCCATCATGTTTATAGATTTTATAGTGGTATTCTTTTTGGTCATCTTAATCAGCTTGCTCACTTCATTGCTGTCGTTGAAAGGACTGAAAACCAATTATTTAAAAAACAAATACTGATATTGTATGCATAAAAAAATAGTTTTCGTTCTTACCCATTTTTTGTTCATTTCTTTAGTGGCTCAAAATGTTCCGATTGGTCAATTTAAAGAATACTTGCCTTATAACAGGTTTCATGCTGTAGCGCAAGACGATGAAAATATCTATGCGGCAACAAGACAAAGTATATTAGTGATAGATAAACATGACGGATCCCAAAAAAAGTGGTCAAAGCTGAACGGCTTATCTGAAATTGGTATTCAAACGCTTCATGCCGACAAGGAAGGCAGGTTAATTATTGCTTATAGAAATTCTAACATTGACGTTATTAAAGATTACAAAGTTCACAATGTTCGCGATATTCTCAACAAACAACTCACAGGCTCTAAAACAATTAACAATATTTCTACTTTCGGAGATTTTGCCTATCTCTCTTGCGATTTTGGAGTGGTTGTTTTAGATTTAAAAACATTATTGATAAAAGATACCTGGATTACCATACTACAGGGTGAGCCTTACAGCGCACGTTTTTTTACCATACATAATGAACGTTACTATTTAGCTACCGATAAAGGTGTTTTTTCATTACCTATATCCGCTCTAAATGCTGCTGATTTTTCGATGTGGACGCAAGAAAATGAGTTGCCGAAATTACCCTTTAAGCTATTGTGCAGCTATCAAAACAAACTGTTTGCAGTGCGCGATGAAGCCTTAAATATAAATTCAGTACTATTTGATTCATTATTCGTTTATGAAAACGCTCACTGGAGACATGATAATTTACTGATGACGGATACTATTAGGAGTTTTGAAGTAAAAAATGACAAACTGTTGGTTTGCTCCCAACACCACATTAAAATTTTTTCGGGAAGTAGTTATAACCAGTATTATTGGTATCCTGATTATTGGCTTCCGGTTTCTTCAAATGAGCAGGAAAATGCTACGAGAGCAATATTTGATGAAAAGATGAATGTTTGGGTGGCGGATAATTGCTCAGGATTAGCATATATAAATACAGAGACCAGAAACTATAAGATGATTAAAGCAGAAGGACCAATAAACAGCGGCGCATACGGATTGTGTATTGTTGATGGTGCTTTAGCCGTTGTGCCCGGTGCGCGCCATACAGCGCTTGTTCCTGTGTGGTCTTATCCTGCTATAAGCATAGTGAAGCAAGACCAGATAGGAGAAGATTATTGGTGGTCTCACAGTGATTTTAGTCGGTTTGAACTTGCCGGAGGATTTAATTCCGTAGCAATAAACCCACTAAACACAAACGAAATCTATATGGCTTCATGGTTGGGAGGTCTTTTTAAAATAAATAAAGCTACGAATGAAATGATGCGTTATTACAGCGCAAATTCCCCCTTGTTATCCGAACGCATCGACAGCATAATCTTTTTATCCGGATTGGCAATTGATAAACAAAACTATCTTTGGATGACACAGTCGGGAGCGCCGGGCCTTGTAAAAGTGAAAGACCTTAATACAGAAAGTGAAAAATGGAATTCGTTTGCGCTTCTTTCAAATGTCAGTGATGTCATTGCAGAACACATATTGGTTGATTCACGTAATTATAAATGGGTTACTATACCAAGGCAAGACCAATTGTTTGTGTTGAAAGGTTCTGTTGATAATGTGGAAAAAAGGGAAATAGATCTTGGTTCTGAAGCTACCGTTAAAAGCAATCGCATCACTTGTATTGCGGAAGACAGGGAAGGGCGTATTTGGGTAGGTGCAGACCAAGGGGTAAAAGTTATTTACGATGCAGCATCTGTTTTTAGCAAAAATGACAAAGAAGTCTTCGCAAAAAATATTCTCATTAAACAGGATATTTCTTCGAACGAAGAGGGGTATTGGCAGTATCTTCTTCAATTTGAATATATTACATGTATTGCTGTGGATGCTGCCAATAGAAAATGGATTGGAACGCAAAGTGCCGGTGTATTTTTGGTTTCTCCAAACGGGACAGAACAGCTTTTTCACTTTACAACTGAAAATTCACCATTGTTTTCTAATCAGATCAATGATATTAAGATTAATCCTGAAAACGGAGAGGTATTTATAGCTACAACGGAAGGATTGATCTCGTATAGAGGTACGGCTACAGCAGGAAGAGAAAACTTTAAGGAAGCACTTGTCTTTCCTAATCCGGTACGCGAAAACTATTTCGGTCCTATTGCCGTACAGGGATTAATGGAAGATTCGTTTTGTAAAATTACCGATGCGGCCGGAAACTTGGTTTGGCAAGGTTATGCGTACGGCGGGCAACTCATTTGGAATGGTAAAGATTTTCACGGCAGACGCCCTGCCACCGGCGTGTATTTTGTAATGGCTTCAAGTAAAACCGGAAAAGAGCGAAAGGTAGCGAAGTTTTTGTTTGTGCAATAACAATATTCGTAGAAACGTTGCGCGCAACGCCTCTTCAACCAACAACGTTAAATTTTTTCAACCTGATTTGACAGCACCCACCCTTTCTCTCCATTCGGCAGCCTGATTTCAACCCATTCGTTTAATTGGTCGGTAATTCCAACTTTTAACCCCGAATGAATAACAAACAAATCGGAGCCTTTTTCATTGGGGGTACTTTTTATGTGTACCACGTACCCCATAATAATACCTTCGGGATGTTGGATATAGCGAACGCTCTCTTTCTTAGCAAAAATAATGGAGAATAACGTAAAAATCAGCGCAAGTACGGCTATAGAGATAGAAACAGAACGAATCCACCGGATTCTAATTAACAAAATAACGAGCAAACATAATGCGAATATGGCACAGGCAACAATACTAAGAATAGCCCACTGATTACCGGTTAAGAGCGCAGAGCACTTATTCCATAATTTAACAATAAGCAGTTCCGGTAGATGTTCAATTTTATCAATTAATTTTTGTTGAATAAAACTAATATTATGAATAATGTCTTCATTATTAGGGTCTAATCTGCGTGCTCTTTCAAGCCACAGCAGAGCCCGCGCATTATCTCCGCTCTTAAAATACGCATTGCCGAGATTATAATAAAGTGTCGCGCTTTCATATCGCAAATCAATCACTTTGGTGTATAATGCAATAGCATCTGCAAAATCATTTAACTGATAGGCTTCGTTTGCTTGTTCCATGTAAACGATGGCACTGTCTTTCAAGAAATTTCCTGATAAAGAGAAAGATAAAATGATAAAAAAGATAAAATAAATTACTTGTTTAATGGGGGTGTTCATAGTTTTTTATTGCAAAAATAATTTTTACTTGTAACGCTAATTTTTTAAAATATTATAAACCTGAGTTCCATTTAAGCATAAAAATCCCATTTTTTCCACCCCATGCCCCCGCCGGCGAGGGAGATAAGATTGCACTGTTTTCCCCTCTTCCACGTAAAATTACCGGCTCCCTTCCGTAGTTTTACAAGCTAATCTTATGTTCTTTCCCTATTTTTTTGCGCCATGAATAATTATATTAATTTTAAAAAAATATTTTATGAAAAATCTTTATCTTTCAAAATCCTTGCAACGTATTGTTCTTTTCGTTGCTATTTTTGTAGCTACGGCTACGAGTGTGAAGGCACAGGAGTTTAACATTACGGGTACCCATAATCTTACCAACGGCGCAAATTGGGGCTCATATACATCCCTCCGCCTCACAGGGAATGTAACTTTTGTACTGGCAAATGGTTACAATTCTGTCATTAACATCCCTATTACCAGCGCTCCCGGTTCTAACTTCTCTGTAACTGTACAGATGGCATCCGGAGGAACGGGAATATTACAGCTTAACGGAAACAATACTTATACCGGCACTACTACCATTAATGCCGGCGTTTCCTTATATGTTGGCTACAATACCCCAACCGGCGCTTTAGCAGGTAATATTTATAACTTTGGTCTTTTGTATTTTTATCGTAACAATTTGAGTACGAGTGCATATACCTACAACAATCATATAGCCGGTAGCGGTCAGGTTCATATATTTGGCGGTACTATCACTTTAAACGGTACAAACACCCACACCGGAAATACCGAGATACGCAGTGGGGCAACCCTGGTGTTTAACGCTGACAATAATTTGGGATTAAATAATGCTGTAGTCATGCACAATAATAGTGCCTTGCGGTGGGGAACCGGTAATAGAACCGATATATCTTCAAAAATTCTTTATATTAGTAACTCTGTCAATGTTACTTATGATGTAGGAGATAATCATATAACTTTTGCATCGGTATTACCTAATACTACCGGCACGGTTACCAAAAGCGGCGAAGGGAGTTTGAATACGACAGCCGAACAAACTTACACGGGGAATACTCATATTGCGGCAGGTTGGTTTCAAATTGGCAATGGCGCTTTTAATAGCCCTACAGGTTCTATTGCCGGTAATGTAAGCATAGCGGGTGGCGCAACTTTAGCATTTTTTCGCGACAACACTTATACCTATTCCAAAATTATTTCCGGTGCGGGCGAGGTTTATATAGGCAACTGGCGTGGTACGATCATCTTAACCGGCGAAAATACCTACAGGGGTAAAACAACTATTTATGAAGGCACGTTGCAGATTAGCGCCCCCCATAATGTGGGTAACACCGAATATATATATATGCCTTATTCAGATGCGACGTTCCGTTTTAGACTGCCGAGCGCTGATGTAATTTTCGATAGAGAGATTGTCGGTGGAAATTTTGAGATTCAAAATTCAGGTAACACTTATCGCACGTTGTATCTTACAGGAGGCCTTGATTGTAACACGACGACGGTAGGAAATCATTGCCACCTGTCTATCGGAAACGGAGGAGCAGCAACAGAAGAATATGTTTCTAGTTATATTAAGTTAACAGGCGCTACTTCTAATTTATACTTTAATAGTACGGGCAACTTTACTTATTTTGGAGGTGTTTCAAACACGGGTACAAACAATCAAATACGTAAACAAGGTTCGGGTACAGTGATACTACGCTATACAGGTGATTTTACCGGAGATATATACGTTGAAGGCGGCACACTTCAGGTGGGCATTGACCAAATAGTTTACGGAACTTTTATTCCTATTCCTGATAATACGGCAGTGCTAAATGTATCTGCCGGCGCCACGCTTGCCTTTTATCCGCCTAGCAGTGGCATAACTTTATCAAGAGTGATTAGCGGAACGGGGGGCAATGTGAAAAAATTGGGACCAAATCGTTTAACTTTTACAGGAAACAATACTTATACCGGTCTCACTACTATTGAAGGAGGTGTTCTCTCTATTGGCGATGGCGGCAATACTACTGCAGGCACTATTGCCGGTGATATAAGCATAGCGAGTGGCGCAAGATTAGAATTTAATCGCGGAAACACTTACACCTATTCCAAAATCATTTCAGGTGCGGGCAATGTTTGGAAATTGGGCGCCGGAACTACTATCTTAACCGGTGAAAATACCTATACGGGAACAACAGGCATTTCTGACGGCGTGTTGGAGATTAGTGCTGCCCATAATGTGGGGAACTCTACTAACCTAATATGGATAGAAGAGAATGGTACGCTCCGTTTTATGCTGCCAAATGCTGATGTAACTTTTCCAAGAACTATTAGCAGCTATTCCGAAGGAAGAGGAAATATTCAGGTTCGTAATTCAGGCAATGGTAAAAAAACTTTGTATCTTATTGGAAGTAGCTACTTTAGCGGCACAGTAACCGTGGGGAATAATTGTTATTTATCTCTTGGAAACAGCCAAACAGGAGGAAGTATTCTTGGGAATATTGTATTAACAGGAAATAGTTGTTTAGATTTTAACATTCATAGTCCGGCCAATTTTAACTATCCGGGGGTTATTTCAAATACAGGTAACAACAATTATGTGATGAAATATGGTTCCGGAACGGTGATCCTTTCCGGTGATAATACCTTTACAGGAAATATATACGTTCAAAAAGGCACGCTTCAGGTGGGCAACGGTATCCCTCAGGGGGGCGGTTCAAGCGGAAGTATTCTCAATACCGGTACGGCAACACTATATGCAGCTCGCGACGCTACACTTGCTTTTAATCCGAGTAGCTCTTTCACTTTATCAAGAGTGATTTTTGGAGATGGAAAGGTGTCGAAATTGGGTAATAATACCACCTTAATCCTTTCAGGAGAAAATACCTACACAGGATCAACAACCATTGATGGCGGCGTGTTGCAGATTAGCGCCGCCAATAACGTGGGTAGCATAACTTATACTGCCGATATAAATGTAAATTCGAATGGGACGCTCCGCTTTATGCTACCAATTGAGAATAGTGTAATTTTCGGAAAAACGATTACCGGAACAGGAAATATTCAGCTTCAGAATGGAAGTTTGCATCTTATTAAAAATAACACTTTTACCGGTACAACGTCGGTAGGAGGGAGTAGTGTTTGCGAACTAGTGATCGGAAATGGCGGATCAACAGGAGAATTATTAGGTAATATTCATTTAGAAGGAAATCTAAGTTATTTAGATTTTAATCGTACGGGCACTTTTACTTATCCAGGGGTTATTTCAAACGCAAGCACAGGCACTCATTTTTTTATAAAACGAGGGGCGGGTACAATGATCCTGACAGGTGCAAATACATTTTCAGGAAATCTAATCGTCTCAGGCGGTATGCTTCAGGTAGGCAATGGCACTAACGGTAGTATTGTAAGTACCGGTACGGGAATACAAGTGGTTAGCAATGGTACACTCGCTTTTAACCGGAATAGCAACTTAACTTTCTCAAGAGTGATTAGCGGAACGGGAAATGTGTCGAAATTGGGTACAAATACCTTAACTTTTGAGGGCATCAATACCTATTCCGGTAATACCACCATTGAGGCGGGCACACTTGCGTTGGGTGCTACCGGTACTATTGCAAATTCAGCTTCAGTTAACCTTAACGGTGCCACTGCTAAGTTTAATATTTCAGCAGGCAATAAAACCATCAAAGGTTTAAACAGTTCTTTCTCGAACGCTGAGGTAGTGCTCGGAGCACGTACCTTAGCGGTAGGAAATGCAAGTGTAGCAGATGGAGCCGGCACTTTTGCAGGATTCTTCTCCGGCACGGGCGGCGCGGTTACCAAAACCGGAACCGGAACCCTTACTTTGGGTGGCAACAGTACGGCAACAGGACTCTTAACCCATAACACCGGCACGTTAGTGCTTAATGGCGGAAGATGGGCAGGAGACTATACCAATACATCAGACGCTACCCTAACTGTTACAGACAACCCCACCATCGGCGGAACCTGTACACTAAACGGCGGTACTATCAACATGAATGTTACGGCAACTCCTCCCTCTAAACTTAGCGTTACCGGAAATGTAACGGCTACGGGAACCAATACCCTTAATATTACCGCCGCCACTCCGGTAAACGACTATGCACTCATGCAGGCAGGAAGCGGCATTACAGGCACAACCACTTATACGGCAAATGTAACACCCACTTATCCTAATGTTTCGCTTTCGGTAAACCCGCCCACAGCACTGTTGTTTACAGCAAATTCTACCCTGCCTGTATTGGGCGGCACGGTAACTGTTACGGGCTCTACGGTAGTGAATCAAACACTTACTGCCAACACCTCATTAACCTCCACGCCTTCAATTACTATAGGAACATTAAGCTATCAGTGGAAGCGCAACGGCGCTAATATTGGCAGCGCTACAAGCGTTACTTATACTTTAGTGCAAGCCGATGCTGACGCTATAATTAGCGTTGAGGTAACGGCAGCCAACTGTAGCGGCATGGTAACTTCGGCAGGAGTGGGACCGGTATTTAGCCCGTTCTGCGGCGGAGACGGAACAAGTGGAAGCCCATACCTGATATGCACCGCAGATGGGTTGGCACAGTTGGCAACCCTTGTTAACACAGGAAATACAAACTTTAACAACAAATACTATAAACTCAACAACGATATTGACCTCTCCGACTACGGCGCAACATGGAATTCCGGGAAAGGATGGAACCCCATTGGAACATTTTACCCATCTAACCCTTTCAAAGGCGTTTTTGATGGCAACAGTAAAATAATCACAGGATTGTATATCAATAATACAACCTCGGAAGAAGTAGGACTCTTCGGATGCGTAGAAGGAACGGTTAAAGATTTGGGTGTTGAAAATGTAGATATTACAGGATCAGTATATGCGGGTGGTTTGGTAGGTCTTGCTCTCAGTAGCAGTAGCACCATATCTAACTGTTATACCACAGGAAGTATAAATGGAGATGGCGCTATTGGCGGACTTGCGGGTTTTACGGATGGCAATATAGCCAACTGCTATTCTACATGCATGGTTACCGGAAACGGTACTTCCGGAGGATTAGTGGGAATTGCTTCAGGCACCATATCCAATTGCTATGCCTCCGGCAACGTGAGCGGAAGTTTTGTGGGCGGATTGGTTGGACTTCTAGATTTTGGCACCATTACAAACTGTGTAGCGGCAAATACGGATATTACTACAACATCGGGTGTAGATATTAATCGTATTGCAGGAGGAGGTATGGGTACGCTAACCAATAACTACGCCAACCAACCCATGACGGTGAACGGCGCAACCATTACCACCGGCACATTAAACAATGCCAACGGTGCTAATGTAAGTATGGCAACCCTCAGAACCCTCACTTTCTACAATATCTCTTCCAACTGGAGCACAGCCCCTTGGAACATTGGAGCTATTACCGGCATTTGGGATATTTGCGAAAATACCGCTTTACCTCATTTAAGATGGCAAGAAATTACGTGCCCGCTTCCCGGATTTTGTGGCGGAGACGGCACAAGTGGGAATCCATACCTGATATGCTCCGCAGATGATTTGGCACTGTTGGCAACCCTTGTAAATACATGCACGGCACCTTACGCCAATATTGATGTTTTCTACAAACTTCAAAACAACATTGACCTCTCTGAATATGGCGTAAGCTGGAACGAAGGAAAAGGATGGATACCCATAGGGATAGATTATCTCATTCCTTTCAAAGGCGTTTTTGATGGCAACAACAAAATAATCAAAGGATTATATATCAATAATACAACTTCGATCGAATTAGGACTCTTCGGACGCGTTGAAGGAGGTGTTAAAGATTTGGGTATTGAAGAGCTAAATATTATGGGAGAAAACTTTGTGGGTGGTTTGGCAGGCGTTGTTTACGGTGGCAGCCTGTCTAACTGTTATACCACAGGAAAGGTGCATGGATTCTGGAGTGTTGGCGGACTTGCAGGTTATGGGAATGGCAAAATATCCAACTGCTATTCTACATGTGAAGTGGAGGGAAGCGAATACATAGGAGGCTTAACGGGAGCTAATATGAAAAATATATCCTATTGTTATGCCACAGGTAATGTGAGCGGAGATAACTATGTAGGCGGATTAGTAGGACAAAATCACACAGAGGGCATCATTAGCAACTGCGTAGCCGCAAATACGGCTATTACTGCAACGCTTGCACATAATGTTAATCGTATTGTAGGTGCAAACAATGTTACTCTAACCAACAACTACGCCAACGAAGCCATGACGGTAAACGGCACTACAGTAAGCGGCGACTTGAACGACGTGAACGGTGCTAATACGTCCTTCTCGTCATTAATGACCTTACCATCCTACAACACCCCTGCCAACTGGGAGGGCACAGCAT
>Ga0123353_10013848_pt1 | contig 11582 bp, 12 predicted proteins | sample TergutLab28metaG_3_FD_92763 | JGI IMG/M metagenome (GOLD analysis project Ga0123353, IMG submission 92763) | Labiotermes labralis P3 segment gut microbial communities from Petit-Saut dam, French Guiana - Lab288 P3 | ecosystem: Host-associated > Arthropoda: Insects > Digestive system > Gut ... | reverse complement strand
GGCTGTTGAGCGTCACGTTGGTCTTCGCAGTGACAGTCTGACAGAACGAGAGTCGAGGCGGCCTAAATAGTATGGTTCAGTAGTCCTAGGGGGAGCAATGAGGGAACGTAAGAGACATGGATACTTTGACGGATAACGTAGATTATGTAAGCATCAAACTGAAATGCTCAACCCTGCTGCACAGGCTGAAAGACGCAGTGCCCTCAATGTGTTAAATACCCGTGGTCTTGGGCAATCAAGTGCTGCCATGGGAGCTACAGGGCGTATCAACAACGCCCTCAACGCTAATATCATGCAGCAATACAACACAAGCCGTGAAAACGCTGCTAACAGGGCTCTAGGCTATCTTTGACGGATAACGTAGATTATGTAAGCATCAAACACCGAAAATACGCAAGTTGTTTACTGACACTGTCAGCTCTGGAATTCGCGATGATGTAGCAAGTGTTGAGACAATTAATTCGCTCATCAAGCACTATGGGCTTAAACGGAGAATACTGTGATTCGAGAACATGTAAAGAATATTGCTAGCAGCGTTGAGTCTAATGGGCCACTTGCATATCCTGGTGCCGATTATGATGGTTGGCGCGTTGAGGACTGGGAAAAAGACTTAACTGAGGAAGAGTGGCAGTTTTTAATTGATGCAGAAATGCTTTGGATCAAAAAAAATCGGCCTGATTTGTACGAGAAAATGAAGAATCACAATTAGAGCCCCGCAAGGGGCTTTTTTAATGCGACAGGAGGCGGCCATGCGCCGTGATATGGACTTGGTAAGGCAGATACTTCTAGATGTTGCAGAGTCACAGGTGCCTTTGACAGCATCAGCGCTCGCAATTGATTCAGTGCCACCTGAATTAATCATGTTTCACCTACGGCTGATGCACCATGCCGACCTTATCGAGGTAGAGTTTGCCAACTCCATAGGCGGCGCTACAGCGAGTGTGCAAAGGCTCACATGGGCAGGCTCAGATTTTTTAGAAGCTGTAGCGTCTGATGACGTGTGGAGCAAGACAAAGAAGCTCATAGCAAAGACCACTGGCTCAGCTCCATTCGAGGTATTTAGGGCTGTAGCTGTACAGGTTTGCAAAGAGCTCATTTTAGGAAAATAGCTGTAAAAGCAGATCAGCATAGCGGTGTAGCGTATAGGTAACGCACGTGGCTCATATCCATGATGATGCGGGTTCAAATCCCGCCACCGCGACCAGGTACTACAGGCACCCGAAAGGGTGCCTTTTTGCTGTCTTAGGACAGTTCGTCTTTTCGGTACTTCAGACGTAAAACCAAAGGACTGGCAGCGCGGACTAGACCGCGATAACAAATGTAACCAGAAGAAGGGCGTGACATGAACTTTGACGGATAACGTAGATTATGTAAGCATCAAACCTAGAAGTATCTGCCTTACCAAGTCCATATCACGGCGCATGGCCGCCTCCTGTCGCATTAAAAAAGCCCCTTGCGGGGCTCTAGCTAGTTTTTAGTTGATCTAGTATATGATCTTCGACTTCCTTCGGAAGCCTTGTGTTGTACTTTTCTACGTAGTGCTGCAACAATCCGTTCCAGGAAAAAAACCCGTCAGCCTTGACATATTTTCTCACGTTCACACTTTTACCAGTATGATCGGTGTAGGAACCGGGTGACAAAACTATATTTTCACCATGACTGCTAAGGTATTCAAGAATAGACTCGCGCTCTTCATAGTCGTCTTCATGCCCACGAAATAGCTTCGCTCCATCAAGCCTTATCTCTTTTTCTGGTGAAACAGTATCCACTCTCCAACCTCCTCTTCGTCTGGAAGCATAGGTTCTGTGTCAGTCATCAGCATACTCCCATCAGCCCAAAAGTACAAGTCTTCTGTGGGTGCAAGCACGGTGACGCCAAGCATATTTGCAAGATGCTGGGCTGGTCCATCTGCGAGCTTTCCTGACGAGCAAGATAGCAGTCTAATACCTTCGCCACTATAGCTAGGCATGCTTTTGATAGAGTCTGCAAGGTCACTAACGCTGACATCTACCCAATTACCTTTTGCATCAACATACCCAAATCCTGTCGATGACCCATGGATGGAAACGTCATAGTACCCATCTGCTGGCGCAACCTTTCTCGTCCAAATACGAAGATCATCTGAACCATCATAAAAACTCATTCCCATCTTTTTTGGGGATCCAAGACTTGTGCCTTTGCCGCCAGCTACACCATCATTCTCATACGTCTCATCATCGAGCAGCAAGCTCTCACCATCGACTTTGAGCGGTATAGTAGTACCTCGGCAGTACGGGTGAAACGGTGGTACGGTAACTCCTGCCACAATCTCTGAGACAAGCACTTCCTGCCCGTTTAATGGCTGGCAGATCGGACAGCAGTCTGGCTGCTCAAGAATCTCTGCACTGGTAACACCCAGGTTGGCATAGCTCTCTAGATCACCCTGCACAGAAAAGGCGGCCGTCTCTGTGATGACAAGCCGTCTTGCATTACTGCGCGTCACACCAAAGATGTCAGTAAGCCTCTTAGCCATCTGGTCGGTTGTGGCACCGCGAATCATGCCTTGAGTAACCTCTTTCTCAAGCGTTTCGATAAGTGCGCTCTGACTGCCCCAGACGCGCTGTGAAAAGGTCTGTCCGTTAGGACCCCAAGGACGTGCCAGTATCTTGTCGACAACCGCCTTGTCAAGCCCAGGGGACATCACACCAAGCGTTCCGAGCGTCTCACCATAGACATTTCCTATGACTTGAGCCCCAATGTCTCTCAGTGCGATCTCATGCTCTCCGTAGAGCTCACCGACATGCATACTCATCCGCACCTTCAACTTTGACGGATAACGTAGATTATGTAAGAATCAAACTGAAGGATACGGCGTCTGATCTTATCGACTCTGGGGTTTTCGAGGTGGTTTAAGATGACATTTCAAGAGCTGAAAAATTTGCTTATATTAAGTGGTGTGCCTAAGCGCACTTATTCCTTACCTCGTGGTGACAGAATTGCACACGCAGATACCTACGGAGAGATTCGCAAGATGCCAGATGGAAAATTTGAAGTAAGTACGGTCGAGCGTGCTGTGCGATATGATTGTGAATTGTTTGAATCTGAAAGTGCAGCATGCATGCACTTTCTTAAGAGTAGCGGATACTGGATAAACTATCCCAGGATCGCTGAGGTTGTGCAGGCAGCCGCGTAAGAATACAGACATATTGACTAGAGCCCCGAAAGGGGCTTTTTTCTTTGACGGATAGCTTAGATTATGTAAGTATCAAACTTAATCGTGGTATACTTGTAAGCTGCTTAGGTGCCCCCTACTTGCGCCCATTTCAAGTGTGAGCGGGGGCATCCAATCCATTTCAGTCAGCTAGTGCTAACTTCTATGAATGTTGATTAGGATTATTACTATTAGAAGTAACTCCATATCATCACCAGCCTTCCATTAACTCTTTGCTTTGACGGATAGTTTAGATTATGTAAGGATAAAACCAAATTCACGTGCACCCATCCAGCATCTCTTGTGCCACTAATCTACACCTGCAATTTCCTGCAGCTCACGCAATCGTGCGCTCGTACACCATGGCATTAAGTTGGCGCTCAAGCTCGCGGGAAGAATAGTTGTTTTCCGCAGCCAACTTCAGATAAAACTCACGAGCGCCATCTGTTTTTGCTCGCGACATGATAAGTAGATTATTCGTCCAGGAAATTTCTCGCAGCACTGCTGCGAGTTTTTCATTCATGCTGTATGTTTCATAAAATTGCTTCATGCGCCAGACGTTTGGCAACGAAAATCCCTTCAGTCCTGTGCCGTAGGCACAGGTGCAAGGCGTTTTAGGGCGGCGAAAGGTCAAGGGTGAGATGCCGGCTCGGGGGCCGGCATGACAAAGCGGATATGGACGCTCTCCTCTATCTGGCATAAGTGCTCATATGTTATCATTTAAGCTATGAATAGACGTTTAAACGACACTATATTATCACTTATTAATAAATCACCCGATGGAATAATGAGCGATTTAGCCTCGCGTGTTAAGTCAAGAAGACTCGAACTCAACCTGACCCAAAAGGCAATCGCCCAGCGATCAGATATACCACTGCCGACCTACAGAAAGTTTGAAAGAACAGGCGATATCTCTCTGCGAAATTTAGTGAGCCTTGCTTTAACACTTGATGCAACAGAGGAATTTGAAACACTCTTCAGTAAGCGAAAGTACGAGTCGATAGATCAAATGCTTGATCAGAAAAAAGTACGAGATCGCAAGAGGGGGCGCAGAAATGCCTAAAGGTGCTCTTAAGCAATTGAATGAATGTACCGTCTACTATCAGGACGCTCTCGTCGGTCGGGTTGGCTTGCAGGATGATAGCCGCTTCCTCTTTCAGTATGATGCAAGCTTCATGGAAAAGGGTGTTTCTATCTCGCCCCTGCATTTGCCACTTGAACCAAAACTATTTGAAGCCCCTTTTTCTCCCTTTCAGGGCAACTTTGGCGTATTCGACGACAGCTTGCCAGATGGCTGGGGAAGCCTCGTTTTTGATAGGTACCTGAGAAAAGCAGGGATAGCTCCCGAATCACTTAATCAAGTTCAGAGACTGGCGCTGATTGGGTCGACGGGAAGAGGAGCTCTAGAGTATCAACCCGACTTGGGCGACCGAGGAAAACTCAAGCAGATACCTCTTTCTGAGCTTGCAGAACAAATAATGAATCTCTATGATGCAGAGGCCTATACTGACGAAGGAATTGAGACCATTTTCCGCTACAGTGGCTCATCTGGCGGAGCACGCCCAAAGGCCTTTGTCGTGGCCGATGATGAAGAGTGGTTAGTTAAATTCCCTGCTTCAGTTGACCCAAGTGATGTCGGCAAGCAGGAATATGAGTACTCAATCCTTGCAAGAGCATGCGGGCTTGAAATGACTGAAACCCGCCTCTTTGATGGTAGGTACTTTGGCACAAAACGCTTTGACCGCACACCAGAAGAAAAGGTTCATACCATCAGTGCAGCGGGTCTTTTGCATGCCGATTATCGAATCCCCTCACTAGACTATCGAGACTTGCTCATTGCATGCCGTGTTATTTCACAAGACATTCAAGAGGCATACAAGCTCTTTCGACTCATGGTGTTTAACGTTGTTATTGGCAATCGTGATGATCATGCAAAGAATTTTTCATTCCAGCTAAAGGGTCAGGATTGGAAGCTCTCGCCTGTCTATGACCTTTTGCCCTGCAGTGGTTTTGGTGGGCAACATACGACGACGATACAGGGGCAGGGTGATCCGCGTCGCGCAGACCTGGTCGCCTGCGGCAAAGAGGTAGGACTTGCAGAGGCGAAGATGAACGCCATTATTGATGAGATTCTCGCACAGTGCAAGAGCGAGAACATGCACCGCCCCGACCTAAAGCTCTAGATTCAGCTTTGTGCCAACCTCAACTAACCGGCGCAGTGCGCCCGTTACAGGTCCTGTGCCGTAGGCACAGGTGCATTATTCGCCATGAATATTATTGCGAGCAACTGTCGATAATGTTGTCCACGTAGACCTTATCAACCTCAACCACGAAGATGATGCGATGGTAATTACTTACTTGCGCTGCTCGGTACCTTTTGGCTGGCATGTGGGGGTTATCGTAGTAGGGATGACGCTGCGGTAAAAACGACAGTGACCGCAGGGTTGCGACCATGTCCTGCTCGAGCTTGCGGGCAGCATCCACATCGACTTCTGCCAGGAACATAAAGTGATGAAACATGCGGTCGTACACTGAAGGATCTACTATTACCTGATATTCCTGGTCGACTTCATAGTGCGAGGCAGCCATACTACGCGCCACCATCGAGCGCGACAGCACCCTGAAGCTTTACCCCTTGATCGATTGCAATCCTCATACCTTCAGCAAACTCATCGACAGAATAACCCTGCACACTCGCCAATCGCGCCCTTTGGGCATCAATGAGTCGCTGTGCCGCATCAAGCTCTTTTTCACGCCTGCCGTAGGTGTCAAGGTCCATGATAACGGTGTCCCCGTGTCCATTCTTGGTCAAAAAAACCGGCTGTCGTTGTTCGCGACAAAGCTGAGATATATCGTTGTAGTTGTTGCGAAGCGCACTCGAAGGCTGAATCAAAGGCTGCATGCTATCCCCTTAGTAGTCATATTATACACATATTTTATCATAATATGACTTCATTGCGATTTGCTATTCTGGAGAATACACCTGTGGCTTACGCCACAGGTGCAGAGACGGGCGCATAACGCCCGTACTCTCATGCTTATAGCACTCCACCCCCGTCATCCTGAACGCTAACGTAATGAGCAAAACGACGCTCGCGTCAGTTTTGAGAGTGGAGTGCAGCGATGGCGAAGACAACTTGATTCAGGATCTCGCACTTGACCTTCGCTCGTCATTGCGCGCCCCGACGCGCAATCTAATTGTTGGCAAAACATCGATTGCAATCGTCCCCATATCATTCACCGCCACGTGCTAAACAACACCTTGCTCACAATTAGACTGCGGGTCGGAGCCCGCAGTGATGGTTAATGAAATTCTTCAATTCCCGAGCGTTGTGTTTTCTCGTTATGGGACTTCAGTATACAAACGACTTTGCACTCGGGAAGGAGGAATGTCACCGTGTTCTTGACCTCTGTTTGTCATGCCACACTCACTCGTCATATTCGAGAAAGGCGATGCAGTATGCGGGAAAATAGGTCACTACGCCGCTCTTTTCAATATTTGTTTCCGCAAACACAAGCGCCTCTGAAATGTCATAGTTGGGAACAGCAAGCGCGTTGTTTAAGGCTGCGTGCGATTTGTACGATCCCCCTGACTTAATCTCCAGCGCAAGGATACCTCCATCTTTACGCTCAAGGACAAAATCTATTTCGCCTATCTTTCGTTTTGAAAAGTAGCGAGGAACGTATCCGTGGGAAACGAGCTCTTGGATGATGAAATTTTCATAAATGCCACCCATGTTTGCTTTTGGCTTACCGTCCAGTACACCCAAAAGTGAGCTTTTAGGGTATCTACTTGCCAAAAGGCCAACGTCAGATAGAAAGAGCTTGAAAAAGTTGCTGTTTTCCGCAGCAAGCAACGGGCTCGTTGGAGCATCAATGCTATGGGCGGCAAGTGCCATATTGGCCATGGTGAGCCACAGGAAATCTTCTTTTACCTGGTCAAAACGCTTAACATCTTCGATGGAACTTATTCGGAACCTTTTGTTCTGATTCAAGAGCTCACTTGGGATGAGCCGGTAGATGTTCTTTATCATGAGCCTTCGTTCTGCGGGCGCATATTTCCCGATGTCTTGCGCGTAATAGTTCACGATTTCATCTTGAATATTGCGCACCTGCTCGAGTGAATTTGTCTTATGGTTTGCCAGAACCGCATCAGGCATTCCGCCAATCAAGAGATAGCGGTGAAAGAGCCCATTGAGCCGTTCGTGCAAGAAATCAGGCAGAGGTTCCCTCTTTTGGAAACAAAGTCTTGCTTGGTGGATTACATCACTGCCCAATCCTGCCGACCAACAAAATTCTTCAAAGTCGAGCGGATACATTGTTAGATTTGACATATATCCAACGGGCTGTGAGCTCACTACTTCAAGCTCGACCCCCAGCATCGATCCCGACAGAATGAAGCTGTATTGATTATTCTGGACGAGGAATTTTATGTACCTAACGATATCTGGACACTCTTGAACCTCATCGATGAAAATCAAAGTTTTATGTGGCACAAGAGGGCTGGAAGAGGCAGCTGAAATGCGAAACATCAAATCAGCTGAATTGCTTGCTTGTCGAAAAGAGTTTTTGGCATCTTCGTTTTCAACGAGGTTTATTTCAACCACGTTTTCAAAATGCTGTCGTGCAAAGGCGCTAATGAGGTAAGTCTTGCCTACCTGCCTCGCCCCAGCGACAAGCAAAGCCCTATTCTTGAGCTTGAGACTGTCTTTCCAAGACTCTAAACTGGTGTATGCCTTTCGCTTTAACACGGGGTTTCTCCTCTAGCAGTACGCTGAAATTTACCATTTCGTACAAGTATAATATCGCTCTTTGCACAAATGCGCAATTTCAAACTGCTGATTTTGACACTTATGCACGATTTCAAAGTGCTGAATTTGACACTAATGCATGATTTTGATGCTTGTTACCTAAAGATCCCTCGTTACGAGAACTTTGTATATGGATGACCTTGCACTCGGGAAGCTGGGTTCATAATGAGATTACTCCCCGCTCGCCCGCGCACCCCTCTTCAATGCACCTGTGGCTTACGCCACAGGACCAGAAACAGTTGGCTCAGCCAACTGGCGGGCGCGCGAGGACGCGCGCCCCTACAGAGCGCAGTAACCCACTTTTGTCATGCCGCACTTGATGCGGCATCTCGGGCTTGACCTTGAACTTAGTCCTTGGTGGCTTCGGCGTAGAGCTTGAAAAGGTGGGAGACGATTTTGGTTTCGTCGCCGCGGAAGTTGACTCCGTAGGCTTGCTCGACTGCCTTGTCGAGGGCTTGGTGTGCTCGCAATAGGTCGGGTGGCATCGTGAGCGGATCGTAGAGATCTGCCAGTGAGCTGTCTGGGTAATTGTCGCGTGCATCCAGTACGACTTGAGCAAGCTCTTCGATTCTTTCCCGCTGCTCATCAGTTGGCTCTGGCCACACGAAATTGTTGTAGACAATAGTATTAGAGTAGCTATAATCACTCTTAAGCCTACCTGCAACGACGCGCATCCATGCATTGTGAAATTGCGAAGTCATTATTCCAAAGTCAAACAGTGTGCCGCCAGGAACAACAAACAATTTATCGCCGGCGATGACCTGAGCACTCAAATATCCAATTGGAATATACCGACGCCTTTCGGACGAAACCTTGGGAAGGGCTATGTAATCTGAACTTGGCTGGCGGATTTCGCCGAAAAGAGTTGGAGTTTCAGCCAATTTCTGCGTAGAATCTCTGTGACTCGACGCCCTATGCATTCTCACGCGCTCAACCCTTTTCATTACCTCCGGCATAGAGTGCAAGTCCGAAGGCGATGCATCGAGCAGCCAAAGGCACCAACGTATCCGAGCATTAATAAACTCAGCACCCATCATGAAGCGTCGAATATACTTAGCAGTTAACGGATTCATCTTCTCAATTAGCCCTTTTTCCTCATCTGAAAGTATGAGGTTTCCACCGTCGTTTGGCATACTGCCAAAAACCATTTGGTGCGGCGCGGACAAAGGTGACATTCTGCGCTCAACGAAGACAGTTGGAGCATCAACCAAATAAGGGTTTATTGTCTTCGCCTCTTTCTTTAAGCCATCCGTAAAATAAATTTCTCTCTTGGTTCGAGTATCCTCTTTGCTAAAGCCAATAATCACGCAATGAACTGCAGCTACGCCCCTAGCTTCACTATTCCACTTAAAGGTGCGATGGGCAAAATCTATCTTCATATTGTCATCAAGTAGTGACTTCCACAATAATCCTGCCTGCTCGCCCTGCGCAATTGAATTTGTTGAAACGAGTGCCGCCTGAATACATGTCTCACAAATGTATTCTGCAGACTTTTTGTACCAGGCAGTAACGTAGTCTAGGTTGCCTATTCCCCTTGCGCCATTAAAAGTGCGAAGCATATCATCTTTTTGGCTGGCATCCATCCATCTGGCACCCAAGAAGGGTGGGTTGCCCATGATGTAGTTGCACTCGCTGGCTGGCAGGACTTCATTCCAGTCCATGCGCAGGGCGTTACCCACAACGATGTGTTGGTAATCCTGCAGGGGCAGATTAATGAGAGGACGATGGAAAATCTTTGCGGTCTGCTGATTAGCCTGGTGGTCTGCAATCCACAGGGCAGCGTTTGCAACCGACACCGCAAAGTCATTTATTTCGATACCGTAGAACTGACCAACATTGACCTTGACCAGAGAATGGACGTGCTCCTCCACTTCGGCTTCAGAGCTGGCCGTAGAATCAACCCCCCCCCCCTCAAATCCGAAGTCGAAGGCCATATTGTCGCCGACCAGACGCTTCAGGATGTCGTTTTCAAGGGCACGCAGCTCCAGGTAGGTCTGTGTCAGAAAGTTACCGCTGCCACAGGCTGGGTCGAGAAACTTGAGTCCCGCAATTTTTTCCTGTAGTGCGCTCAGTGCAGGACTACGGTTTCCAGCGGCATTCAGTTCGCTTCGCAGGTCGTCGAGGAAGAGCGGGTCGATGGCTTTGTGGATATTGTCGACGCTGGTGTAGTGCATGCCGCCGGCGCGGCGTTCGTCGCCCGAGAGGATGGATTCGAAAATCGAGCCAAAGATGACCGGTGAAATATGTGACCAGTCAAAGCCCGCGCTGCCGTCATGCAGCAGTTTATGCTTAATATCATGGGTGAAAAGCGGAATAGTGATATCATCGGCGAACAGCCCGCCGTTGACATAGGGGAAGCGCGCCAGTGTGGTGCCTGCCAGGTAGGGGTCGCGCCGCTCGATTGGCGTGTTCAGTGTGACAAAAAGCTGTTGCAGGGCTAGTCGAAATGCCCCCTGCCCCGGCTCGATGCGTAGCAGATAGTCGTAGAAGAGGCGTTGATCAAAGAGTCCGCTATCTTCTGCGTAAAGACAGAAGAGGAGTCTGACCATCAGGATGGCGAGGTCGTGGCGCGTGCAGGATTCGGTGGTGGCGCTTGTTGGGTCAACTGCGCTTGCTGCATCTGTCTGGGATGGGTGAACAAGGTCGTACTGATGCTTGACCGCGTTGTAAATGTCGCCAATCAGGCGAGCAGCTTCGAGGTTAGCTTGCTCCTGTCTGGCGAGAACACCTTCGATGGGTTCAGTCATGAAGCGGAATGCGGGAAGTTGGGCAGGTAGTTCTTCGAGAGTAATCTTGATGGGATTGTTGCCCTGCGGGTCATTTTCGCGGTCGTAGATGTGGAAGGTCTTGAAATTGCAGACGATGATGTAGAGGGGTGTTTCTGAGGGAGGCAGGTTTTGTGCATAACGCTGGGCTTGCTGGTAGGGGGTCAACTCTACGCCGTCAGATTGGCGCTGAGGCGCATCAAGGTCGATATCTGCTGATTTTTGCTCGATCAGCACGCGAGAATCGGCGATGTAAGCATCGATGCGCTTTGTGCTGCGTCCGATGCGGACTCGCTTTTCAAAGTTGATGACGTGGTGCGCACGCGAGATACCCATGATGTCTTGCAAGAAGTTCAGCCAAAAGCTGTGAGTGTCTTGATCTTCTTGCCCGCGATTTGACCACTCTTCAACAAAACTGTCTGCGGCAAGTGCCGTGTCTGCGGCGGTGCGTGCGGGCATAGGCGGTCCCCTCTGGTATGACGTGGCTGTCCTAGCACCTGTTATTTTACTAGAAGGGCGAAATTCAAGGGCGATACCCCGCAGCTTCTGCACTCGGGGAGTGCTGGCAGCCCCTTGATCTTCGCTCGTCATTGCGCGCTCCGCTCAAGATGACGGGGGTGCTACAGCGCTGTTGGTTTTGCCCTTCGGGCGCAGTGCGCCCGTTACTGGTCCTGTGCCGTAGGCACAGGTGCATAGAGCCCGCAGTGACGGTGTTGCGACACCCTGCTCGCTGATCTTGCCCTTCGGGCGCAGTGCGCCCGTCACTGGTCCTGTGCCGTTTGGCACAGGTGCATGGTGCCCGCAGCACCAACAGTG
>Ga0123353_10013846_pt1 | contig 11582 bp, 10 predicted proteins | sample TergutLab28metaG_3_FD_92763 | JGI IMG/M metagenome (GOLD analysis project Ga0123353, IMG submission 92763) | Labiotermes labralis P3 segment gut microbial communities from Petit-Saut dam, French Guiana - Lab288 P3 | ecosystem: Host-associated > Arthropoda: Insects > Digestive system > Gut ... | reverse complement strand
GATTGTCGTGGGCGTGATCGGTTGATGTCATGAAAAATCCCCTTTAAGCTAAAAAGGGATTCTGCAAAAATTCAACCGAAAAGGCAAGAGCAATTCCGCCCCTTTTTAGAAAACGCTCCCCCAGCAAATCCCCTTCGTCCAAAGGCTTTTCGATCATTGCTTCCAATGATGATTCCTGCGTCGTGTAATTGACCAAACAACCGATGTCTTCGTGGCGGTAAAGATGCTTTTGAATCACTGCTGCATTTTCCCGATAGTGTTGCCGGAACAGGTCTCTGGCAACCCAGTCAGGGGCTTTGCGGATAATCTGATGATAAACGTATTCCAAGAGTTCAAACTGGATCGATTCTCCTTGGCGTTCTACCGGTTCGATGCCGTCCACTATGCACCGCTGGCACCCTCTTACAAAATGTCCGAAAAAATAGGCAATCGTTGCGTCCAAATGCTTCGAGAGTTCTGCCTGCCAATCGTTCCACTGGTCGAAATCAAGATCGCGTTTTGTTAACCGCCTGCCTTTGTAGGACAAGGCATGAAAGTAATCGCCGATGGTGTACGTCTTGTCCCAAAAGTGTGTACGGTCAAAGGGTCTTTCCGGTTTTTCATCTCGGAGTGTCCAACGAAAAAGTCGCTCGGCATATTCTTTGTGTCCTTGTGGATCGACTCGCGCCGCCATATCGAAAAGGATACCGCGTTGTCCTTCTTGTTTCAAACCGGCGTGGGCGTATTGGAGTCCGAACTGTGTTTTTCCGATTCCAGTCGAACCGACGAGAACGGTCATTGTACCGGGCAGAAGCCCTCCGCCGAGTTTTTCATCCAAGCCGGGCACTCCCGTCGATTGTCTGTGAGAATACGTTTTGTTCATTTTGGTCAATATCGCTCCATCTGCTGCGACCGGAACCGACTAATGTGTTCATTTGTGGAGTTTTTCGACTTGAAAAGTCGTTTTCCGTGCAAAATGTAGCGTAGCCCAATATTAAGGAAAAGTCAAGCAACCGGGTGCTTTTTTGAATGGGACAACGTCCCTTCATTGTTCCCTATTTCGCCCAAAATGGCGTTTTTTTGGGAAAATAGGCAAACTTTGCGGATTAGGGGGGTTGTAATAGGGAAAAGACATGGTATCCTATTCCATTGAGAGTACCGCTCGGGATGGCATGCCGAACGGATCATTCTCGGAAACCATTCACCCCCTAACCCTCAGAATTACTATGAAGAAAATTGCTTGCCTTGCCATTTGTTTGACCTTCCTGCTCGTTGCCCAACTGCAAGCAGGGAAATGCTGCACCTCCTGCATCGAACTCGGAGGACATAACGGAGAAGTCCAGTTCGTTGCCTTCACCCCGCTTGGACACCGAGTTCTTACGGTAGATGACCAGTGCGTCCGAATTTGGAACGCCAAAAACGGCAGACTGTTGCGTGCCTACCCGCTATGCGACGGTGCCGAATTTGAATCGAGCAAAAGGAAACGAGTTACGCTCGAAGACAATACCGTCACAATTTGGTGCGCCAAAACGGGAAAAGTATTGCGCGTACTGAAATGGTGCGATGACGGCGAAGACATTGTGTCCGCCGCTATTTCGCCGCGCGGAAAGAGAGTTGTTACGGTCAAGTCGGACAACAGTGTCCAAGTTTGGAAAGCCTGTGGAAAGCCGACAGGAGGACTGATGGGGCTAGAAGACCCCGTCGACTTTGCCGCCGTTGCTCCGTGTGGAAAGAGAGTTGCCACGGTAAGCGGCGACATCGTCCGAATTTGGACTTTGCGGTAGTACACTCCACAACGCCAACTCCACAACGCCAATAAAGTCACATTTCTCTTTTGAGAGACCTTGCGTTCTTTGCGTCTTTGCGGTTTTTATTATTTACCGCAAAGAACGCAAAGACAATGCGCAGAAACTCACAAATTATTAGCGCGTATCCCGGTATTGACTCTCTGTCACCCAAACTTTTTCTGCACCAACTCGACGAATGACCGTCCCGGATGGTAGCGTTCCGCAATCTGCCGAAACTTGTCCGTTTGCTTGCGATGCGTATTATTTTTAAGCAATTCTTTGATTTCCAAAACAATGCTCTCCGGTGTGCCGCCCGAACGCACCCCTAAACCGTTTACGGCAATCCGGGCGGCACAGTCATGCTGCTCAAATGTCTGCGGCAACATAATCTGCGGAACACCGGCTAATACTGCCGTGTACATAATCCCGATGCCTCCCATATTGAAAATGACATCGTAATTCCGAAACGACTCCGGCGTGAAAGGAATGTACCCGTATTCATGCAGGTTCCCCTCCTTTATCGGTTCCTTCAAATGGGGATCGTTCAGCACGTTGAGCACAAAGTGAAAGTCGCACTCCGGCATGTGTCGAGAAACTTCCCTAACAATAATCTCGGCGCGCTCTTTTGCCCAGCGGACTTGTGTGCCGGGCGCAACGAGAATGTGCTTCTTTCCCGATTCGTAATGCGGCGCATGGTGGTCAAGCACAGGTCTTTCCAGACACGGACCGATCCAGTGCCACGCTTTCGGCAAACCTCTGTCTTCAAATTCGAGTTCCCCGATGCCGAAGCCCAAAATGACATCGTTGGAATACATCCGTTCGGTTCCGTCCTCACGATAAACATTTGTGAGACCGAGCGGTTGAAGTTTTTTGCGTAACCGGAAAAAGGCGAATTTTTTAAGGAACCGAAGAAACGCTCGACCGAGTGCGTTGCGCCATACCCCGAGGAATGTTTTCGGCGGTTTCAGACCGCCGAGAAAGGATGGGGTTCCCGTCGTTGTTTCGATTGCGGTGGGCACTGTGATTGCCGTCCACCAGGGAATTCCGAGTTCATCGGCAACCACACCGGCAAACGGCGCAAGAAAATCGATGACGACCAAGTCAGGTCGGCTGGCTTTCCAGTAGGCTCGTAGTTCGTTCTCAAATTGCTCCTGTACATCAAGTCCCTTATCTACCGCTGAGAGGAGTTCGGAAAAACTGTCCATGATCTGCTCGTGTTGTTCAGCAAGATCCAGTACCTCCTTTTGACGGTCGGCTAGAATCGGTCGAAACTCCATGCCGGCACTTTCGATTGCTTTCTGCATGATCGGACAGGAGTAGAAGCGCAGATGCGTCATTCCTTGCGACAGGGCGTACTTCGCCAGTTGCAGTTGTGGAAACACATGCCCTGCCAGCGGCATGGCGACAAAGTCAATTTTTAAGTCGGTTCGCATAGTTTTGTTAGGAGTTAACAGTTAGAAGTTAGAAGGTGGTAGGATGATAACATTCTAACTTCTAACTTCTCTTTTATTACAGGAAAAATATCGTCAGCACAGCGTAAATGGGCAGGAGAAGCAGGCAACTGTACACCATATATCCGAAGAAACTGGGCATCTTGATTTTGGACTGTTCCGCTATCGCTTTGACCATGAAGTTCGGACCATTGGCAATGTACGTCATCCCTCCCATAAATACGGTGCCGAGGGCAATCGCAATCAAGTGAGTGTGATCAATAAAGCCGGTTTTCACACGTATCAATTTCAATGTCGGATCGGTGGTGCATCGCCAGTATTTTCCGTCATGTTTCCATTTGGGTTCACCACTGGCTCTGATTGCTTCCGCGTTGTCTCTTTCGATTTCCGCCTCGTTCTTTGGTTGCAATGACTTGGACACTTCGAAAAAGACGACGTAAGTCGGTGCGTTGTCGAGCCAGCAGGAGAGTACGCCGGTCGTCCAGAAAAGCATGAACGGTTTGTGATGCGGCTGGTCGAAGCCAGTTGTATCTTGGGTAAACTTGACCACATTCTTTCCTTCGTGGGTCAGAATTTGCAACGGCACCTGCATACAGATAAAAATCCCGAAAAAGAGTGCCGCCACTTCCAAAATTGCCGTGAAACTGAATGCGTTTGCCCTCCGAATCCAGTGGCTGCTAAGTAACAATGACGTAGCAGCAAGCCCTAATTGAATCGCCTCCCGTAGGAAGTACCAGGGATACCCATTCTCGAAAAGGTATTCGCCGATGACCGGTACCTTATTCGTCGGTGAAAGAAACGCAACGGATGCCATCACGCCGAGGAGCAGCGGCAGGTTGACTTTGAGACCGGTAATCTTGAAGTTGACCGATGCTTTGGCATCAATCTTTTTGTCTTCCGCCGATTCCTTGGGATAATACCAAAGAGCATCCCAGAGGAAATAGAGGGAAATCAGAGCAAGGTTGACCGCGAACCAATACGGCAAGAGATAGAGTGTCCAGAAAAAGTCCACTCCTCTCAAATATCCGAGGAAGAGCGGCGGGTCTCCCAGCGGAGTGAGGCAACCGCCGTTGTTACAGACGGTAAAAATGAAGAATACAATCAGATGCACCTTGTACTTCCGTTCCCGGTTCGTGTCGATCAGGAGCCGAATCAAAAGCATAGCAGCACCGGTTGTTCCGACGAAACTCGCAAGGAGCGCACCAACGGCAAGGATCATGGAATTGACTAACGGGGTCGCTTTGAAATTTCCCTCGATTCGGATACCGCCCGCGATGACGTAGAGTGCAAAGAGCAAAACGATAAAGGGAATAAATTCATAAATGATGGCATTTCCAAAAATCGTCGACATTTTAGTGACCGCGCTGGCATCGGGGGCAACATCAAAGTGAGCGGGCCAATGCCCTTCTAACGTAAAGTTGGAAAAGAACCCGTAATACAAGAGCGTAATCACTCCGAGGGTAGCGGCAATGAGAAACTTGTTTCGGTTTTTGTGCCACCAATGTTCGGTCGCCGGAATCAGTGGCAAAACCGCGATCGCAAGGAGCAGCACCGCAAACGGAATGACCATGTAGATCGTTGGGTACAGATATTCCTCTGTGTCTGCCAGTGTTACGTCCTGTTCCGCTTCGGACTCGACGTGATATTCGACCTGCTTGGTTTCGTAGTCGTGTGGTTCATTTGCAAGATGAGTCCAATACTGTGGAATTCCGAAGAAGGCGATAATCGCATAAAGGAAGAGCAGAAAAATAATGGCAAAGGCGGTACGTCTTAGCGGTGGCAGTGCGCCGTGGAGTACGTGGTCTGTCATACTATTTCAAAGGGGTGAAAGGTTGATGGATAGCATCGCCTCAAACCGAATTTGGTGGGCTGCCTGTACACAGGCGAGATCGCTCAAAACAAAAGCGATGCGTTCAATCGGTTCTCCAAATGTCAGAGTGGAGTCTAGCACATTTTCTTTGGACATGCAATATCCCCTCAGACTCTGCCAAACGCACTGCGGAGTTCCTGACGTTCATATTCCAAGAGTCCATCTATCACCGGAGACAAATTGCCGGATAAAATCGTGTCCAATTTGTACAATGTCAAACCAATCCGGTGATCCGTGACCCGATTTTCCGGGAAATTGTATGTGCGTATCCGCTCGCTTCGGTCGCCGCTGCCGATTTTGGTCTTCCGCTCTTCGGACCGCTTTTTCTGCTCCTCTTCTCGCTTCGCTTCGTAGAGCCGGGTCTTGAGAACTCGCAACGCCTTCGCAAAATTCTTGTGCTGACTCTTTTCGTCCTGACAACTCACGGTAATGCCCGTCACCAAATGGGTGAGCCGAACCGCCGACTCCGTTTTGTTGACATGCTGTCCGCCGGGTCCGCTCGCACAGAACAAATCCTTTCGGTAGTCTTCCGGCTTCAAATCGATTTCAACATCTTCCGGCTCTGCCATAACTGCCACCGTTGCCGCCGAAGTGTGAATGCGTCCCTTCGCTTCCGTTTCGGGAACACGCTGAACCCGGTGTCCGCCGCTCTCAAATTGCAGTTGCCTGAAGCAGCCTTCGCCGTCAATGCCTAAAATCATTTCCTTGAACCCGCCGAGTTCCGTAGAATTGTACGACAGAATCTCGACCTTCCAGCCTTGCGATTCGGCATAATGTTTGTACATGTCGTAGAGATCGCGGGCAAAGAGTGCCGCTTCGTCGCCGCCAGTGCCTGCCCGGATTTCTAAAACGAGATTCGCCCGATTCGCATCCGCACCGCCGATGGTCATGTCGAGGAGTTCGTTCCAGAGGATTTCCCGCTCATCTTTGAGTTCGGGCAGTTCCATTTCCGCGAGTTCCCGAAGTTCGGCATCGGGAGAGTGGAGCATTTCGTTTGCCTCTTCGATTTGGACGTTGAGATGCTTGAAACGCCTGTATTTCGTCGCCATTTTGGCAATCGTACCGTGTTCTCTGGCAATTTGCTGCAATCGGTTGGAATCCGCAAGCACATCGGAATCCGCCATAAGACGTTCCAATTCTTCAAATCGGGAGAGAGAGTCGTCGAGAGTTTTACGCATGATTTTTGTACATTCTGACACATATTGCGCAAAATTCAAGACGGTCGGAACGCAAGGCATAAACTTTTCTACCTGTTCAAATGGTGGTGTGTAATTTGGGTAAATTTGGGTAGCAGGAGACGGACGAAAACGCTACCGTTCCTTGCTTTTAGGGGAAGGGGCTAGTCAACGCCAAAAATACTGCTAGAATGGGAATTCGGTACTCCTAAATCCGTGTTGTCACGTCTGCCTTTAACCCCAATTTTACCTATGAAGAATACACATTCTCGTCGTAAATTTCTCGCTGCCGCCGGTGTTGCGGTTGCTTCTCCGTTTCTCATTCCGCGTTCCGTCTTGGGACAAGGGAATTCTCCCGGTGCCAATGACACCGTCAAGGTCGCCATGATCGGCTGGGGCGGACGTTGCAGGGGAATTTATGAGCCCGATATCAAACCCGCCGCTGGACTCAAAGTCGTCGGCATGTGCGATTTCTGGCCCTTGCGAGTCAAAGAGTTCATGAACAAGTATCCCAATGATCTCAAATCGGAACAGTGTTACGCCGACTTCCGTAAGATGATCGAAACGGAAAAGCCGGACGGCGTGATGGCAATCACCGCCACTCACCAACGAGCATGGACTGCCGGTATCGCTATGCAAATGGGATGCCACCTCTACATCGAAAAACCAATGGTGCTGACGATTGAAGAAGGACGCTATCTCGTCAACAGTGCCAAAAAGTACAAAAGGGTGACACAGGTCGGTACGCAACAGCGTTCCTTGCCGCTCTGCAAGTGGGCATGCAAGCAGGTGAAAGACGGTGTACTCGGAAAGATCAAAATCGTGGAAGCCCCGAACTTTGTCGGTCCGAACATCTGGACAGACAAGCCCGGCGAACCTTATCCCGAAGGAATGGACGACGCAGTTTGGGACTTGTGGACGAATCAAGCCGTGTATCGTCCGTATCATCCCCAATTGCATCGAGGTTGGGACAACTGGTGGGACTACGATGCTGGCGGTCTCTGCTTCGGTGTCAGCGGCTGGGGAACGCACTCGTACGATCAGGTCAACATGGCACTCGGAACAAACGAGACCGGTCCGGTCGAAATCCTGCTGGAAGAAGAGTGTACAATACAGGACTCTGGTAAATTCGTTACGCGAAAACCGACGGACGACGAAACTGGTTCGGACTACTACGGCATGGCAAAGGTTCGGGGACCGCGTGCCAAGATGACGATGTGGTTTGCCGATGGTGTCGAACTGCGACTTCATCTTGACGGCGACCGCGGACCGGGACTCGGTTGTATCGTTACCGGCGAAAAGGCGAAGATGGAGATCAACCGTCATAAACTTGCGTCGAATCCGAAGGATATCGTTGCCAATATGCCGGAAGAGTTCAAGAACACACGATCGGAAACGGTCTATCACATCGAAAACTGGATCGAGTGCATCAAGACCGGTGCGAGATGTAATGCGGACATTGAATACGGTCAGCGTTCCACGACGCTTTGCGAGTTGGTCAACATTGTTCGGGCAACGGCACCGGTCGGTCAAAAAATCGGCTGGGACCCTGTGAAGGAGCGGTTCACGAACAACGACAAGGGAAATGCGATGCTTTCCCGACCACGCCGCAAGGGGTACGAACTACCGGCACTGTCGTAGGGAAACATTGTCGTAGGGAAAAAAGCGTACAAGAGCGGCGGACGCAAGTCCGCCGGTTGGGCGGGAACGTTCTAATTCACAAACGTTTCGCCGCCTCCCTTGCCGCTGCTGATGGTTACTTCGCCGGCATCTTCCAACTTGCGGATCACATCGACAATTTCCTGCTGCATCCGCTCGACATCCGAAGCACGCTGCGGACCAAGAAATTCGATCTCTTCCTGCAACATTTTTCCGGCACGTTTCGACATGTTCTTGAAAATCTTGGCTTTGAGTTCTTCGCTCGCCCCTTTGAGTGCCAATGCCCACTGGCTGCTCTCGATGTTCTTGAGGATAGCCGCTATGTCCTGATCCGCCAATTTGTTGATGTCTTCAAACACGAACATCAAGCGGCGAATGTCTTCGACCAATTCTGGATCGTCCTGTGCCAAGTTCTCCATAATGTTGCGTCCCGTTACCCGGTCTATCACGTTCATGATTTCCGCAACGCTGTCTACTCCTCCTGCTCGTTCTAGTTTCTGGTTCATCAAACTGGACATTCGGTTTTCGAGCCCCCTTTCGACTTCTTTGATAATTTCCGGGTTCGTCTGTTGCATCGTAGCAATCCGTCGAATCACCGCCAACTGCCGCTCCGGCGGCAAGCCGTTGATAATACCCGCCCCCTGGACAGGATTCAAGTGCGTCACAATCAACGCAATCGTCTGCGGATGCTCATCGGTAATAAACGTCAGCAGATTTTCCGGTTCAATTTTTTGCAAAAAACCAAACGGAATCGCTTCCAGCGAACTTCGTACTCCGTCGATGATTGCCGTCCCATCGGCGCCCAAAGCGGCTTCTGCCAATTCTTGGGCGATTCCAAAACCGCCGACGCTTCCGACCAGTTTCGACGGATTCGCCCGGGAAAATTCTCGGATGACGTTTTCCTGTTCCTCCGGCGTGACCAATCCGATACGCGAAATCTCCGTCATCACGACTTCGACCTGTTTCGGATCAAGACGAATAAGAATTTCCTTCGCCTGTTCTTTGGGAATGCTCACCAAAAAAACAGCCGCCTTTCGAACATTGTTCTGTGCCATAGTGGTTTCGCCGCCGCACCCTGTGTGGCAATGTGTGCGCCCCGCAGGGCGGGGCGGCTAACGTGTTTTCGGTAAAACTTGCGTTACGCCCGCTTGGAAGTAATCGTTAATTTCGTCAATTCTGGGAGAATCGACATAAACCGTAAATTCGTTATCGGCAAACTGCTCCCGCAATCTTTGAATAGATTCCAAAATCTTTTCCCTCGGCGAGTCGTCCGTATCGGCAAGAATCGGCAGACGGCAGGCGGCAGGCGGCAGACGGCGGCAGAATTCGGGGGCAAAACCCTGTTTTCTCTGTTCGTCGAAAAGCAAGAGATTCATCGCCGAATCGTTGCCAAAAGGACCAAAGTGGGTCAATATTAACAATTCGCGCAAGAGCGGGGGACGCAAGTCCGCCGGTGATACGTCAAACAACGCAATTTCATCCCCCTCGGCGGTCAGCGGCAAGGACAACACGGAAGACTTGTCGGTCAAAAACCGGCGAATTTGCTCGATTTCACCGTCATTCCAACCATGAGCATAGCAATAAAAAGGGGAATCAAGCGGACCGGCAGTCCGTAACATGCCTTCGCAACAGACTCCCAGTACGAAAAAGAAGGGAGCGAAAGGATTATTGTGCCGGAGTTGCTCCAACTCGAATCGGGAAAATTCATGCGGATAAGACTGAAAAAAGAGCACAATGTCCGCAGGTTCCTCGGTTGCTACCGAATTGACCCGATAGGATGCGCCAATCTGTTGCAGCATTTCGATAGACTGCCGGAAGGGTTCTCGGAACTCCTTGCGCTCGACTCGTCCTCGTATGATGACACATGATGTTTCCATGATGCGAATTTGCCCTGTTTATGGAGTGGATGTCGGGACGGATGCCTTCGGGGGCTTGTTGAACAATAGTTCGTGGAGTAACAACAAAATGATGCTGCAAACGAGCAGGGAATCGGCAATGTTAAAGTTGGGATACGGAAACGTACCGATCATGCAGAGAATCCAATCCCGAACGGCATAAATGGGCTGTCCAGTCGCATCTGTCAATCCGTGCCAACCGAGTCGGTCATATAAATTTCCGCAGATTCCTGCCGTAATCATTCCCAAAATGACCGTCAAAAACGAATTACGCCATCCCCCCCAAAAAACGTAACCAATGATACCGACCAAAAAAATCAGAGAAAACAGGGACAAAAATCTTGTCCAGCCCGACGCGAATCCGAACAACCCTCCGGTATTCAAAGATGTCTGAAAACCGGCGATGTCTTGCCAAATCCAATAGACTGCGTGCAGTTCCGGTTCGGTATCGGCTTTGTACTCTCCCGGCATTCCGAGCGTTTGAAAGACCCAGTGCTTCGTGAGCAAGTCCGCCGTTGTTCCTGCGAAGGCAAGGACTGCAAAGATGCATACTGTACGACACCAATGAACGGATAGGGAAACTTTGGGCATTTTTTATTGGTCGCTATGGGCAAGTTCAACGCATTGGACACAATTTGCCGTGAACGGCAACACATTGAGCCGGACCTTCGGAATTGTCTTGCCACAACTCTCGCAGGTGCCGTAGGTGCCGGCTTTGATACGTGTCAAAGCTTCTTCAATTTGCCCAAGGGTCGTATTGTCCGATTGGATAAACGAGAGGGTCTGTTCCTGCTCAAAACTATCCGAACCGATGTCTGCCATGTGCTGGGGCATAATGGACAGGTCACCGGAGGCTTCCGATCTACTCTGACTCAATGCCCCTTCGGTCATCTTGGACACGTCTCCGCGAATTCTGGCTCGGAGGGCGAACAATCGGTTTTTGTAGGTTTCCAAGTCAGCGGCGGACAATTTTTTACTATTTTTTTCGCTACTTTTGCCGGTATTTTTATTGCGGGAGACCGACTTTTTTGACACTTTTTTTGCCATGTGCACCTCCGAAATGAAATCGCAAGGGAAGCAAACAACCAGAAAGCGACGTATATTATACCGAGAATCGCCTAAAATTCAAGCCGGGAGGAGAGCGCAACGAGCCGGGGAGCCGGGGGGGTGCGTCCAAGTTTAGTGGTAATTAGCGTGAGCGCAAGAGTTGGGGGCATAAGCCCGCCGGTGACTCTCGCGGCACATTGCTCATGTCTCTTTCAACAAAAAGAACTGATTGACGGCCATCGGCACAAAAATCATCATCGGCAACCATGCTCCCAGCACAGGAAAATTATTGTTTGTTCCAATGAATTGACTGGCATAACAGACCACAAGAAAAGCAATCAGAATTAAACCGCTCAATCCCATCGCCTTGAAAACGTTCCGGTCTCCACAGAGCAACAGCACCGGCAAGCCAAGAAACAAAAGTGCCATGTCTAACACTGGCTGCGTCAGCCGGGAGTGAATGCTCGCATGCATCGAGGCACCCGCATTCACACTCTTGTTCCGTGCTGCCGCAACAAGCGACCAAAGCGAGGCATTTTTCCATGCATCCTTGGAAGCGAGGCTCTCAAAGGGGACATTCGTCACGACGAAACATTGATCCAGTGCGAGATCGTCCGAATCCGTCGGCGTTAAGAGAATCGGTTTATCTTCCCACATTAACGAAGGACTCTGAAGAATATGCCGATCATGTACGTCTGTGAGCAGATACCCGGCGGGTC
>Ga0123353_10013841_pt1 | contig 11584 bp, 4 predicted proteins | sample TergutLab28metaG_3_FD_92763 | JGI IMG/M metagenome (GOLD analysis project Ga0123353, IMG submission 92763) | Labiotermes labralis P3 segment gut microbial communities from Petit-Saut dam, French Guiana - Lab288 P3 | ecosystem: Host-associated > Arthropoda: Insects > Digestive system > Gut ... | reverse complement strand
TCCCCGCCGATAACCGTTACGGGTTCGGAGGTTTTGAAGCTTGCATCTACTTCATGACCGAAAGGAAGCAGGATTCCCGTGAAATCCGCTTCTATGTGATACTCGCCCTTTGTGTCGCCGCGGATAATCCACGAAGCAGAGCCTGCAGAACCGCCTTCTACGGTTCCCATGTTCTGCCTGACGCTGTTGTCACCGCCCGTCTGCGGCAGGGAAAGACCGTCGGGGAGCCTTATTTCCGCAAAAGCGTCAACTATCGGGAAATCCTCCGAAGCGTTGTTGATAATTTCAAGCTCTACACTGAAGAACTCCTTCAGCCATGAGATTTCGGCAGAAAGATACAAAATTACTATGGTCGCAGGTTCTGTCGGGTCGGGTTTAGGTATTGCCCTTATATATGTCGAACTGCTGCCGCCGGAACTGCCGCCGCTGCCGCCTCCTCCTCCGCCGCTGCCGCCTCCAATTGTGCCGCCACCTCCGCCGCCCCAGCCTCCTCCTCCTCCGCCGGAGCCTCCTCCGATTCTGACAGTGGTGTTATCATCGGAAACAAAGTCGATGTTAAGGGTAGTATGGATTATTTCGCCGCGGCTGTTTACCACGAGATTAAATTTGTTTGTGTTTTCATTATAGCTCAGTTCCATCTCAAACTGGAAAACAAATTGATTCTCGGGCGCAGTTATGTCGATTCCGAGGTTCTTGATTTCGTCGATGTTCAGCCGCTCCACTTTGATTTCACCGATAACAAGCTCACTTCTTTCAAGCTCTATGATTTGCCTTGGTGTGCTTCCTGATATATTTATTGTTTGTTTAACGGGTAAAAAGTTGATGGTGAAAAAGTAAAAGTCAAAGCTGCCGTTCTTAACGATTATTCTCGCGATGCCGTTATTGTTTGTCGTAAAGAAATTACTGTCGGAGTCTGTGATTGTATTAATCTCAAGTCCCGGAATTTCATACAGGACTTCTGCATTTCTTATGGGTGACTTTGTTTCTTCGTTTATGAGCTGGAACTCCATGAAGCGATACTCGCCGGCATCAAGCACGCTGACGGTTATTGACGTTGTATCCGTGTTGCCCGCGCTGTCGGCGACTGTCAGCGTTACTGTGTGATTTCCCGCCTCAGTGAAGACATGAGTGGGGTTTGGGAGGGTTGAAGTGTTACCGTCGCCGAAGCACCACAGATATGAAGCGATGAAGTGGTTGTCCCAGGAACGGGAGCTATTGAATCTGACGCTTTCACCCGTCAGCGTGACGAAACCGGACCCCGCGTGTGCGATGGGCGGGATATCGTCCTCATGAGTGGGAACCGCGTTCACGGTTGTACTTTTGATTGTGTTGTCATAAATATCAACGGCTTCCACATAATAGAAGAACGTTCTGTCCGGTGTTACGTTCCGGTCGGTAAAGCTGTTAGCTGTTGTCCTGTTTATAACTCTGAAATTGCTGTCGGTTGCGCTGCGCCTGTAGATTATATATCCCGCAAGGCTGTCGTCATCTGTTTCCTGCCAGCTGAGATTAATCTGCCAGCCGCCGGGTGTTGCTGCGGTCTGAGGCGGCAATAAAGTGGGCGCTCTGTAGCTGTAGGCTACGGTGAAATAATCGCTTTCATTGCCGTTCCAGTCGACAGCTTTAGCTCTGAGTTGATAGCTTCCTGTTTCAAATTCGTTCATATCGAGAGTAAATTCCACTATCTGATTATGTAAGCTTAAGGCTTCTGTGTATACGATTTCCCACACATCGCTGTCGTAGGGGCTTATTTCAACTGTGATGCCTGCGAGCCTAATGTTGTCAAGACACAGGATTCTGACCCGCTGATGCTTGCTTATACTCGCCCCGCTTCCGGGCGATATACTGAGGATTTCGGGCGGAATATCGTCGTCCGTGATTTTCACATGGACAATGTTCGACGCCGGGCTTTCGTTGCCCGCAATGTCAACAGCAGTAACATAGTAATAGAAATCCACTCCGATGTCTATGTTACTGTCAAAGAAATTTAATGCCCTGTGATTATTGCGGAGAAGGCTGAAGCTTAAATCATTATCGGTTGATTTATAAATTCTGAAATGAGCGATGTCGTTGTCTGTATGTTCGTCCCATCTCAGTTCAATTCTGCCGTTCGCTATGTTGGTTCTTAGCCCGCTCGCAGGTGCAGGCGGGGTATTTTTGATGATATACTCGTTGATTATCGTGTTTGTCAGCGAACTTGTATTCCCGCTCGTATCGGTTGCAATAGCACGGACAGCTATCAAGCCGTCAGCAAAACCGCTGATGTTGAAGCTATGCGATACAGTAACCGAGGTTCTGCCGTTTGCGGGAATATCCGCTATATCAATCCAGTCGGCTTCATCTTTTGAATATTGAAGAAGTATAGACGCAACCCCCATATTATCTGTGGCTGTAATACTGAGCGGAATCACTCCGGAACGAATAGAGGGATTCGGTGTTATTCTTGTGATTACAGGCGGTATTGTATCCGGTGATGTGGTAAGGCTTATCACATTACTTTTTCCCGAAACATTCCCTGCCGCATCGAATGCGATTACGTAAAACTCATAATCAGCGCTCAGCAGCAGCGAGTGGCTGCTGAAATAATTATCTGAAGTAACTGACACTCTCGTATTATTCTGATATACATGATAGGCGGTAATCCCCACGTTATCCTCGGCGAAAAAGCTGAGCAACACTGATGTATTCTGATACCTTTCGAGCACTAAAACGGGTGTTGTGGGCGGCATGTTGTCCACGGTTACACTCGTGCTTGGCGGGGATACGTTTGCGTCCTCGTCAAACGCTTCGACATAATAAGTATACAGCCCGGGAAAAGCGGTGTGGTCGGTAAAGCTTGTGCTTCGTCCCATTGAAATACCGATAAGCGTGCCGTCTCTGTAAATATTATAACCTTCAATAGGTACAATCGCAGACGATGATGTCCATGATAATCTTATAGTTGTTTCACCATCAGGCACAGCGCTCAGATTCCCGGGCGCTGACGGCGCGTTGGTGTTTACATTAGTCCGCGCTTCTAAAATATTGCTCCAGTCTGACATATTTCTTGTTGCGTCGTAGGCAACAACATAATATGTATACATAGTATTTGAGCGCAGGCCGCTGTCAATGAAGAAATTATTTCTCGCGGAACCGATTCTGACTCCGCTGCGGTAAACATCATATCCGACAGTTATATCATCGTTGTTTAAATCCCATTCAAGGCGGATTGAGTTAACTGCAGTATTTCCGACTCGAAGATTCTGAGGTGCTTCCGGTGCAACGCTTTGCGAAAGGTTCTCAATTAACGTATTCCACACAGGAGTTCTGTTGAATGTATATCCCGAATCAATGGGTTTGTTTATTTCTAATATATTAAACCTTGAGTTAGCGCTTTCAAAATTAACGGTTTGCATCATTCTTCCGTTTAATATAACTTTATGATTATTCGCAGCGATAAAATTCAAATCAGATGATGTTATTTGAGTAAAATCGCCTTTGACCTCTAATACGCCATTGGTAAGCAGACCGTTGTGAGTAGTATTGGATTGAGTAATAAAATTTGAGTTTACTCTGACATAATCGTTATCGCCGGTCATTCTTAATCTGCCGGAACCTGCAGAATATGTCCTTCTCAAGTCTGCTGCGATGGTTTCGGTTTGTACCCTAAAATCGCGTCCGGTTATTATTCGTCCTCCGTTTATATCGAGAATACCGCTCGAGAGAATCACATCCCTCCCGATATCGAGTTCCATTCCGCCGAGATTAAATGTTCCGCCGCTAACGTACAGCGAACCGCCGATTTTTGTGTCATTTGTCAGTGTGTAATTTGCATTAAAACGCAGGTCATATTTCCATGAATTATCGGTTAAAACTGCATTTGTGCCAAGATAAATATTAAAACTGTTATGTACAATAGAATCTGTAGGTAAAAGTTCATTTGTTATAAATGTATTTGATGTAAATCTGACGCCTTCTGCCGGATTACTTGCCGTATTCGTTATCTCCAGCCTATTAAACCTCGAATTAGTCGCACTTGCACTCGCAAAATTCACCGTTTGCAGCTCCGCACCGTTCAGCACGACCTTATGCGTTCCCGACGCCTGGAAGTTCGAGCCCAAGTTACTGTACTGATTGAAGTTGCCGCCGATTTCCATTACCCCCGCGCTCAGAAGCCCGCTGTGCGAGATAGCTGAGCGCGTCGCGAAGCTGCCGCCGACGCTCACGAGGTCGCTTGCTTCCGTCATTACAAGGGTTCCGTTGCTCGCGCCTCCGCTTGATGACTGGAGCAGATAATCGCCGGTGATTATAAGTTCGCCGCCGTTTATGCGAACCGTGCCACCCGACTGAATCAGGCTCCCGTTGACGGTAAGCTTGTAACCGTTTAAATCCATTGTTCCGCTTGAAATGCTTAGGTTGCCATCATAAACTTCGTCTTGCTGCAACGTCCAGCCGGGAGTGCTTCCATCGGCGAAGGTCATTTTACTTCCGTTTCTTATCAGAGTATCTGCGTTTAAGGCAATTGTGAAATATACTCCGGAATCAGAAAAGTTACGAAGCTCCAACGCCGCAAATTTAGAGGTTATGCTCGCGAATGTTACTGTTTGTAAATTGTCTCCGCTGAGGATTACTTTATGATTTGCCGTTCCTATGAAGTTGCTTTGGTTGTTTATTGTGGTGCCACTGCTGCCGTTAATCTGCGTAAAATTACCCTTAACCTCTAATATCCCGTTTGTAAGTAATCCGCTGTGATTAGTGCCGCTCTGGGTTACGAAATTACCGTTTACAATTACATAGTCATTAACGTTGCTCATTATGAGTGAACCTGTACTTCCCGAGAATGTTCCGTTTACGTTATGGGTTTGAATCCGTAAATCACCGTCAATAAGCAGTTTACCACCGCCTGTTGTTAGTGTACCGCTGCTGAGGATTACATTACCCTGTATGTTTAAGGTTTGACCGTTCAAATTTAAAGAACCCCCTGTAAGGTAAAGCGAATCCCCGATAATCAAGTCATACCCGTTAAGGTTGAATATGCCGCTATCGATATATAACGTACCGCCTATTTCCGTATTACCCGGAAGAGCACGATTATTAACGATTGTCAAATCATGATTCCAGGTGTTATAAGTAAGTACTGCCGTTCCCGTAAGGCGGATATTTCTGCTGTTTGTTAAAACAGAATCCGTGGCTAATAGTTCGTTGATGACAAACACGTTTGAAGTGAAGCTAACTCCCTCTGTTCCCGTATTCGTAATTTCAAATGCATTAAACCTCGACTGTGAAGCACTTGCACTCGCAAAGTTAACGGTCTGAAGTCCGGTGCCGCTGAGAATTACCTTATGTGTTCCCGATGTCCGGAAGTTGTTGCTTGAATTACTGTACTGATTGAAGTCACCGCCGATTTCCATTACTCCCGCTGTTAAAAGTCCGTTATGAGAAACATTAGAGCGCGTCGCAAAACTGCCGCCGATTTTTACAAGGTCGCTTGTGTTTGTCATAATTAATCTGCCGTTGCTTACTCCGCCGGTTGTTGCCTGAATCAGGTAATCATTGGTTATTATTAATTCTCCGCCGTTTATATGTATCGTTCCTCCGGGTTGAATTAAATTACCGTTTACAATCAATTTATAACCGTTCAAGTTAAGAGTTTCGCCCGAAAGTATCAGATTACCCTCATAAACCTCATCTTGATTTAAAGTCCATCCCAGTGTACTGCCGTCGGCGAAAGTAACTCTGCATCCGTTTTGAATTAATGTATTTGTATTTAAAGATAAAGTAAAACGAACGCCCGCATCAGAAAAATTCTGAAGTTCAAGTGTCGCGAACATTGAAACGAGATTCGCGAATGTTATTATCTGTAAATCGTTACCGCTTAGAATTACCTTATGACCAGCTGTACCTACGAAATTGCTTTGATTATTAGTAGAGCTATTGCTATCACCGTTTATTTGCGTAAAATTACCCTTTACTTCTAAGATACCATTAGTGAGTAAAGTGCTGTGATTAACGTTGCTTCGTGTTACGAAATCACCTTTTACAAGAATATAATCATTTGCATTATTCATTCTGAGCGAACCCGTACTGCTCGAAAATGTTCCATTCGCGTTTTGGGTCTGAATCCGTAAATCGCCGCTTATATGGAGATTGCCGCCGTTAATCGTAAGCACACCATCATTTCCAATTATGACAGAACCAAGTATATTTAATGTTCTTGTATTAAAGTTTAATATACCGCTGTTGATGTATAATGAACCGCCGATGTTCATATCGCCCGTAAGCGTGCGGTCATTAATAATTGTTAAATCGTGATTCCATGTGTTGCCGATGAGTGCTGCAGTTCCCGTGAGACGAATGTTCCTGCTATTGATAATAACAGAATCCGTGGGGGAAAGACGGTTAATTACAAAAACATTCGAAGTGAAATTTACTCCCGCCGTTCCTGTGTTCATGATTTCCAGCGCATTAAACCTTGAATTACTCGCACTCGCGTTCGCGAAGTTAACCGTCTGTAATCCCGTGCCGTTCAGCACAACCTTATGCGTTCCCGATGTCTGGAAGTTGTTGCTTGAATTACTGTACTGATTGAAATTCCCGTCGATTTCCATTACCCCCGCGGTCAGCAGCCCGTTGTGAGAAATTGCTGAACGCGTTGCGAAGCTGCCGTTTATACTCACAAAGTCGCTTGTGTTCGTCATAATTAACCTACCGTTACTCGCGCCATTGCTTGCAGTTTGAATTAAATAATTGCCTGTAACTGCAAGTTCACCCCCGTTTATGCGGACCGTACCACCCGACTGAATCAGATTGCCGTTGACGGTAAGCCTGTGACCGTTCAGGTCGAGCGTTTCGCCCGAGAGATTCAGGTCGCCATCAAAGACCTCGTCACCGTCCAGCGTCCAGCCGAGCACGCTGCCGTCGTTGAAAGTCATTCTGCTGCCGTTTTGAATCAGCGTGTCCGCGTTCAGGGCTCTGGTGAAGCTGACTCCCGCTTCGGAGAAGTTGCGCAGTTCAAGCGTCGCGAACTTCGAGGTAACGCTCGCGAAATTAACGATTTGCAGGTCCTCTCCGCTGAGAATTACCCTGTGATTTGCCGTACCAACGAAGTTGTTAGAACTGCTGCCGTTAATTTGCGTGAAATTGCCTTTAACCTCCAGCACGCCGTTGGTGAGGTAGGTGCTGTGGCTGTTATTGCTCTGCGTTACAAAGTTCCCGTTTACGAGAATGTAGTCATTTACATTTGTCATATTCAAATAGCTGTTGCTGCCGGAAAATGTCCCGTTCGTGTTTTGGCTTTGAATTCGCAAATCGCTGCCCACATAAAGCTCGCCCCCGCCGATGGTGAGTGTGCCGCCGCTGAGGATGAGGGAGCCTGCGGTGGTGAGTGTTCTCCCGCCCAAGTTAAACGTTCCGCTGTCGATAACAAGCGTGCCGCCGATGTTCATATCGCCCGTAAGCGTGCGGTTATCAACAATCGTCAAATCGTGATTCCATGTGTTGCCGATGAGTGCTGCAGTTCCCATGAGGCGGATGTTCCTGCTGTTGATAATAACAGAATCCGAAGCCGAAAGCTCACCGATTACAAACGCGTTTGAAGCAAACGATACCCCCTCCGCCGGATTACCCGCCGTATTCGTTATCCCCAACCCGCTAAACCTCGAGTTAGTCGCGCTTGCATTAGCAAAGTTGATTGTTTGCAAACCCACACCGTTCAGCACGACCTTATGCGTTCCCGACGCCTGGAAGTTTGAGCCCGAGTTATTGTACTGATTGAAGTCACCGCCGATATTCATGACACCCGCGCTCAGAAGCCCGCTGTGCGAGATAGCGGAGCGCGTCGCGAAGCTGCCGCCGACGCTCACACGGTCGTCCGTGTTCGTCATTATCAGTCTGCCGGTACTCGCGCCTCCGCCTGTTGTCTGGAGTAGGTAATCGCCGATAATGATTAATTCACCGCCGTTTATATGTACCGTTCCTCCGGGTTGAATTAAATTGCCGTTTATAGTCAATTTGTATCCGTTTAAGTTTAAAGTTTCACCCGAAAGTATCAAATTACCCTCATAAACCTCATCTTGATTTAAAGTCCATCCCAGTGTGCTGTTGTCGGAAAAGGTCACTCTGCAACCGTTCTGAATTAATGTATCAGCGTTCAGAGCAACCGCGAAGCGGACGCCCGAAGCCGAGAAGTTCCTAAGTTCCAGCGTCGAAAATTTAGAAGTTATGCTTGCGAATGTTACTGTCTGTAAACTGTCGCCGCTGAGGATTACTTTATGATTAACTGTACTTAAAAAGTTGTTAGCGCTGCCATTAATTTGTGTAAAACTGCCTTTAATTTCTAAAGCACCATTTGTAAGATAATTACTGTGACTTGCACTGCTCTGGGTTACGAAGTTGCCTTTTACGAGTACATAGTCGTTTGTGTTAGTCATTCTGAATGACCCCGAACTGCTCGTAAACGTTCCGTTTGTGTTTTGGGTTTGAATTCTTAAATCGCCGTCAATAAGAAGCTCGCCCCCGCTTATGTTCAGTATTCCGCTGTTTCCGACGATAACTGAGCCTATAACATTAAGCAAACTGTGATTTCCGATAATCAATGTACTGTTATTAATGAAAACGTTACCTTTTACATTTAATGTATGTTCATTCAAATTCAACGAACCGCCGGTTATACGCAGATTCCCGACAGTCATATCTTCAAATAAAGGTGTAGCGGAATTGATTACCAAATCAGTATACACGGTGATTATTCCGGTTTCATCTATGGTATTACCGTTGCTTTTGGCAATTAGTTTCAGGGTATATCCGGTTGCCGGAAACAAACCAATAATTGTATGCTGTGTTCCTGTTAAATCTACTTGAAATACCTCGTTGTTTAGTAAAATGTCATATGTAACAGGTTCTGTATAATCAAAAACAGACCATTCCAAAGAAATGGTCGTTTCTGTATGTGTTGCCTGTGTGATTTTGAAAACGTCGTCAATAAAGTTTAAACTTGATATTTCAAATGTTTCATCTTCAAGCGAATCCATTAAACTGCTTGATGAATCATTGTCATTAGTATTTATGTTAATTGTAAACGATGAGGATATAAAAGACGTTGAAATAATTAATGCTAAAAAGGCCGATAAAATTTTCTTATTTAAATTTTTCATGTTTTTAACCATCGTATAATAGAGTTATCCCATTTTCTGAGGCAGCTCTATTTTTCCTTTCAATAAATCATTAATAATTTCGTTTTTCAAATGAAGCTTCGCGATAATACCCAGCACAACTCTTAAATCTTCATCACTCAACGCTTTTACGCCTTGTATTGCTTTAACAGTTAAGTCGGAATGCCGAATATCTCTGTTGAAAAATTCTGAAGGGGTAATTTCAAAATAATTAACAATTTGTAAAAAATCTTTAAGTGGCGGCAAACACCTCCCGGACGATATATTTTGCATATAACTCCGGCTGCGCCCCAAATCTAAGCTCATTTGATATTCTGATATACCTCTATGTATGCGAAGCTCATCAATGCGGTCTCTGATAAATTTTTCGGTCATAATAATCACCATATTTATTATAGCAAAAATAAATTTTCAATTAGCGTTATATTTTAAGTTAATTAATCTTGCATTATACATATATGATATGTTATAATGGTAATAATATGAAGTTTGTAGTCGAATAAATCATAAGTATTTGTGACATATTTACAAAATAATGCAGCTTCTATTGTGCATGTTTTACAGGTGAGGTGAAAAGATGGCAAAAATCATCGGGCATTACTTTGGCGCAGACGGCGAATATAGCTCCTTCGTTGTCAATGAGCTGCAAGAAACCACCAACCTTTACGTTAGAACCGATGAAACGCTGAGCGACGCCCCCGCTGCGCTTGATAACTGGGAGGCGCTGAATAAATGTCATTTAGGCAAACTACGACCTGTTAGCCAAAACTTCTTCACAATGTACACTCTACAAGAGGATTTACCGCGTTTTAAAGAAAAAGTTGAGGCTGTGCTTGCTTTTAGGCATAACATCAAAATGGTCACAGGAGGAAAAGGTGATGATTGTAACTATTGAAAAAGACGGAAAAATTACAATTCCGGCTGAGTACATGGCTGAACTCCGCCTTGAAGATGGCATCGAGGCGGAAATATCTATGCAGAATGGCGGAATTGTTATAAAACGACTACGTCTGAGTTGTATTCACTGCAACTCAGTACATAAGCTTGTCCGTATGGGAAATCTATGCGCTTGCCGTGAGTGCATCAACCGGATGCATGAGGCAGAGGAAAACAATTACTTATACCCGATTTGGCGGTGACACATAAAAATAAACAATTCGAGGATTAACAAATGAAAATCTTACTCATTGAAGACGATAAGGCGCACTGCGAAAAATATAAGGAGAGCGTTAAGTACCTGCCTTATCCTGTTGAACTCAGCATCGTGAATGGTTTAAAAGATGCGTTCAAGCACATCGAAAAGGAGCCGACGGGAATAATCCTGCTCGACCTTGAACTGCACGACAGTGACGGCGACGGCGTATTATTTCTACAAAAGCTCAGGGATATGAAAATCACGCCGAAACCTTATATAATCGTCATTACAAGCAATCGTTCGATTGAGACGCAGGCTATGGTCAGAGAATATGGAGCGGATTACATATTTTCAAAAGCAAAAAAAGATTACTCGCCGCGCTTAGTTTTCGACTTCGCTCATTGCTATTTTTCCCGCGAGGACAAAGCTGAACCCGAAAGCATGAGCTTAGAGGACATCGTCACACACGAGCTTGAAAAAATCGGCTTTACTTGCGGCGTGGTCGGTAAAAATTATCTCGTTTTAGCGATTACAACCGTAGTTCACGCTAACAAAAACCACATTTCCTTGAAAAGAGACGTATATCCGATTATCGCAAGGGAGTTTAAGAAATCAGACGAAAGCATCGAAAAAGCTATGCGAACCGCCATCTTGAAAACATGGCGGATTACTGATTTGGAGACGTTACAAAAGAATTACCCCGTGAATATAGATTACGACACCGGCTATCCGACAAATAAGGAGTTGATTTTCTACATAGCTGAAAAAATCAAGAGAGGTAGTGCGGCTACGCCATTCGCAGACAACGTAACCACAACACATCATCTGCATACTACATTACGCCAATGAAAATGCGTTTGCGCCGCTTGTTATATCCACAAGCTCATAAAACTGTTAAAAAGAGAAAAAACATTATCCCAAAACACTATTAAAGTCCTCCTTTTCAATACTGCGTTATAAGAATAACATAAGTATTTGGAGAGCAAGGTGGGTAATTCTCGTCTATAACGGACGATTTTTAAAAAGCATGGAACATACGCTGCCCGCAAGCAGCGCAACCACCCGCACTATTTATTTAAAATCCCCAGCGCATGGCTTCAATAAACATTGCAAAAAAGTTATCCCAAAACATTATTAAAGTCCTCCTTTACTTAATACCGCATATCTGCTTTACCACAAGCGCATAGCTTCAAGAAATAATGAAAAAACACTGTCCCAAAACATTATTTCATATCCTCCTTTACTTAATACCGCACATCTGTTTACCACAAGCGCATTAAACCAATGAAAATGTGATTAT
>Ga0123353_10013839_pt1 | contig 11585 bp, 5 predicted proteins | sample TergutLab28metaG_3_FD_92763 | JGI IMG/M metagenome (GOLD analysis project Ga0123353, IMG submission 92763) | Labiotermes labralis P3 segment gut microbial communities from Petit-Saut dam, French Guiana - Lab288 P3 | ecosystem: Host-associated > Arthropoda: Insects > Digestive system > Gut ... | reverse complement strand
TTTTTCTACAAATATTCATAACTGTTCTGGTGTCATTACAACACACTTCAGGGTTCTATCCAGGGGGTAAAACTGCCGAATTGTGAAGATAACCACTCACCTCCGTCCAGTGTCGAGGTTAAGAATGAGTCAATCTATACTTCTATGCTTCTATTCCCCTACATGCGTGAATGGCGTAGATAAGAGAAAAGTTTTTCCTTTTACGTTATGAGGAGTTCCATAACCTGTACTTTTCACTAAATGTTATTGGGATTGTGCCCGTTTTTAGGCGTGTTCGCAAAACTGCGAAAAGCGACTATTAGCTTCTTCATATCCTTTCGTCTGTCCGCCTGTCTGTCCTTCAGTCCGTCCGTCCGTCCTTCTGTCCGCATGGAACAACTTGGCTCCCACTGGACGGATTTTGATTAAATATGATATTTGAGGATTTTTCGGAAAACTTAAATGCAACTAAATTCGGACACGGATAAAGGGTACTTTACATGACGACCAATGTATATATTTTATTATATCTCGCTCTTTTAATCTTGGAATGAGAAATGTTTCAGACAAACTTAGTACAGGAAATCAAAACATGCACTTTGTGTTCAGTAACTTTTTTTCGAAAATCGTGCCGCTTATGAAATAATGTGGAAAAATGCCGTAGAGCGGGGTAGGCTACAGAAGACAATATGGCGCACGCGCATTGCATGCCGGATACCTAAAGCTACATACACACACGCCCAGGTTGTGTGACACTCATTGCTTTTCCACTGCAACAATGGCTGCACAAACGCGCCTCCATGTTATGTTATACGTACAGTGCCTGTCTTGGCTTCCTTACATCCATCCCATCCTCAAATGAAATGAGTACGTAAGAACAACTAAGGACAGACGTGATTTATGCAGCAACGTTTACGACAATCGTATAATGTCCTCTCTTTTCTCTGGGTTATTCTAATTATCACAGTATGAAAGCCTGCGGGAAATAAATGGAAGTGAGTGATTAGCTGCATGTTCCTGCTATTTCACTGCGCAGGCTAGGTGAGACCAAGAGAAATCAGGGAATTTCTGTCGAAGACAAAAACACTATTTTGATATAAATCTATAACAGTTTGGTTAGTGTAAGGAGCAGCTTAGGGGTTGAAGGATCGTAGAATCGAGGTTCAGTTTCCAGCACCGTGGCAGACCCAGCATCCCATTTAATGGGTATGCTTCGTAAGGTGAAGCGTTATCTCTCACCTCCGTCCATTACCGGCTATAAGAATATGTAGAGCTATACCTCCACTCCCCACGCGTCTTTTAGCATTGGAGCTTAATTAAGCACAGGGACTTTACCTTTCCTTCATTCACACATTCTGTAATCTGCCTTACGACAGGTCCATGGCCTGCGAGATTTCAGGCTACCGCGGCGAAGTAGATGAAAACTGCGCTCTTTTGACTTACTATGCAGAGTGTAGTTGTAATTTCTTACCGGCGTTTTGGGATAACTTATCCGTCCCAACTCCTTGGAGATGGGACCGAAAGGTTGTTTCGAAACGTCGGAAATTACCACTACACGCTGCGTAATAGCCCAGAAGAGCGCAGTTCTCAGGTCCATGGCCTTTTCCAAAGCGAGTTCTACACAGAGAACAATCGAGTGCCACCTCTTGCAATTTTCCTTAATGATATCCAGGAGCTGATTACATCTTCTTCCTTGTCTTAAAGTCACTTCTTCCCTTTATCACTCCTTCAATAATGTGTTTTAGAAGACTGTTCCTACTCAAATGTGACAAATCCGGTTAGAATTCCTTCTTTCTGTTCTTGTAGAACATTCCTATCCTTCTTGACTCTTCACTTCTTTATTTCTCACACAATTAATCCAACTGATCTTCTACATCCTTCTACGGCACCACGTTTCAGATCTTTCCAGATATTTCTGATCTACTTTCTGGAGTGTCCAGTTTTCAGCGCCATACAAAGCTATACTCAAAATGTAGCGCTTTATTAGTTTCTGCCTTAAACTAAAGCCCAGTTTGCTGGTTAAAAAAACTCCTCGTTGAACGCTGTTCTTGTCACCGCAGTCCTTGATTTAAACTTTATCTTTACTATTAAAAACATTCTGGCCTGTATGCAAGACTTGCAGGACCAGTAACGATGAATGAATACGCCTATAGCTAATATGACTCCTTTGCATGCATTCTATATGATTATGTAAAATGCAAGGTAGTTCGTCACACTTACTGCAAGACGGGGTTTATGTGTGGGCATTGCATATACAAAACCTCCGGATACAACAGATGTTTACACACTAAGTAATATTTTGTCGAAAATAACTTGCGAATATTTGTCGCTTTTATCTAACTGCAAAGAGGTTTTTGTTTGCGTCTCGACTGATAATTTTGCTTTTTCCCCTACGCAAGCACACGTCACGTTTCTGAGCGCCCCATAAAACCTCCTATAAAAATAACATACCGCATCTCTTTATATCCACCTCTTTCGGTTTCGATTCTACACCCTGACGTCATTAAAATGAAATAAAACCCACTATATAAGAAAGTTTTAAGGAGATGTTAGGATTAATTCGCCGTGAGTAATGCATATATGAAGAGCGGAAAGACACTCTCCCTACCAGCCCTTGTCACATATATTTGGATCCTCGCCCTTGATTACCACATGAAACTGGTAGGTACTAGATGTCAGTGCTTTATAGCAATGAGGAAAAGTTACAGCGCACAATGTAGCGTTTTATGGTACGCCTCCTAAAAGCCCCTGTCAAATAAACAGCGAGTTTTGGAAGTCTTCCTCGCGTATATGGGTCAATGTCTACGAGTGCGACCCACCCCATATGTCACACCATTAGTGTCACTTTGCTGTGTCCTACGCAGAAACGTTTACCTTTCTTCAGGTACAGTCACGTCTAGAGACACTGCACATGATCCCACTTCTAACATGTCAGAAACTAGATTTTCTTTTATTTACTGTAAATTTATGACCAAAGAAAACGAGACTCGAAATAACCAATAAAGTCGAACATGAAAGTGTTGCATATCACCGTGTATTTTCTTGTACAGTCTTAGTAAAAAAAAAACCCCCAATAGTAAATCAAAAAGTATATTCTGTTGTGGAATAACGCCCAACTGTCACAATGTGCTTCCTACATGTTTTGGTCCCTAATGAGTCATTAACAAGAAGTAACAATTAATAGAATAAGTTAGAAATATACTATGTTGCATATATCATAAATCAATTATGCATTAACAAATATAAAATGCTGCGAAAGCGAGAAATGGAGAGCTAAAATGTTGCAAACATTACGATGGCCAATACCTAATAGAAACACTTATGTCTTGTTTTCCATATTGTCAGTTTTACTGGGTTGAAACTGTGTAGTTTCACGCATAAAATCAGATATTCAATTTTGAGATAGAACTTGTGTCCAAATAAATCATAATAAAAATACTAAAAGCATTATGTTAAAAACGTGTATATATACATGTGTGTGTGGGTGCGCGCGCGCCAGTCCTTGTGACGAGTTTCTCTAGTCACGTACATCGCGTGATTAATTAAATCAAAATAGGTGTATTATTTTTAGTACACAGATAAATTTGTATCAGCAGATTTAGATAGAAAGAAATCAAGAAAGAAACTAAATATTATTCCACTAAAAGGAGTAAATCATTGCAAATTTAAACATACCTAAGTGTGTACCATGTTATGCTTTTTATGGCTACTTTATTTGAATATGCTTGGACGTGAGATAAAAAAATTAAAAATATTATTTCTAAATTAATGCTTTGAATATGGTCTAAGAAATTTATCTTAGTAGGCGTAAAGTAATACAAGAAGAGAGTTACATTTTAAAATATTTAAACCGAACTAAACGGTAATTAATGAAATGAATTCATTTTATAATAAGAAACTAACAATTTATGACAAGCTACTTTGTTTTAAAGTGTTCAGATTACGAAGATTAAAAGACATTAACATGTAGCACACATACAAAACTAAAATGCAGGCATAATTTTAGTTTGGGTGTCCCATAGAAAGAGAAAACTTTGGAGATCTAAACGTAAATGCACAGGTCTATATACATTTCTGTAAAGGAATTGGCATGCATTGTAGATTCTAGACTGGATTTAAATGATTCAGTCAGAGTAAAATGGCAGATGTTTATTTGACATTCAGAGGACCGTGAATCTTGATATTATTCTCATAATAAAACCAACAAGATGCACCAATATCTCAAATTTATTTTTGGATTAGGGCTCTACATGTTTCGGGCAGTATCTCTGTCCATCATCAGGAGTCTAGCACTGTACACACAGCAATATATACAGGTTATGCTCACCGCTTGCTAGCAAGCAGTGAGCAATGTATGTATTAGTGCATCTCGTTGGTGTTATTATAAGAATAAGGCAGATATTTACTTGAGGATATTTAGCCTTTTGAAGGGAGGTGTTTACTAACTACTTGAGTTTATGCTTAGTAAGTGGGAGATTTATATCTACCTACTGATCAACCGCGGGTTGTCAGGGCGGTAGCCGCTTTACCATTAAATACGTGCAATATTCACAAACCTTTCGTCTTATTAAACCATTTGTTTTAACTTTCTTGATTTTAAGCTTTCGCCGTTTTCTATATGTAATATGTTTTCTTTTGGGTAATTCCCCGGCGTCTGATTTCTAATAGCCGACGTTTCGGAAAACTCTATCAGTTCCATCTTCATAGGCAGGTGGATGAAGTATACACTTCATCCACCTGCCTATGAAGATGGAACCGATACAGTGTTCCGAAACGCCGGCTATTAGAACTCAGACGCCGGAGAATTACTCAAAAGAAAACATATTACATATTTTAACTTTGTTTACAAACTACGTCTAGAATCACAAATTTTTATACTCATCTTAGATTTTCCTTATAATCTACACCGCCCTTTGTATACAACTATTATCTAATTTGAAAATTCCGCTCTCTATTTTCCAATTTTTGTACAGCTCGGCAATATATGTTATGGGAATTTAACAACGCTGTATTATCTTCAGATGTCCGGCGATTTCCTCTTCGTCGAAAAATACGACGGAACGAACTTATGATGTGAAGTTGACAAGATGTGAAAGGACGACACCTTAATCTGTCACAAGGTACTGTTCAGGATCTCACCTGGAATGCATACAGTAAATGTGAAACAGGCACACTCTTACAGGGATGACCACAGCTTCAGCCAAGTACGAGCTCGGATACTCCTGAGAGAACGTCCAGGAGATGTTGGTGTTGCGGCTACTTCGGGAAACAAAACAACAGTCCACCATGGGTTTGGCTAAAGGACTGCATGGGCGGAATTATCATCTAGTGTTCACATTGAGGATTATCACGTGTAATTACTGCACTGCAAAATTCATGAAGTGTAATTGTTTTGATATTCCTAATTAAAACATACAGAATAAACACAACTTTCACCAATAAGCCTAATAGTTATGTATGAAAATCTTTCATCTTCAAATTAAAAAGGCCAAAATGACTAGCAGCTTGTTGTAACAAACTAATTACCTCAAGGCACAGTACGGTTAAACTAGACGTCTTCTGCTATTTACTAGTACGCAGTTTTGAAAATTAAAGAATTCTTTGGATTCGAAGTCGTGATTTCACGCAAAACGCTCCTGATTTACTTCTGCTTGAAACAGTTTCTCATTCTTCGTAAACAAAGTTCAAAAGCCAAATGCAATTTTCTCCAGAGGTGCTGATGAGAACAGCGAGAAATTCATTTCGCCTCGCACCGCTACTCTCTTTTTATTACAAATGTATTCGTAAAGGCAGCCCAGAAACCCAGTAGATCCTCCTGAAATTGTCTACTCTGCATAGTGATTACACTACTTCAGTTTTTAGGCGCTTCGCAAAAGTGTGAAAAGCGGCGACTATTATCTTCGTCCTGACTTACGTCTGCATGGAAAAACTCTGCTTGCACTGGATGTATTTTCACAAAATTAGATATATCAAGGTATCTATAGAGAAAATCCAAGTATGATTAAAATCTGACAAGAACACCGGATACTGTACATTAAGGTAAAGATAAAGGTAAGGCAGTCCCGTTACAGGCCTGGAGGGGCCCAGAGGTTTCCAGGAAGTTAAGGTTCCCAGATTTCATGACAACGGCACAGGATGGTGGTAGGTTGTCAGCCTTACGCACCGGTCGCCTTTACCCCCAGGAAATACTCCTGGTACTCATTTCTGTTAGAGGCTGAGTCGACCCTAGGGCCATAGTGCGATCGGGAGGATGAAAAATCCACTGACACCATCTGGGATCGAACCAGTGACATTCCGATTTGTAGCACAGCACCTTACAGTACATAAAGACTTATGCAAATTTATATCTGTTTGGATTCTTCTTAGAATTGGAAATGTTTTAGACAAGCGTAGAGAAAATCAGGACACATTGTATATTCAATAGATTTTTTTTCCGAAAATCGTAAAGCGTATGCGATAATGTACAAAAACACAAAGTGCAATGTTGCATTCCCACTGCAACATTGGTCAAGTAAACACAGCACAATGTTATGTTATAAGTAAACTGCGTAACTGTTATGTCCTCCTGTAGAAGTACGTAAATATGAAATCTTCCATATTAATAAAAATCCAACCAGATGCAACAGTATGCAGATATTTATTTACTGCAACGTCACTCTACATGTTTCGGACGTCACCGCACTCATCATCAGGAGTACTAAAAATAGTATTTTTAGTACTCCTGATGATGAGTGCGGTGACGTCCGAAACATGTAGAGTGACGTTGCAGTAAATAAATATCTGCATACTGTTGCATCTGGTTGGATTTTTATTAACATCGAATTACGATGCACGGAACCATGAGTTTTAAAAAATGAAATCTTCCTTTTTGTTGAAAAATAATTTCATGTTCTTAGCATGCTCCTCAGACAGAAGAAGCTTACAGACAGTACTCTTTCCGTGATTAAAAAATCGTTGTATAAATAGAGCCGATGAGTCACAGTCTACAAAAACAAGGGGGCTGATATGAATACGTAGTGCCAATATGTCGTCCAGCCTCTCCGTAAGAAGTGCTAAGGCCAATAAACCTTTCAATGCATTATCTCCTCAATATTAGCCTAATGGGAAACATTTGCACGTGGCTTTCGACCTCCTCTACCCTTTTCTCATATTTTGACAGGCATGCGTGTGTCCAGGTTTGTTCCAGGAGAAAAGATAGCTAAGAAACTAACTTTTCGTATACATACTTGTTATACATACATCGGATTTTTTAAATTTTAAATTTTGAAATTCTCAAAAATCCGGGGAAAAGGCATACATTGCCATTTCCTGCCCATCTCGAAAATTCTGAACAATGTCGGTTATAAAAATCAGTACAACGGAGAACATAAAATTGTTTTAGCAGAAGATTTTGATTTTTATAGACAGCTGAAGATATTGTTTCAAAATATCAATTTTGTATATCTGTCCATTTCTTTGTCTCCGTTTGTACACAACTGTCGAAGTGCTTATACTGAAGGCATTATCTGGATTTTGCACCCCATCTTCAAGTTTTACTTGAAAAGATGAACTCCAGTGGCGTGGAACTGGTGGCATGCCTGACTGCTGCTGCCATAACTCAATAAACAATAGGCTACACGTCTCCCTCAGCAGTTCTTTGCTGGATCTGAAGCTTATATTAGGCCACCTTGTCGACTCTTTGATCATCGACCCGGACGTAACTCGACATAGCAACAGAAATGCTTTTTGAGCCCGCTTGGAAGATTGAATTTGTTTGATGGTTTTTCACAAAATAATCATTAGGAGACGACGACAAGATTAAGTTTCTATACTGAACGAAGGGTCTATCTCAGGGGTAGGAAAGCTTCTTGTGTAACAAGCAGTAACTTACACTTTTATACAAATTGACGAACACGTTAATCGTTATGATATGATCGACAAAATAACGTGCCGGAAAGAACAGAACGAAGTGTGGAATGTCCCTTTTCTCTTGGAACTACGTTAAATCTCAGCAGTAAAGGTACAGCAGTCCCGTTACAGACCTGGAGTGGCCCTGAGGGTTGCAGGAAGTTAAGGCTCCCACATTTCGTGACAACGGCACAGGATGATGGTAAGGTTGTCAGCCTTACGCACCGGCCGCCTTTACCCCCAGGAAATGCTCCTGGTACTCATTTCTGTTAGAAAGTTCAATAGTAGTCTCGCAATTTAAAGACATTTAATTACAATTAGTGACACCACTAGGTGGTCTAGACTTGAAAATAAAAACAGTGGTAGCTTCTCAAGCAGGGAACACAAAAAATATGACGAACTTTCCTCGATGATACATCGTTGCTAAATAATAATTTGCTCTACGCCTGAAGATAAGGTCAGAAAATTAATTTGCTTCCAACATTTGATGCCTCATTTCTAATTCCAAAACACATAATACTCGTATCCTAGAGTTTCTTTATTCCTACACATTATACGAAATAACGAAACAGATCCGATGCGATAAATAGTCAAGGGAATTGAAAGATTTAGAGCTATAACCTAGGTGAACGAATATGGTGACCGCTTCTTATTTGCCACACACCAGTGCAGGCCTCACACAGCTTAACGCAGACCAACAGGAAATTAATTTTAAACAATTTTAATTTCAAAGTCTATACATTTGAAAAAATCTAAAAATCTAAAAATCGTGTCATATGATCAAATTCCAAAACAATATTTTCATCTAGCAATTGGGCTTATTCACGTACTTTGAAAAATTGCCAAACTTAATATGCCTAACTGTGAATGACACGAAAAATTACGAACATAACTGAATGTAACACATTCTTGGGTGCGTGACTACCAAAAACATACCGAATTTTCGATATTGCAGACCTAAAACTTTGGTAAAGTGGTTTTGTTCCGATTTTTGTTGTGTTCTTAGAAACATTCATCTTTTTCTGAAGTTTCGTTGTTTTAGCACCTTTCGAAACGTGTAGAAGACATCATAAAAATTAAGATATTATTTTAATAACGGTGCATTTTGTTGGATTATATTGTAGGATTTTTCTTTTATAAAACTGCCTCCAGCTTCAAATTTCAACTACAATATACAGTTAAATATACATCAAAATATAAAAAATTCTTTGAGGCAAAAATTTTTCTTGGAATTCCCGTACATTTCTTCTCTAACTTTCAAAGAGGAAGAAATGGCGAGGGCGCTCGCGCGTGCGTCTGTGTGGGTGGGTGTCAAGAGGAGAAGAGATACTTGAACAAGAGAAGCTTTGTGTAATATTTACCTGATAAGCACATAAAGTGTTCAATTGTTACGAGGCGTGTTTAAAGACGATTTTACGAAAAAGAGACTCAATTGATCTTCCAGAAATATTCTCTGACATTTATATTTTCCGTTGAAGTTTTGCACAGATGTCTCTCTGACAGCCATTGAAGGCTCAAATTTCGAATCTGCTTTTGTACTGCAATTCTGTCACCATAGAAAGTTGCTTCTGGACCACTTTCTTCAGCCAGCTGAATCCAATATTTTTAATGACCATTTCAATGTTGTTCGCTCATTAAACCCCGTTTCTTCAAATCATTTCTAATCACGATTAATAATAATAATAATCTAAACTTAGTACTCGTTGCAAGATTTTAGGTTATCATAGCGGTGTTCCTGAAGACTTGAATCTCCTGAGATGTTAGGTTATGTTGAGAGGTACGAACAACTTTATCCTGAAGATGAAGGCACTATGATCCTTCGAAACATTGGAAACAACTTACCCACCCACACAACGTAACATCCCAGAAAACTCGACTGACTGACCAATTTCCAAAATCCTCCCTTACACTTGATTTCAGTTAGGCTTATACAACAGATTGAACCAAGGGTCAGTGTTCACCACAGTACATGACGAGTACGGTACACACACCGACGTCCCTGTACTGTCATAACAACACATTTCTCATCTTTGCTCAATTTGAGGAAGGGAGGGTTGGCCACCGTACGCGCCATCAGTCACGTCGACCATAATACTGCTAATGAGAAATTGGGCAACATCAGTCCTTTGTGCTAGTTAATCATTAATAATAAGAACGATGCAGTGTTGTCGTTAGGTTGTCACATTTGCACAGTGACTTCTGTTTATCGCACTGGCAGCCTAATTGAATTTCTTCATGGTTTTTAAGTACATGATCTATTAATTCAAATTTCGCACGGGTGGAGGGGGACAAATCTTGCATTTTTACTTGTATAATAATGTTACCTTCTGCATGTCATCAGAGTTTTAGTGTCAGACCAACTGCCATGTTTATCACACCAAATAGTGACCCACAACCTCTTCAATTACTATAGACTTATAAGAGAGAATTTGTTACTCTAAGTAAATGCTGAAATTGTGCCCCTAAATAAATTAGGTGTTTTCTATATTACCTAAAATATCATTCAGGTGACTTGGGACGGAGGGGGCAACTATCTTGTGGTGGGTGGGAAGTATTATTCGAGAAGAGGTGACGTCAGTAGATATCGACTATTATCGTCGGGTAGTTGGTGGTTGGGAGGAGCAGTTCACAAGTGCGACCACGCCTATCTATAATAGGCGTGGTCTTTTGTCTATATCTACAGCCGTGAGGGGGCGTGTTCTTTCACGACTTACTTTGCTGTTTGAAACGAGGAGCATCTGGCACAGTACCAAGACGGGGAACTTTCTGTGCTCCGATCAGCACCAAAGACATATTGAATTGTACTTCGTTCATACAGCCAACTGAAGAAAAAATTGCATTGGTAACATCTGTTTCTTGAATTATGAAATATTTCTACACACCTTATAGTGGGCTCCTGTGAGCCTACAGGATAATCTTTTTTTTTTTAATTTTAAAGCACAATGACAAAGCAAACTACAATACCAGTGGAGACACTGTATTCCACCCACACAGCTGATTTATGTATTCAGCACAATTCTCACAGTAATCACCGGTTATCTACCTGAAGAGCGCTAGCCAATTGAAATTCCTAATGGATATTCGAAGTGTTCATTGTGAGGGAGGAACTCAGTTTTTAAATACGTTACATGAAATTCGCACTTCAAATTTTAAGTGAATCTAATGTTGTTATCATGAAAATTGCATTTATTATCTGTCAGGATTGCGATGTATTGTAGGTCATTGCGTAAACGTAAAATTGTGCAATGTGAGTACCTTAAAGTTGCTTAAAATATTGGGGTGATGTACTGACCCCAGTTAAACCATGTGTGCAAGGCAGAATCAAATACAGAACAGCAAACACTGAGCAGTCACACACGTGTGTCAGTATAAATACCACACACTGGGCATGTTGACCGTCAGTACCGTACTGCAAACATCGCGCATTCTTGTTAGACTATTCTCGGCCAAAAGTTTGCATAACTGACAGTAGGCTACAAAGCAAGCAATTCCTATAGAGGCCTGTTCAATTTTCTGATGTCCTAAGTGCTCTTAGGGCACCAGAAAGTTGAGGCGCCCGGAGTTCTAATCGGCACATAAAGGAGGTAAGGTTGTCAGCCCTACGCACCAGCCGCCTTTCCCCCCCCCCCCCTCCAGGAAATATTTCTGGTACTTATTTCTGTTAGACGCTGAGTCGACTCCAGAGCGAAGTGCGGCCAGAAGAACTACGTTAATGAAAA
>Ga0123353_10013838_pt1 | contig 11585 bp, 6 predicted proteins | sample TergutLab28metaG_3_FD_92763 | JGI IMG/M metagenome (GOLD analysis project Ga0123353, IMG submission 92763) | Labiotermes labralis P3 segment gut microbial communities from Petit-Saut dam, French Guiana - Lab288 P3 | ecosystem: Host-associated > Arthropoda: Insects > Digestive system > Gut ... | reverse complement strand
ATTCATTTTTTGATAAATGATTTTTAACTTTCTTTTGAACCATATTTACCATGATTAACATCTCCACATAATATATACAGATATGTTAATCATTACTTATAAACATTTGTATCAAGACTATATTATATTTTAATTAATTGTTCATTTCTTTTTGTTACATATAAACATAGAGGTAGCTAATGAAAAGTAATAATTCATAATATTAATAGCTTTAAAATCTAATTTTAGTTATAAAGTACTTTATTAAAAAAATTATATGGATTTAAAACAAATATTTTAAATATATGTAAGAGTAAATACTTAAATAATATATTATATATATTTTTATAGTAAATTATTTATTAATAATAAAGTGAAATAACAATTAACATAATAAATATATCTAATGATAATATGAAGAGTATAATTTATAAAATCAGTATAAATAAGACTAAAAATTATTTATTATTAATTTTTCTTATTTGTACTATTGTTACATTAACTTTTAACCCAGTTTTTGCAGAATCTAATGAAAAAAATAGTTCTTTAAAGAAAAGTGATGATTCAAAAGCAATTGAAATTTCTAATAGGGTATTAAAAGTTATCAATAAGGAACGAGCAAAATATTCTATTAAACCATTAGAACTAAATCATAGATTATTAAAAATATCTAAAAAAAGATCAGTAGAATTATCTAAAAAAATCAGCCATACAAGAACAAATGGAAAATATTTTTCCACAATTTCATATTTAGTTTTTGCTGAAAATATTGGTGCGGGTTTTAAATCTCCTGAAAGTTTTGCAAGAGCGATAATTAAATCTAAACAACACAGGGAAAATATTTTAAATCCTAAACTCAAAACTGTTGCTACAACATATACTTATAATAAAAAAGGGGTTGGTGGACATAAATGGTATTGGTCCCAAGTATTTGGTATGGATTCAAAATACAAGTATAAAAAAGTCACAGGTTTAAAAGTTTCTAAAAGAACTAAAAATAATATCACTCTAAGCTGGGATAAGAAAAAATCTTCTAAAATAACTGGTTATCAAATCTTAAAATACAATAATAATCTTAAAAAATATACTGTAGTTAAAACCAGTGAAGGAATCAATAATACAAAATATACTAAAAATTTCAAAAAAGGAACAAAATACAAATATAAAGTTAGAGCATATGAAAAAAATAGTAAAAAGACATATTATAGTTTTCCTAATTCTTCATTAACTGTATCAACTTAGATTATATCATATTATTATACTATATATTATATTATATTAAATTATATTTTATTTAAATTATATATATATATATATATATATATATTATATTAAATTGTATTTAATAAATTAATTTAGGTGAATAAAAATGAAATATGATGCTACAATGAGATTAAATTCAAATGAAAAAGATAAAAAAGTTGCATTAGATAAAATAGCTCATGGTTGGGAAAGTCATATTACATTACCTCATTTTCATACATTACCTTTTGAAGGGAAAGCAGGAATAGAATATATTTCTCTAAATGGACTTCATGATTTTATAATCCTCCCAGAAAATGAGCCCAGAAATATTAAAGCTTTAATAAGAATAGCTAATCCAGGAATTGTTATTGAAAATGGAACAATAAACAACCAACAATTAAGGTTACCTTGGGCATCTATGATAGATAGTAAAATAGTAGGTAGAAATATCTATTTAAAACTAGATAAAAATCAACACATTAAATTTTCAGGTTTTCCAGTTTTTAGAACAGAAAAATTTTCATTATCATTTATTTCAAAATTAATCAAAGATTATATTAAATCATCTAAATCTTAAAATCTATAATCTTTAATTTCTTTTAATATTTAATAATATAATTAAATAAGATAAATATTAAATTTATACATATTTTGTTTTGTTTTAAAGAATATAAAGCAATATCTAAAATATTAATTATATTAATAATACTTTTTTCATTTGTATTTAAATAACCATAAGATTATTAAATAATAAAAATAATAATTAATATTGTATATATAAAATTTTTTAATTTTTAGGATATAAAATACATGTATACTTGAAAGTTAGATGAGTGGAAACAGCTTTAAGCTTGAAAAAGTTCTACTTTTTATGTTAATTATATAATAGATAGTATTTTTAATATTTGCTATGCAATAGCTAGTGTTTTTAATATTTGCTATATAATGAATAATATTTTTAATATTAACTATAATTTCAAAAGCAAATATCAAGTACTATAGGTGATAAAATGGATAAGAATAAAAAATATTTCATATTGGGAATATTTGGAGGATTTGGGATAATTATTGCTTTGATAGCTATACTAATATTTATTCCATTAATTGGAATGATTGCAGGTCCAACTTCAGTGGCTGTAATTCCAATTTATGGTCAAATTGGTTATGGTGCTAGCTCTGAAAATATGACAATAGCTCATCCAGACGTATTTTCTCAAATGATGGATGATGCTTTAAATAATCCTAGTATTGGAGCAATTGTTCTTGATATTAACAGTCCAGGAGGAAGTCCTGTAGCCGCTGAAGAAATGCTTGGAAAAGTTAATAACTCGGAAAAACCAGTAATAGCTAGAATAAGTGAATCTGGGTCTTCGGCAGCTTATATGGTGGCTAGTGGTGCAGATGAAATTGTGGCTAGTCCTACTTCATGGGTTGGAAGTATTGGGGTTATATTGACTTTAGCTGATCTTTCTGAATACTATAAAAAAGAAGGAATTGATATTTACTCGATTACTGGTGGAAAATATAAAGATATGGGTGCAGATTATAGGGATTTAACTGCAGATGAAAGAGCTATGCTTCAAACAATAATTGATGAAGAATATAACTATTTTGTAAGTATAATAGCTAATAATAGAAACTTAAGTCTCAACTATGTTAAATCAATAGCTGAAGGAAAACCATATTCAGGTCGACAAGCTATGAATAATAGTTTAATTGATCACTTAGGTGGGAAAGATTATGCTATTGAATTAGCTGCAAATAAATCACATATGGTGAGTTATTCTACCTATGATTATGCTTCAAGAGGATTTTTTGGGCTTTAATTACTTTTAATTACTTTTAATTACTTTTAATTACTTTTAATTACTTTTAATTACTTTTAATTACTTTTAATTACTTTTAATTACTTTTAATTACTTTTAATTAGTTTTAATTAGTTTTAATTAGTTTTAATTAGTTTTAATTAGTTTTAATTAGTTTTAATTAGTTTTAAAATATTTTTAAACCACTTTAAACCCATCTTAAACCCTTTTTAAATAATAAATACATTATATTATTTATCAATTCCTTTAATAACTATTAGCTGATCCCTTAATTTTGCTGCTCTTTCAAAGTCTAAGTTAGATGCAGCTTCTTTCATATCTTCTTCTAAATCTTTAATTAACATTCTAATTTCATCTTTAGGCATTTTCTTAATATCTGTAGTATATTTATCATATTTTTGAAGTTCTTCTTTTCTTTCTTTTAGTGAACGATGAGTAGATTTAGGTGTGATATTGTTCTTTTTATTATAATCCATTTGTAATTTCCTACGTTTATTAGTAATATCAACAGCATTTTTAACAGAATCTGTTAGCTCATCAGCATACATCAATACTTGTCCATCAACATTACGCGCAGCTCTTCCGATTGTTTGAATAAGTGAAGTTTCTGATCTAAGGAATCCTTCTTTATCTGCATCTAAAATACCAACAAGTGAAACTTCAGGTAAATCTAAACCTTCTCTTAAAAGATTTACTCCTACAAGACAATCAAATTCTCCTCTACGAAGATCATCTATTATATCAATTCTTTCTAAAGTATCTATTTCTGAATGAAGATATCTAACTTTAACACCAATTTTAGCATAATAATCAGTTAAATCTTCAGCCATTCTTTTTGTAAGTGTTGTTACTAAAGTTCTTTGATCTTTTTCTACACGTTTTCTAACTTCACCAAGTAAATCTTCAACTTGTCCTTGAACAGGACGTACAATGACCATAGGATCAACTAATCCTGTTGGACGAATGATTTGTTCAACAATATTTAAACTTCGGCTGGTTTCATAGCTACCTGGAGTAGCTGAAACATAGACAACTTGATTAACAGATTTTTCAAATTCATCAAATCTAAAAGGTCTATTTTCTTTAGCTGAAGGAAGCCGAAATCCATGTTCAACAAGTGTTTCCTTTCTAGCTCTATCACCATTATACATTCCTCGAATTTGAGGAACAGTAACATGAGATTCATCAATAATAGTTAAAAAATTTTTTGGGAAATATTTAAGCAATGTATAAGGCATTTCACCCCATTTTCTTTCAGAAAGATGAAGAGAATAATTTTCAACTCCTGAACAATAACCCATTTCTTGAAGCATTTCTAAATCAAATCGAGTTCTTTGTTCAAGACGTTGAGCTTCAACTAACTTATTTTGAAGTTTTAATTCATTGAGTCTCTGACCTAATTCTTTTCGAATATCATTAAGAGCTTTTTCCATTTTTTCTTCAGCTATGACAAAGTGTTTTGCTGGAAAAAGAGTATATCTTTCAAGACTTTCTATTTTTTTACCAGTAATCTTATTAACAATAGCTATTGAATCAATTTCATTACCAAAAAGTTCAATCCTAATTGGAGGAGTTCCATGAACTGGATTAACCTCAATCACATCTCCACGAACCCTAAAATGACCTGTGTCAAATTCAATATCATTTCTTTCATATTGCATATGAATTAGTTTTGAGATAATCTCAGCCCTATCAAAAATATCTCCTCTAGCTATTGAAAGTGCAAATTCACCATATTCTTCAGGAGATCCTATACCATAAATACATGAAACACTTGATACAACAATAACATCATCACGAGATAAAAGAGACTGTGTAGCAGAATGTCTCATCCTATCAATCTCCTCATTTATTGATGCTTCTTTATCAATAAAGGTATCAGTTCTTGGAACATATGCTTCAGGTTGATAATAATCATAATAGCTAACAAAATACTCAACAGCATTATCTGGGAAAAATTCTTTAAATTCTTCATAAAGTTGAGCAGCTAAAGTTTTATTGTGAGAAATAATAAGAGTAGGTTTTTGAACTTTTTCTATAACATTAGCCATAGTAAAAGTTTTTCCAGAACCAGTTACTCCAAGTAATGTTTGTTCATGAAACTCTTTATTTATTCCATTAACTAATGAGTCAATAGCTTTTGGTTGGTCTCCAAGAGGTTTATAACTAGATGATAATTTGAATTTTTTCATAAAATAACCTATAATATACAATACTATTTTCACAAAAGATTACTTAAATATTTTTCTAAATTATGTAAATTGATAAAATAATTTTAGAATAATAAATTTTTATGAAACTATAAATTATTTAAGATAAGAAAATTATCCAAGTGTAATAATGCATTTTAAAATAAAAATTATCATAAAAATGAAATAATTAAATATAGTACTGGACGAAATTTTTAAAAATAATAATCAAATTGAAATATTAAATAATATTTGATTAAATCCAATTTAAAAGATTTTAAACAAATATTAAGATTATCATTATTTTTAAATCAAAGGTCAGTTAATATAATATTATCCTAAAAAACAAAAAAATACATAGCTAAATTTTGAAATATAAATAATATCTAAAGAATGAATATAATAAAAAATAATAAGAAGATTCCTTTATAAAAGGAATCATTTTTCTTAATAAAAAAATATATTTTAGTTTATAGTTTCTTTTTTCTTTGTAGGTTAATAAGCAAACAAGACAAGAATATTACTATAACAGCAAGAGCTATTGGAACAGCAGTTTTTTTCATTGCCACGACACCAGAATGAGATTGTGTAATATTGTTATTAGTATCATCAGTAGGTTCTTCATCGATAACTTCATCATCTTCTTCATTAGGAGATTCTGCACCAACTGTCTCATTAGTTTCATTAATAACATTAGATCCATTATCAATAATATCAGGTTCCTCTTCAACAGTAATTATTACAAGAGGGTTATCACCATCATTAACAATAATTTTGTCGAAACTTTCAATAGTTATTTTATTAGTAATATTTCCTGTGGCATTAACTTTGACATTCACATAAAGAATAGCTGTTTGACCATTAGTTAAATTACCAACATACCAATATCCCGTAACTGAATTATATCTGCCAGTAGCAGTAGAATGACTTAAATATACTAGTTCTTTAGGCAAACTTTCAATAACTCTAACATCATGAGCATTAGATGGACCATTGTTAGTTACTTTAATAGTATACTGTACAGTATCACCAATAATAACTTTAGTAGCATTAACAGTTTTACTAACAGTAAGATTAATAATAGAACTAACAGTTACATTTTCACTAGCTCCATATTCATCACCAGTATTTCCAGTAGCATTAACAGTTACATTATTGGATATTATACCAGTTCCATTAGTTTGAACATACAATGTTAAAGTCACAGTACTACCATTGGCAATGGTTCCAATATTCCAAATACGGTCATTGTAAGTTCCTTGACTAGAATTACTAGATAACAACACAAGTCTTGAATCTAATATTTCACTAACAGTTACATTAACAGCATCAGTTGGACCATTATTGTAGATAATGATAATATATGTTAATAAGTCACCATTAATCACATTTGTAGCATTAACAGTTTTAGTAACAGTTAAATTTGCATTAGGTTCAACAAGTTTTAATAGTCCAGGGTTCATAATTAGGCTAAAACCTTGACGTCCAGTGTAAGTACCATTAACAGTATATACCTGACCAATTTCTGGCAAGTCTACATGATAAGTTATATTTGCTTTACCTTCAATAGATGTAGCATTTCCTTTGTAAACACCATTAACATAGAAACTAATGTTTCCTCCAGTAACAGGATTACCCATATCATCAACTAAAGTAGCATAGAGAATAAAATCTGTGCCATTTACAACTTCCTTAGTAGTATTATCAATGTAGGTCAAGTTAAGAATACCAATATTACCAAGATTATAAATCACATCAGCTAACTCACCAGCACTATTACCTTCCATGATATTTCCACTTACACTCATACTACCATTGTTTAAAATCCCTCCAGCAGTATATTTAGCAGTGTTATTTTTAAAAGTGGAATTAGTTATATTAAATCCATTATTATTTTGATTGTAGATTGCACCAGCATTATCTGCAGAGTTATTTTCGAAAGTAGAGTTATATATATTAAAGTTAGGACAACTATCATTATTGTAAATCGCACCACCATTACTTGCACTATTATTAGTGAAGTTGGAATTGGTGAGATTGAAGTTAGAACCTTTCCAGTTATAAATAGCACCACCATATTCATTTGCAGTATTGTTTATGAAATTACAATTATCTACACTAGAATCTGTAGGACATTCATTATAGATAGCCCCACCTTTAGAATCTGCATGATTATTTATGAAAGTAGAGTTTATTACTGTGAAATTAATAGCATAAAGAAAATTATTGGAAATTGCTCCACCAATATTTGTTGCTACGTTATTTATGAAAGTACAGTTAAGTACTAAGAAGTTACGACTAGACTGAGCAGCATTACCTCCATGATTAGCGATTGCACCACCTTCATAACCAATATTATTGGTGAAATTACAATCAACTATAGTGGCATTATCTCCATTATTATCGATTGCACCAGAACCTGATCCTTCACCTACAACCTCATTACCAGTAAAACTACAATTAGTAACATTAAGTCGTAAACCCATACTATTAGAGATAGCTATTCCCCCATATCCAGTATTATAATCAAAAATAGAATTTGTGACAGTAAGATCATTTCCTGATTCAGGATACGACGAAATACCTGTATTAAAAATACAAGCACCCGTTTGTGCATAATTATGTTGGAAAAATGAATTAGTGACTGTTAAATTAGAACCCCTATTGAAAATTGCACCTTGCATCAGTCCTTGATTATTTGTAAAAATACATTTATCCAAATAAGAATTGTTACCTTCATTATAAATAACACTACCAGAGTTCGCTCGATTGTTATTAAATGTGCAGTTATATATATATAAATCATTCGCAATATTGAAGATAGCACCACCATACACACCACCATTATTACCATCAAAGCTAGAATTGCGTATAGTGAGTTTAGAACCAATGTTGTAGATAACACCACCGCTATTAGTTACAGTATTGTTTATAAAGTTACAGTTTATGAATGTTAGTTCACTACTAGCATATTGGCTATTAATTACACTACCATTAGTATTAGAAGGGCGAAATCTTGTGAATGTAATATTTATAAAAGTCACATTTGAATTTTCCCCAATCCTAAATGTCCCTGCTAAATTTCGTGCATCAATAGTAATATTATTTACTGAACCATTACCTTGGATTGTGATATTTTTGTTTATATTTATGTTAAAATCTTGACCTGATTTATTGTAGACTCCAGGTTCTAAAAACAATGTATAACCATCATCTGTACCAGATATACCAGTAGATATGGCTGTTGTACTATTTATTGTATTGTTAGCTGCAAAGCTGAATTGTAATGTAGAAAATATTAATAAAACACTAATAATCAGTAAAAACATGAAAAACAATGGTTTTTCAGATTTTTTTACATATATCATTTTTTTTCACCTCCTTTTATAATCAATTATATAATAAAATATTTAAATACATTTAATATTTACATAAAATTTGATGATATAAATCAATAAAATACTTATAGTTTGTTACCTTATTGAATAAACATTGTATGAATATCATCTTTTTTTTTATCTTGATTAATAAAAGTATTTAATAGCTAAAAATTCAGCTTATAAAAAGATATGAATCGATTAAAAAAATTTAATAAACCCAATTTTTTATTAATCAGAAGAAAATTATTTTATATAGAATCCAATTATATATCTATAACAATTTTCTTCTTATTAATAATTATTTAATATAGATTATTATATTACTATTTTATTATTTTTAACAAATTATATTAGAATGTAATAAAACAATTGTATTAATTAATATCACTATTTATCGTGTATTAGTCGAAAAAATTTATTAACAAAAATACATTCATTGTAAACAAACAAATATTTGAACTTCATTATATAAATATTTAATCCAATCACCAATAATACATAAAATAGCTTAATTATTGATAAAAAAGAAAGTTTACCTCTTTCACCTGAAATTCTAAATTTAAATTAAAAATTCATGTAAAAAAATTTGAAAAAGGTCTTAAAAATATAAATAATGACTCATATCAAGAAAAAAATAAGGATTATAAAAACCAAGTATTCAAAAAAAGGTAGGATAATAACATATATTATCTATAATTATATTATATATTATTATAAAATAAATTAAAATAATAAAAAAATATTAAACCATGTCAACTAAAGTTAAATCACCAGATGACCTTCCAAAAAAACCAGGAATTTATATAATGAAGGATTTGGATGATAAAATCATTTATATTGGAAAATCAAAATCTTTACGAACTAGAGTAAAGTCCTATTTTAAAGAAAAACATGACCAACCTAAGACAAAAATACTCATGAGTCATTTTAATAGTTTAGAATATATAATTACAGATAGTGAAAAAGAAGCTCTTATTCTTGAAGCCAATCTTATTAAAAAACACAAACCTAGATATAACATTCGCCTTAAAGATGATAAAAGATATCCTTATGTTAAAATAACAGAAGAAAATTTTCCACGTCTTATTATAACAAGAAATATTAGTAAGACAGGTAACTATTTTGGTCCTTTTACAGATGTAGGTTCAGTTAGACAAACTGTTAAATTTTTGAAATCTCTTTTTAAAATTAGGACTTGTCGTAAAATGGATGGACCCTGTTTAAATTGTCAGATTAATCTTTGTTATGGTCCATGTGCTGGAAATATTTCTAAAAAAGAATATAACGAATTGATTAAAAAAATAGATTTATTTTTTCAAGGAAAATATACAAAAATCATAGAAAATCTAGAAAAAGAAATGGATGAATCAGCTTCAGAGTTTAACTTTGAAAAAGCAGCAGTACTTAGAGATCAAATAGCTTCCATAGTTGAAGTCATGGAAAAACAATTTGTTGATTTTGCAGATGAATTAGATCAAGATGTAATAGCCATGTCATTTGATGGTGATAAAGCTATTGTAGTAGTCTTTTCTATAAGAAATGGAAAAATAAATGGAAAAGATGACTTTTTAATGAGTGGTGTGAAAAATAATAAATCCTATGAAGTAATCTCTGCATTTATACAACAATATTATGGAATCAACCGTCATGTCCCTAAAGAAATTATTTTAGAAGAAAAAATTAAGGATAAAGAAGAAAATCAGTTGATAATAGAATGGTTAACTGATTTAAGAGAAGAAAGTCAAGTTAAGTCAAATAGTTTAAAAGAAGGAAATAAAGATAAATTAAATAGTTTAGAAGAAGGGAATAAAGATAAATTAAATAGTTTAGAAGAAGGGAATAAAGATAAATTAAATAGTTTAGAAGAAGGGAATAAAGATAAATTAAATAGTTTAAAAGAAGGAAATAAAGATAAATTAGATAGTTTAAAAGAAGGAAATCCGGTTAAATCAAATAGTTTAAAAGAAAAAAATCAAGTTAAATCAAATAATTTAGAAGAAGAAAATGAAATTAAAGTATCTAATCAAAAAAAGAGAAATGAAGTGAAATTAACAGTTCCTTTAGAAGGAAGTAAGTTAAGATTAATAAGAATGGTTGCTAAAAATGCAGAAATCATCAAAAAACAAAAGAAAAAAATGAAAAATGGAATGATTGAACTTAAAAAATATCTTAAACTTCCTAAACTCCCAAGAATTATTGAAGGATATGATGTTTCTAATATTTCTGGAAAGTTAGCTGTTGGATCTAAAGTATCTTTTTTAGATGGAACTCCGAATAAAAAACAATATAAACGATTTAAACTTGAAACTCCAGGACCTAATGATTATGAAATGATGCGAGAATTATTATCTCGCAGATTAAAACCCCTAACAGATTGCAATGAAGATGATGAAATAGCTAATAAATGTGAAAAACCTAATCTTATACTTATTGATGGTGGAAAAGGTCAGTTAGCCATAGCTACTGAGGTATTGAAAAAATATAATTTAGAACATATCCCAGTAATTGGTTTAGCTAAAGAATTTGAAGAAATTTTTATACCTCAAAGCCAAACTCCCATTATAATTCCTCAAAACAATGAAGCTTTACACCTCTTACAAAGGGTCAGAGATGAAGCACATAGATTTGCAGTTACATATCATCGAAAATTAAGGTCTAAGACAATTGAAGGGTCTGAACTTGATAATATTGTAGGAATTGGAAAAAAAAGAAAAATAAAATTACTAAAACACTTTGGAGATATTGAAAAAATTAAAAAAGCTAGTGTTGATGAAATAGCCAATGTTAAAGGTTTAAACAAAACAATAGCTAAAACAGTTTATGATAATTTTCATTAATAATCTTATTGAGGTTGTTCAATAGTAATTTTTTATTTATGTTGTTTATATTTAGATATCATTTAATGCTTCTACAATATGGGTGAGGTTTTCACCATTTAATCCAATAATAACTTCTTCATCTTTTAT
>Ga0123353_10013837_pt1 | contig 11585 bp, 10 predicted proteins | sample TergutLab28metaG_3_FD_92763 | JGI IMG/M metagenome (GOLD analysis project Ga0123353, IMG submission 92763) | Labiotermes labralis P3 segment gut microbial communities from Petit-Saut dam, French Guiana - Lab288 P3 | ecosystem: Host-associated > Arthropoda: Insects > Digestive system > Gut ... | reverse complement strand
TCTTCTCCCTCGTGGTCCGCAAGAAAGATATCGAGATCATCGATCGTAATGTAGCCGACATCATAGGTGCCGTCTTCATAGACTTCGACCAGGACGAACCAAACGGTCTCATCAAAGGTCCATCCGTCGACCTCGTCGAAATACTCACCAAGCAAGAACGCGTGCTCGCCGACCGAAAGACCTTCAAGAGCGAACGAGAAGAACCCTGCACCGTTGATCGTGGCAAGTTTCTCGCCCCCTTCGATGACCTCACCTGTCTGTGGGTCGAGCGGCAACAGCATGAAATTGAAATCCGGCATGACCTGGGGAGATCCGACCACTTTCTTCTCGGCGTTTACGGTGACATCTGCGGTGACCGGTTCATCTTCTCCCAGACCAAGGTAGATCTCGGCAAACGCGAAATCTTCATCTGTTGTCGTTATAGTCACCGTCTGAATCGTGGTGTCACCCAGTGAATGGAATCCAAATCCGGTCGCGCCACCACCGCCCCTCACGTCTTCGCTATAGGTCTCCCCGTCATTTGCTTGTACTGATATTTCATAAAGCTCATGATGGTTCGGTTCCGCATAGACCACGAACGCTTTCACGTTCGCAGGTAACTCTATCGTCACAGTACTCGCTTCATTGACAAAGAATACGAGACCGGTATACCCATGCGACCAGGGGGAATTCCACCCGCCATCAGGCGCGAAGAGTGCTTTGACCCACCGGTCTGCGGGTGTAATAAAGGTAAGATCTCCGGCAAATGAGGGAACCACGCTCACAACTTCTTCTTCCACAAATCCCGGGTCATGCGGATCGGGTACCACCGGGAAGAGCTCAAAACCACCGAGGGTCGCCGGTGGTGAGTCAGTCCCCAACAGGGTAAACTCAATACGGGGCGGGTCGAGCGCATAGACCAACGTGGGTACGGCGATGAGCGCAATCAGAGCTATCATTAGTGAGATGATCAGTTTTTTTCGTGACGACACAGAAATCTCCTCTCCCAAAAAGGCAAGTCATGGTGCTTAGTATACGCTAGTTTTTCTTTCGATGATCTACCGCTCGCTTACGAATCAGTAACCGTAGGATTGCGAGGTTGATATCGATTCCTCGGATCTGAGGCATGAGCGCGCCATCAGTTTTTTATTTCGGTATAGGGTAATATGGGACGTATGGCTGATACCGCAAAACGAAAGAGCAAGAAAGACCTCCTGTTCAACGCCGCGATGAGCATCATCGGCGAGCGCGGATATGGGGGTACGAGCGTGGATGAGATAGCCGCACGCGCCGGGGTCGCCAAAGGAGTCGTCTACTATTACTTCGATTCGAAAGCGGCACTTGCCGAGCAGCTGATCAAGACCGGACTGGATGGACTTGCGGTGCGACTCGACCGCGTGATCACGGACGAGATGAGCGCCAGCGAAGCGATCGTCGCTCTCGCTCACGAGCAGATGCGTCAGGTCGAGAAGCGTCGTGATTTCGTCAAGTTCCTGCTCTCGGAGATGTGGCGAGAGGATCGTGAGTGGCAACAGACGCTTGACAGTTGCATAGAGAAGATCGTCGATATCTTCGCGCGCGAGATCAAGCGTGGCATCGTCGATGGAGAGTTCGAGCCGCTCGATGATGAGGAAATGGCTTTCATCGCTCAAACGATCTGGGCGACATTTCTGTCAGGTGCACTAAACTGGACCGTTATTCATCCGGAAGATGATCCGGCACGTATTGCGGATCGTCTTGCTCAGTATGCGCTTGCGGGACTTCGGTCTTAGCCTCCCACTCCACATTCGACTTTTCGATCTCATCGATCATCTCGTTCTCGAACTTGCGATCATCGGGATCTTTGGGGAGTAGGAAGATATGAGCGGTCACCACAACTCCGATCACCACCAGTATCACTGAGACCAAGGTATTGCCCACCACGTACATCGAGAAGAACAGCCCGACCCACAAGAAGATCACCGTCTGGATGCGGGTGCGCCTCGAGACGTACGTCTTCTCGCTGTAATACGAGATGAACTCACCGACCCACGGGATATGTTTGAGACGCTCGTAGAGCGCCGGACTCGATTTGACGAAAAAGAACCCTGCCAAAAGCACGAACGGGGTCGTGGGAAGCACCGGAAGCAGAACCCCGATCGCTCCCAGGATCAGGAAGAAAAACCCAAGTATCATGTAGATGATCTTACGCATGGACTTTAGAGTATAGCATCAACGAATTCAGCTCCGAAAGAACGTGGCCAGGATCGTCTCTCCCCACAAAGCCGCGATCGCGATGCCGAGCGCAAGGTAGGGTCCGAACGCGATCTTGGTCTTGCGCGATGCGTGACCACTCGCAAGCATTATTATGGCCGCGACCCCGCCGAGAAGGCAGCCGATCAGCAGCGCAGCAAGCGCCGTCTCCCAACCCAGATAGATCCCAGCGGCGAACATGAGTTTGATATCGCCTCCACCGAACCCGTCGGTCAGCAAGGCGAGGATGAGCAGCGGCAGGCACCCTAAGAGCGCGCCGAGGATCGATCCAAGGATCGTCACCGGAAGCTCCGGTCCCAGCCAGCCCGCATACCCGGCGATCAGACGCAAGACTCCCAGCACTGCCAGGGAGATCCACAAGCCGTCGGGGATCGTCCTTGTGCGCAGGTCGACAATGAAAACGCTCGCCAGAATAGTGACGAGCGCAAGGGTGAACACTATGTTGAGTGCGTTTATACCCGTAAAATCAAAGGGCATGGCATCTGCAAGAACCTACAGGTAGCTCATCGGGTTTCTGAAACTGCCGTTGATGACCACCTCAAAGTGCAAGTGATTTCCAAAGGAGAATCCGGTGCTTCCGATGTAGCCGACCGGCTGACCTCCGGATACCGTCTGCCCGACGCTGACCAAGATGGCATTGAGGTGCGCGTAATTTGTGACGACTCCGTCGCCATGATCGATCGAGACGAAGTTACCGTAACCACCGTTCCAACCCGCCATTACCACGCGACCGCCACCTGCCGCAAGCGCGGGAGGGCTTCCCATGAAGGTACCGAAGTCCTGACCACTGTGATTGCCCCCATGAATACCGCAACCACAATTGAACGGGCAGCTCATGTTATAGTCCCCGCCGACAGGAAAGGTCATCATGCCTGAGAACTCGCCGCTTCCCCACTCAACATGCTCGCTGAGCGCTCCGAGCATCGCCCATGCTTCGGATTGAAGCTGTGACTGGAGCGCGCGCTGCTCTTCGACCGAGGCTTTCGTGTCCTCCATCAGAGCCGCTTTTTGGTCCACGATCTGCGAGGTATTCGACATTGCCTCTTCGCGTGATGCCTTCATCGTGCGCAGGTTACCTTCGGCATCGGCCGCCTCTTTTTGCACGGCTGCGGCTTCGGCAACGATAAGATCGAGGCGCGATTTGTCATCTTCGAGCCTGCGGCGGGTCGCATCGAGATCACGCGCGTAGAGCACGTTCGCCTCGATGGTACGCTGCACGTATTCGTAGCGTGTCAGGAGATCTTTGAACGAATTTGCGGAGAGCAGCAGATCGAAGAAGAAATAATCGCCCTGCTTGTAGGTCTCGCTCATGCGTCCGCCCGCGAGTTCTTGCTGTTTGGAATATTCGGCCGAAGTCGCCGCTATCTTGGAACGCAGGACCTCAGCCTCTTCCTCGAGGGTACGCAACTCATGGGTAAGCTTCTCGGTCTGCTTGGATGCAGAATCGATCTGTGGCTCGAGCTCGGCCACCTGCTTTGAGAACACGCTGATCTGGTCATCGAGCGTCTTGATCTCATCCTTGAGCGCATCGACCTGCTTTTGGCCTTCCGCCGCTTTGCGACCCGCTTCAGCTGCCGCGTCGAGCTTTTCTTGGGCCTCGGTCGCGAACGCTTGCTGCGTCGGCGCGAGGACTCCAAGGATCGTGGTCAGTAAAAGAATAGACACGAGAAAACACGCGACCGCGCGTAAATCCCTGATGTCTGAGCTACTGCTTCGTGCCATGTAAGCAACACCTTATCTGTGAATCTCTATGTACGTACCTATCAATTGTACGAGCGTTCGCTATTTCTTCTCTTAATGCACACAACCCCGTTAACGATTTGACAATTATCCTTCAAGCAAAGGTTGAGGTTGAGGGGTTGATGCTCTCATAAAGGTTGATACTCCCCTGTTCAGATTGTTTGATACTCAAAATGATACCCCCGCGGTTTTAGGGTTTGCGGGGGTATCAGGTATCGCACTTTTGTTCATCAGTGCGGTATTGGTTGGATCGATAGACTAGAAGCGCTCGTCCTCAACAACCTCATCGACGACCACATCTTCGACCGTTACGTCTTCAACGACTTCGACGACAGGCTCTGGCTTTTTGCGCAGGAACCACCAAGCGAGAAGTGCCAGCAGTGCGAGCAGTGGAAGTATCCACCACCAGTCACTCCAGTCAAATCCCTCGACGTCTTCCTCGAGATCTGACGTTGCGGTCGCAATGTCGTGCCCAGCCTCATCAGCCGCGTTATCGACACCTTCGGTAACGGCATCAACGTTCTCATCGACCGACTCGGCTACGCCTTCCGCGTCATGCTCAAGGTCTCCCGCCTCAGCCGCAGCATCATCGGCGACCTTCGTGAGCTCATTATCATCCGCGTCAGTTGCGCCTGCGATGACCGGCATGATGCTGAACGAAAGCGTGAACACCAATGCCACGACAATGGCAATACGGGCGAGTGTCTCTTTCTTGATCCTCATCTTTACCCTCTCCTATCCAATCCCTCCAAGTACCCTTACACTCACTTCATTAATAAAGCTTATAGAATGAAGCATACATTAAGTATAAACGGTATTGTGCTATCCGAGTCAATTTGACGGCATAAGATTATCTTGTTACTTTTATGCAAAAGGACTCCACAATGCTCCCCTGCTCTACGTGACGCGGACACGGCATGCGGCTGATCGAAAAAATCGCAGATGATGCCTCCCGGATAGGATCGTTGGCATATACTAGTAAGACAAGATATTTCTGGAAAAAGATTGGTAGGTCTTTGTGGGTTATAGAATCCTGGACAAAAAGCAGCTGAGCGGGTCAGTCTTCGAGATGACGATCGCCGCACCCGAGATCGCGCGCAAGGCACACGCCGGACAGTTCTTCATCTTGCGTGTCAACGACTGCGGTGAGCGTATCCCCTTTACCTTCAGCGACTGGAACGCCGAAGAGGGCTGGATCCGCTACATCTTCATGCGTGTCGGCAAGACGACGCATCTTTTAGAGGATACCCGCGCTGGTGAGGATATCGTCGATGTCGCCGGACCAATGGGTCATCCGACCGCGATGCAGATCGGTAAACGCTGGACAGCGGACAAGACCATTGCGGCCGACGATCATCTCGTGGTCGTAGGCGGTGGGGTCGGCACCGCAGTCGCCTATCCGGTCGCACGTGCCGCGATCGAGGCAGGTTCGAAAGTCACCGTGATCACGGGTGCGCGCACCGAGGAATTACTCATCTTGCGCGAAGAGCTCGAAGCGCTCGATCTGCATGAGCTGATCATCGTCACCGATGACGGCTCGGCCGGACGTGAGGGACTGGTCACCGAGCCGCTGCGCGAGCTCTGCGCATCAGGCGAGGTGGATCGCGTGTTCGTGGTGGGTCCGGGGATCATGATGAAATTCTGTGCGGCGACGACCGCGGAGTACCATATCCCCACGCTGGCTTCGCTCAACCCCATCATGGTCGACGGCACCGGTATGTGCGGCGCTTGTCGGATCCAGGTGGGTGGAGAAACAAAGTTCGGATGCGTCGATGGACCTGATTTCGACGCGCACGTGGTCGACTGGGAGGAACTGATGACGCGGCAGCGTGTCTACGCCGAGCAAGAACGACTCGCTGATGGAGAGTACATGAGGACGTGTGGTTGCCATGAGTGATATTCAAGCACGCCACCCCATGCCCGAGCGCGACGCGAAGGAGCGCGCGCGTTCGTTCGAAGAGGTCACGCTCGGCTATGATGATCAGACCGCGCTCGCTGAGGCGAACCGCTGTATGCAGTGCAAGAGACCACCGTGCGAGAAGGGCTGCCCGGTCTCGGTACGGATCCGCGATTTCATCGGTCAGATCGTCGCCGGGGACTTGGACGAGTCGGTCCGCCTCCTCAAAGAGCGCAACGCGCTTCCCGCGGTCTGCGGACGCGTCTGTCCGCAGGAGTCGCAATGCGAAGCGAAGTGTGTGATGGGACATAAGTACGAGCCGGTCGCGATCGGGCGTCTCGAACGCTACGTCGCAGACTGGGATCGCGCCCGCCCTGTCGAGGAGCGCTCCTCTTTGGATCGACCTTCGGCCGAAGGCGCACGCGTCGCGGTCGTCGGTAGCGGTCCTGCCGGACTGGCGTGTGCCGGTGAGTTGACCCAACTCGGTCATCAGGTCACCGTCTATGAGGCGCTTCACGCAGGTGGCGGAGTGCTCGCTTATGGTATTCCCGAGTTCCGTCTTCCCAAGACGATCCTCAATGAAGAGATCGCCGCGCTTGAACGCGCCGGAGTCACTTTCAAATACAACGAGGTCGTCGGACGTATCACCAATGCCGACGAGTTGCTCGACAGCGGCTTTGATGCGGTGTTCTTCGGTACCGGCGCGGGACTGCCCACCTTCCTGGGCATCGAGGGAGAGAACTACAACGGGGTCTACAGCGCGAACGAGTATCTGACGCGCATCAATCTCATGAAAGCCTATCGTTTCCCGGTCTATGACACACCGATCTGGGAAGGTCACAGCGTCGTGGTCATCGGTGGCGGCAACGTGGCGATGGACGCCGCGCGCTGTGCGCTACGCATGCGCGCCGATAAGGTCACCATCGTCTATCGCCGTACCATCGATGAGATGCCGGCGCGCAATGAGGAGATCGAGCACGCGATCGAAGAGGGTGTGCAGATCAAAGAGCTCTGCGGTCCGCTCAAGATAGAAGGCAGACAAGGATGGTGCACCGGACTTGAGGTCCAACAGATGAAACTCGCCGAGCCCGATGAGAGCGGAAGACGCCGGCCGGTCACCGATGGAAGCAAGCCGTTCGTCATAGATTGCGATACCATCATCACCGCAGTGGGCACCGGTGCGAATCCGCTGACCGCTGACGCGACGTGCGGGGTCGAGCTCAACAAATGGGGCTATGTTGTGGCTGACGAGGATGGACGCACGAGCGACCCGCGTATCTTCGCAGGAGGCGACATCGTCACCGGAGCCGCGACCGTCATCTTAGCGATGGGAGCAGGAAAGCGCGCGGCTCAAGCGATCCACGCCGATCTGACCTGACGAGGTGTGACAGTAGGGTCGGTTCCTTTTGTCCCATAGCATGAAGAGAGAAGGTCTGGATCATCCAGACCTTCCTTATGGGACAAAAGGAACCGACCCTACTGTCTCAAACTACTGTCTCGCTATGCTATATCTGGAATTCCGGGTCGAAGAGTTCAGACACGCTCTTGTTCTCGTGAACGTTACCTATCGCATTCGCGAACATCGGGCCGACACTGAGTACGGTTATGTTGCATTCCTTCGCTTTCTTCTCATCGACATCGATCGTATTGGTCACGACACAGCCTTTGATATCCGCATTCTTGATGCGCTCGAACGCAGGACCCGAGAAGATCCCGTGAGTCGCTCCCAGATAGACTCCTGCCGCGCCCTTCTTCATCAATGCGGTCGCGCCGTTACATATGGTGCCGGCGGTGTCGATCATATCGTCGACCACGATACAGGTCTTGCCTTCAACATCACCGATGACGTGTGAGATCTCTGACTCGTTGTGTACGGGGCGGATCTTGTGCATGATCGCCAGATGACAATCCAGCAACTCGGAGAGTTTCTTGCTGGCTTTCGCACGCCCGACATCGGGACTGACGACCACCATATCCTCGAGCTCGAGGCTTCTAAAGTAATCGGCGATAACTCCCAAGGCGGTCAGGTGGTTGACCGGCACATCGAAAAAGCCTTGGATGGAGCCGGTGTGCAGATCCATCGTGATCACACTGTCGGTGCCGGCGACAGTGAGGATATCGGCGACCAGGCGCGCCGTGATCGGCTCGCGCGCGGCGCTCTTCTTGTCTTGGCGCGCATAGGCATAGTGAGGGATGACGCAGGTGATACGAGCCGCACTGGCGCGTTTTGCCGCATCGATCATGACCAGCAGCTCCATCAAGGAGTCATTGACCGGCGCAGAGATGGTCTGTATCAAAAAGACCTCCGCGCCTCTCACCGACTCGAGATAGCGGACATAGATCTCACCGTTCTCGAACCGATGGATGTCGAGCTTGCCTAGCGGGGCTTTAAGCCGTTTTGAGATCTCGTCGGCGATCGGTTCGTTCGCGGTACCACCAAAGAGCATCAACCTGCGTTCTTTCATGATCCTTCCTTCATCTCCCGTAAGAACTTGGCCATACCTTCCTCGACCCGAAGATCCGCACGCTCGATGGCCATCGCATCTGCCGGGATGTCGGTCGAGATCGCAGAGCCCGCTGCTATATTGGCGCCATCTCCCACCTTGACCGGGGCTACCAGCATGACATCCGAGCCGATGAACGCGTGATCGCCGATCTCGGTCTTGGACTTGACGTATCCATCGTAGTTGCAGGTGATCACACCCGCACCGATGTTGGACTTCTTCCCGATCGTGGTGTCTCCGATATAAGCCAGGTGCGGTACTTTGCTTCCCGGACCTACATGGGCCTTTTTCAACTCACAGCTGGTACCGACCTTCGATCCGGTCTCGAACACACAACCCGGACGTATGTAGGAGCGCGGTCCGATATTGACGAAGTCTCCGACCTCGCTCTCGAGCACGATCGAGGAGTCGATAAGCGTTTGCTCGCCGACGGTCACATCGACTAGGCGCGTATCGGGACCGATCGTCGATCCCTTGCCGATGTGGGTCTTGCCTCTCAGATAGGTGTTGGGCCAGATCTCCACATCTCGCTCGATGGTGACCTCCGGTCCGATCCAGGTAGTCTCGGGAGAGACGATCGTGACACCCTTGTGCAGCCACTTATGCGTGATGCGCTTATGGAGGATGGCGGTAGCTTCAGCAAGCTGGGTGCGATCATTGACACCCAGCGTTTCATCATTATCGGTAACTTCGAAAGCACGGACCTTGCGTCCCTCGTCGTTGTAGATCTTGACGATGTCGGTCAGATAGTATTCCTTTTTGGCGTTGTCGTTATCGATCTGGTCGAGTGCCTCGAAGAGGCCGTCGAGATCGAAGGCATAGGCGCCGGCGTTGGTCTCTTTGATCTCGCATTGCTCGGCGGTGGCGTCCTTTTGCTCGACGATCGCATCGAGATGATCGGTATCATCCCGCACAATCCTGCCGTAGCCGAAAGGATCATCGAAGACTGCGGTCAGAACACTCATCGCCGCCCCATTGCCTTCCTGATCCTCGACCAGGCTCCGAATGGTCTTGGGGCGCAGGAGCGGGACGTCACCGGCCAAAACGACCAGGGTGCCTTCCTCATCTTCGAGTAGTGGCTGAGCCAGCTGGACCGCGTTCGCGGTCCCGCACCGGTCGGGTTGAAGCACCGTCTCGACGCCTTCTATCTGACACGCGCATGCCGCGACCTCTTCGGATAGATGCCCCGTCACGACGATGATGCGATCTGCACCTGCCTCTTTGGCAGCATCGATCACCATGTGAAGCATGGGAACGCCCAGGATTTCATGCATGACCTTGGGTTTTTCTGATTTCATTCGGGTGCCGTCTCCGGCTGCGAGTATCAATGTGGTAACAGACATAGGTCTCGTTCCTATCCTCAATGAACCGTTCACGAATCGTCTGCGCAACAAGCCGCGCTTCTTGCACGACGACCGTTTGATTTTATCATACGTTCATGGCGATTCTTTTGAGCCGAAAAGTAACTTGAGCAAGACCAAGAAGAGCCCCAAATGACACCAGACCGGGTCATCTAGGATGATGATCCGGTCTGGGTTTTCTGAGATCGGCCGGGAAGGTGACCGACCTCGCTCTGTTACGTAATAGACGTTACCTTATGCGAGCTCGCGCTCTTTTCTTCCCATCTTGTGCGAGCCATAGGCCGCTGCTGCAAGAGCGCTTCCTGCCAGGATAAAGGCAAGGGTGCCCATACCACCGGTCAGCGGGAAGTTAAAGCCCTTGACGTTGGCGACCTTGTCTGTCAGTTTGACGGCTAGGGCGTCTCCGTCCCAACTGTTGATGTCGATCGTGACGACTTTCCAACCACCGGAAGGCAGACGATAGCCTGCTGGGGCTGCGGTCTCGACCAACCAGTACTCAGAGCTTTGAGATGCGAGCAGATGCATCTCGGATGCGAGTAGTGGCCCTCCGTAGGGGATTCCCTCAAAGGAGACGTTACCGTTGGCATCCGAGACACCTAACACGTCATTGCCGGAGGCGTCTTTGAGATAGATATCTGGGCCTGTTGGGAACGTAGAGGTCGGTGTCGGCTTTGCGACGAGTTTGAACTCAGCACCTTGCAGTGCGACTTCCTCGTTTACCGCATCATGCTTGTAGATGCGGATACCACCGGTAAAGACGACTGGATCGATCTCAGGACCTCTGGTGGTCTCAATGCTCTCACCGTAGCTGCCATCACCGAAGTAGCGGTTGCGATACTGCAACTCGACCACATTGGGCATGACCTCGTTGAGCGGTGCGGTGTCAAGAACCAGGGTAGTGAAGAGGATCTCGATCTGTTTGATGCCTTCAAGATCTCCGAGCTTGTCAGGATCGAAGCTGACGGTGAACTGGCCACCGTCATCATCAGGGGTATCTACCGGGTCGATGACCGTGTAAAGACCTGCAAGCGTGTCGGTCTCTCCCACTTCTCTTACCACGACCGAGGTCGGGTTAAATCTCAGACCCTGCGAGTAGACATCGACGATGTCATATTTTTTAGCAGCGGCGATATCGGTCGGAACATCGGCGATGATCTTCCAGGTCACCGTATCTCCGATAGCGTAGCCGTTGGCCTTGTAGTCATCTCCGCCGACCACGACGAACTTGTCGATCTTGAGATCCTCGTTTTTCGGATAGGCGAACACCTCCCACAACTCGGTACTATCATCAAGATAGGTCGGCATCGAGACGAAGAAGGGAGCGACCGGATCGGTCACCAGCGGACTGGCAAGCTCCTCGACGTAGTAGAGGCCTCGTGGCAGATCGGCAAATACTGCCTCGCCGTCACCATCGGTTTCCGCGGTGTCTGAGAATGCTTCAGGACCCGTATCCGGCTCGTAGTAGACCACGACAGGGTTGCTCGGATCAGATGCATCTGTATATGCCCAGTCAGTGACCGTATCTGAAGGCACGACCTTGGTGATTCTGAAGGTGATACCTTCAAGCAGCTCGGCTCCTACCGGGATGGCCGGATTGCCGTAGGTTCCTGCCTGACGTCCATCGTTTGGAGCGTTAGGGGTGATGTCGTTGGTGATGAGGTATTTGGTGATGGTCAGAGATCCGCCGTTATCCGGGTCATCTGCTCCGGCAATGGAGACAAAGCTCATCAGCATCACCACTGCGAGGAGAATGCTTAATACTTTCTTCATTGTCTTGTCCTTTCAAAAATCATACGTCTTTTTGTCTTCTTAGTGGCGACATAGAGTTCGCCTTATCTGCGTCTCATTGTC
>Ga0123353_10013835_pt1 | contig 11586 bp, 11 predicted proteins | sample TergutLab28metaG_3_FD_92763 | JGI IMG/M metagenome (GOLD analysis project Ga0123353, IMG submission 92763) | Labiotermes labralis P3 segment gut microbial communities from Petit-Saut dam, French Guiana - Lab288 P3 | ecosystem: Host-associated > Arthropoda: Insects > Digestive system > Gut ... | reverse complement strand
GAGCCACCCGCGAGGTTTCCCAATGTAACCGTCAGCATATTCAATAGAATACCCTGCAGGTTTATGATCGAAAGGGAATTTGCTGCGATGGCCATGGTGAAAAGGCCTGCGTTGGCGATGCTGTGCTCGTAACCGGGGGCGACAAAGCCAAGTACTGCCCAGAATAGAATGATGAGTTTGGCGCTTTCGGATTTTACCTTGAAAACGCACCACATCCCAAGGCAAACCAGGGTGTTGCACAAAATGCCTTTAAAAAAACCCTGGGATAAAGAAAGTGAGGCTTTCCCTTCCACAAGGCGCAATAGGTAATCTCCTGTTTGTCCCTGCAGGGTTCCTGCCGAGTAAACAATTAAGCCCATAAAAGCCGCTCCCAGGACGTTTGCCAAATAACATACTGCGAGGAACTTGACGCAGAGTGATAAACGCAATTTCCCCTGCAGAAAACCTATTGTCATTGAAAGAACGTTGCCTGTAAAGAGTTCTGCGCCGGCGAAAATTATCATGGTAAAAGAAAGCGTGAACATGGCGCCTAACATAAAACTGTGTGCTCCCCGCAGGGTGTCCGATGTGTAAAACCCTCCTGCAACTGAACAGGCAAGGGCCATGCCTATTGTGCAGAAGCAGCCTGCCATGGCTGAGTATATAAAATATCTTGCGGGGGTTCTGAAAAACTCACTCTTTTTTAAAGCGGCGAGAGTGACTGCGCTTAAAGCTTCCTCTTCCATATCTTACAGGGTTTCGGTGATAAGTCTGTTGCTATCGCGATTAAAGCGGATTCTTACTTTTTTAAGCGGTTCTGTAACAAAAAGCGCCGCCTGGCATATCTCAATAAGTGTTCCGGGAACTATCTGGCCTTTTACTTCCACGACCGCATCCTCGTAGCTGATGACTTTTCCCAAAAGATCAGTAATTTTTGCCTGGGCTTTTGCTTTTTCTTCTTCAAGCTTCTGTAAAAATTCTTCCAGTTTTGCTTTCCTTTCTGCTTTGGTATCGGGGTCAATGATAAGGTCTTTTACGCGGTCACCCTTGATTGTGAGGGTTTTAAGATAATTGTTGGTTTTTTCCCTTTCCTGCTCAAGGGTAAAATCTACTCCGCAGTGAATGCGGGCGGCTTTGCCGGTTTTTTTCCCGATGCTGCCGGTCTTTACGCCTTTTACAGCGTATACTTCTCCGCCTATTATGCTGCCTTTCTCGCTGACTTCAAGGAAATCCAGGGTAAAAACATGTGAATTGATAACTTCTTTTTCAACACTGATTGTTTTTCTGCATACAACACGGCAGTTTCCGATAAATTTGGTTTTAAGTACTCCTCCGACTTTTACCATGGCGCGTCCGCGGCCGATAATTCCGCCAAACACGTTGAGATCGTTTTTTGTGATTGCGTCCGTTACGTCGAAAGTCTGCTTGATGGTTATCGAACCGCCGGAATAAATCTTAAACCCGTCGGATACAGGCCCCTCAATTTCTACATCGCCGGGGAAGACGATATTCCCCGTGCCGTAGCCCACGGCTCCTTTTATGACAAGCGAATCGTTGACGCTTAATACTCCCTTGGTTTGAATCAACTGACCGTTGATTGTCGCAAGGAGGAGTCTTCCTTCCATTCTGGTATTTGCGCCGCCGCTTACTCCATCGGGCCGCTTGATATCGTGGCCAAGCACTTCACCCAGGACATTCATTCCGTCTTTTCCGGGCTTCGGCCTTTTTTGTTTCGCAAGGGCCTGATCTTTTTTTACAATGATATAAGGAGATCTTGAGCGGTGATCCACGGCGCCGCCTTCAGCTTCCTTCTCGTTCTTTTGGCCAAGAAAGGGATTGAGCTGCATGTACTCGGTTACTCCGCTTACCGGAGGCTCGCCTGAGGCTACAAGAACGTCGCTGACTATTGCATTGTCCTTAATGCATTTTTTAAATGCATATTCTATTTCTGTTTTGTTAATACCGAAAACGATCCTGTTTTGGTCCAGGATACTGCGGATATATTCGGCGTTTATGGGTGAACCGCCCTCTTTGGCCGGGTAAAAGTCGCCTCGAACTTCGAGATTGTTGTTAAGAAAGGTGAGAACGATTTTTCCATCGTTATCCATATTTATAATATCGTCCTTTTTTGTCGGAATAGCCACATTTTGGCATGAAAATCGGAAAAATTGCCCCTAAGCCTTGTATATTCACAGGATTTATTATATCTTTATGCAAAAATAGACATTTTTTATGGAGTAAAGCGTGAAGGAAAGGCAAATTCGTTTAAATTCAATCCGTAAACTGATAAAAAAAGAGAAAATTAAATCCCAGGACGCTCTTTTGGAGCATTTGGAGAAAGAAGGGTTCGCGGTGACCCAGGCTACCTTGTCCAGGGACCTCAAAGCGCTCAAGGTTGGGAAGGTTTCAGATGGTTTTGGCTCCTATGTTTACACATTAAGCGGGGAGTATCAGGATACTGAGAGTACTCATATCAATGATTTTCTGCGCGGCTGCATTTCGATGGACTGGTCAGGCAATATAGTTGTCATTAAAACCCATTCAGGCCATTCGGATCCTGTAGCGGTTGCTCTTGACAGCCTCTGCCTTGATGAAGTCCTTGGCACAATCGCGGGCAATGACAATACTGTAGCTGTTTTCCTTCGAGAGGGAATAAAAGGTGAAGATTTTATGAGACGCATGAAGGAGAAAATGCCGGAACTGGACTGAAAAAAACCTCCGTACATTTTCAGTTAAAGGAGTGGAATATGAAGTACATCGATCTGGATAAAACTGAAAGCTTTAAAAGGCTTAAAGATCTCGCGCCAGGGGGAAAAAACTTTAATTTTAAAAAAGTTCTTGATGCACAAAGGGTGAGGAACAGCTCTATTCCGCTCGCGGAAGGACTTACGCTCAACTGGGCCGCAAAAGCTGTTGACGGGGCAATTCTCGATGGCCTCCAGGCTCTTTCGGACGAAGAGGAGCTTATCGAAAAATACCGGGCCCTGCTTGAAGGGGAAGTCATGAATACCGGTGAGGGCCGGAAGGTTCTTCATCATCTTTTGCGGAGTCAGGACGGAAAGACACCGACCGGAAAAACCGTGGAACATGAGGGAAGGGACCTCGGAGATTTTTACCGGAAAGAGCTGCTGCGCTTTTCGGCTTTTGCCGAAAAAGTTCGAGCCGGAGAAATTGCTCCCGCACCGGGCAAGCGTTTCACTGCTTTCGCGCAGATAGGCATTGGCGGTTCCGATCTTGGCCCCAGGGCCCTGTCGATAGCGCTTGAAAATTGGGCCTGCGCCGAGGGAAGGAAAACGTTCCGCGCGGAATTTATTTCCAACGTAGATCCCGATGACGCTTCCAAAGTTACGGCTTCGCTTCCCTTGGGCGAAACCCTTTTTGTACTGGTTTCAAAAAGCGGCACTACCCAGGAAACATTGACGAACGAGCTTTTTGTCAAGGCTAAACTTAAAATGGCCGGCCTTGACGCGGCAAAGCATATGGTCGCGGTTACAAGCGAAACAAGTCCTCTTGCGCATAACCCGACTTACCTTGATTCTTTTTACTTTGATGACTTTATCGGCGGCAGATACTCCTCTTCCTCGGCGGTGGGCGGTTTGATCCTCTCCCTGGCTTACGGAAGCGATGTGTTTGGGGAATTCCTTTCAGGCGCGGCCGCCGCTGACAGGGCCGCTCTGGAAAAGGACATACGCAAAAACGCGAGTCTTTTTGATGCCCTTTCAGGAGTTTGGGAACGGACTTTTCTTTCGTATCCTTACACGGCAATACTCCCCTATAGTCAGGCTCTTTCTCGGTTTCCCGCCCACCTCCAGCAGCTAGATATGGAATCAAACGGCAAGCGGGTGAACCGCGACGGAAAGCTGATCGCCTATTCCACAGGTCCCGTGGTATTTGGCGAGCCGGGCACCAACGGCCAGCATTCCTTTTACCAGCTCCTCCATCAGGGTACTGATATTGTGCCTCTCCAGTTCATCGGCTTTAGGGAAAACCAGCGGAAAGACGACGCTGTAATCGACGGCTCCACAAGTCAGTGTAAGCTCAACGCGAATCTTGCAGCGCAGATCACTGCTTTTGCCCAGGGCAACAGAGTTGCCCAGGGTAACAGTGATGCATCAGAGAACAAGGATTTTCCGGGCGGGCGGCCTTCAAGCCTAATCCATGGTCAAAAGTTAACACCCCGGACGCTTGGCGCCCTTCTTGCCCATTACGAAAATAAAGTAATGTTCCAGGGTTTTATCTGGAATGTGAACAGTTTTGATCAGGAAGGGGTTCAGCTTGGAAAAATTTTGGCGAAAAAGATACTTACGAAATCTTCATCGGGCTCAGGCGATCCGGTGCTGGACGCGTATAGCGAATTATTGGGTGTGTAATACAAAGGAGCGGTTATGAAACAGAAAGAGGCGGTTCCCGCCGGAAATGAATTTGGCGAAAAAAGCATCCTGGAATTTTCGGGTTCTCCTTTTAACAGAATTAACAAAGACTGGATGTTAATTACCGCGCGCGATAAGGATGGCACTCCTTGCGACTGGAACACTATGACCGCCTCCTGGGGCGGCCTTGGAGTTCTGTGGAAAAAAAACGTAGCGTTCGCCTTTATACGTCCCTCGCGCCATACGTTTGGTTTTGTCAATAAAAGCAACTATTTTACCCTTTCATTTTTCGATGAAAAATTTCGCCATGCCCTCAACCTCTGCGGGGAAAAAACAGGCCGTGACACCGACAAGGCCGCCGCCGCCGGGCTTTGCCCCTTATATTTCCCGGACTTTGAAGGAGCGGTTTCTTTTAAGGAAGCAAAAAATATTCTTGTTTGCAAAAAACTTTACGCCCAGGATCTTGATCCCGCTCTGTTTTTGGATAAAGAGATCCTTGAGAAGAATTACGACGGAGGAAATTTCCACAGGGTGTTCATTGCGGAGATTGTGAGTTACTTTGTGCGGTAAGAGAGGATTCTTAATTTCCTAACCTGTGCACAAGGCTTCGGCAAAGTTTACAACGGTGCGGAAATTCTGCGGGGTAAGCCTCAAGTGGCTGTCAATAACGGTATTGAGACATCGCCATGTTTCCGGGATAGACAGGGTTCTGACATTTTGCCTGTATTCGGCGTTAATAAGAACGCCGGCAAACTCCGGATTTTTTCGAAGTTCGGCAACCAGTTGGATACATTCTTCCGAGGGCAGCATGGTTATGGTTTGGGCCGCGAGTCCCGCCCGGAAGAAACCGGCGTCATCCGAAAAAGGCGTGGGAGCGAGAAGCACCTTTGCCATGCGGAGATTCCGGGCCGTGTCCAGAGCTTTATTGCGGAGTTCCATAATGGAATCCCTCATCTTGTCTCTTGAACCGTCTTTTTTAAGGAGATATTCCAGAGTAGAGGAAATTACCAGGGTATCACCGGTACCGCAGGTGTCAAAACAGAAAATCTTTGCTTTTTCTATCCGTCCTACCCGCGAGTTTTTTAAGCCCTCCGCAAGAGTATACGAGCCCTGCGCCTGTATGCTTTCTCCCCGTTTGATTTCTTCCTTGTCGGTAAAAATAATCAGCCAGTTGTTCTCGCTGCTCTTTCTCAGCTTCATCGCCGTTTCGATGAGTAGAAAAACCCCGGCGCTGTTGTCATTTGCCCCCGGGCTGCCTTCTGCGCGATCATAGTGGGCTACGAGTATTACTGGCGGACGGCGAAGGTATTTCTCTTCCGGTAATGGCGGAGCAACAATGAAATGACGGCCCCCGGGAAAATCAAGAACCTTATATTCCAGTTCAGCCTCTTCCAGAAGTTCCTTGAGAAATGTAAAACGATCAACCTGGGGAGAAAGAAAATCCATAAAACGCTGCCATGGAATTCCTGTAAAGTAAGACATGGGCATTTATTTTCTCCGGTACAAGAAGATCTTCACTAATTTACGGACTGATTTTTCCATCAGCCCCCGTCCTGTATTCGATATACTGGGTTAGTTTTTCTCCCACATCCCTGAAATTCTTTTTTTGAGTATAGATGAGATCCCATTGGGCTATTGCTTTTGGGTATTCTTGTGTTTTTTCGTAGCACATTGCCAGAAAATATCTGGCATAAAGACTGTCGACTTCGTCCTCTTTTACAATGATATTCACCGCCCTTTCCAGTTCGGGGATGGCTTTGTCCAGCATTTTTAAAGACATATAGCTGCTTCCAAGTTCCACGAGCCCCCTGAGTTTATGTTTTGGATCGCGGGTTGCTTTTTCCAGATAGGGGATGGCCCCGGCATAGTCTTTGGCGTCCTTATGGATCTTCCCCAGATATAAGAGGGCCATGCCGTTTGCGGGGTCCTGTTTTAAAGCCAATTCGAATACGTCACCGGAATCCTTTATCCGCTTTATAAGGTAGTAGAACATTCCAAGTTCAATAAGGTAGCTTATTTCCTGGGGGCTTAAAGATATGGCTTTCCGCAGGTATTGTTCCGCAAGGTCTCCGCGGCTGCGGCTTACGAAAATTTTCCCAGCCTGGAAATAGTAGTCAGGATTTTCCGGATGTTTTTTGATCAGTAAAATATATTCCTTTAGCGCTTCTTCTTCCTCATGAAACTTGGTATAGAGCATGGCAAGGGTTTTCCGGAATTCGGTTTCCGGAATATTCTTTCCCTCTATGCCCAGGCGGTTCGCGCTTCTATATTCCCTAAAGGCCTGCTCGTCCCTTTTATCTGCGAGGTATGCCTTGCCCAGGAGGTAATGGGCTTCGGCATTCTTCGGGTCTTTTTCTATCGCCGCTTTTGCGGCCCTCATCGCCCTTAAGGTTTCGTTTCTGTTAAGGTAATTCGATGCCGAGAGGGCCCTCTTTGGAAGGATGATGTTTTTTACGATAAAAAACACGAGAAAACCGACCCCTGCGGCAAGAAATATAATAATCATCATCTGAACGGACATAAATTCCCCAATTTTCGGATCTTGTGCCTCTCTGGCAAATGTCCGATAGTAGTATAATACTATTATATACAATTATATAAGGTGAATGAATAAGAGTGAATAGTGTAAAAGCCGTTTTTTGCTCATTTTTTGGGTTTTTCTTCTTATCCGCGCTGACTGTGGTGGATATTTACGGGCAAAATTCCTTTTTACGGGGTGAAGAGCTATTCATGCAGAATAGGCCCCAGGAAGCCCTGGAATACCTTGAGGATGCTGTTTCAGGAGATCCTGCCCATGTAAAAGCGTTTCTTTACCTGGGCATTGTCTACCAGCAGTTGGACCGCCCGGACGACGCCATAGCGGTGTACGAGCGTATTCTCCCCAGGGCCGGAGCGGAAAAAGCGAGAATTGCCTTTAATCTTGGGAACGTTTGCTTTTCAAAGGGCGATTTCGACCTTGCGCGGCAGTATTACACCGAGGCCATTGGCGCGGATCCGGCCTACGCTTCCGCCTATCTAAACAGGGCAAACACGCTTGTTAGAATGGGCGATTTGGAAAAAGCCATTTTGGATTACGAGGTTTACCTTTCTCTGGAACCCATGTCTCCAAAGAGGGATGAAGCGATGGAACTAATAGCTTTTATCCTTGATGAATTTGCCCATGCGGAAAAAGAACGTGCCGTTTCACGGCCGGAAATGGACAGAAGGACAAGACTTATACTCGATGTCACCGAATCGCTCCGTACCGTCGCGGAAGACAGCCGCGGCTTTTCGGTTAATTTTGATGAAGAAGAGTAACTTTTCCGTTTCGCATGAGGGCCACGCGATCGCAGAGGTAATGCACCATTTCCATGTTATGCGAAATAAAAAGCATGCTTAATCCAAGCCTTTTGTTCAGATCCCGGAAGAGGTTTAGAATTTGAGCGGCTACGGAAACATCCAGTGAGCTGACAGGTTCATCAGCTATTATGAGTCCGGGGTTTAACACGATTGCAGCCCCTATGGCTACCCGCTGTTTTTGCCCCGAAGAAAGTTCCCGTGGTTTTCTTTTTTTATATGAAAGATCAAGTCCCACAAGATCCATTACTTCGTCCACTCGCATGGATCTTTCTTTGGCGCTGTTTGATCGAAGCATAAAAGGGCTGTGTACTTTTAAAGGTTCTTCGAGAATCCAGCCGACGGTTTTTACCGGATTAAGGGAAGAAGAAGGATCCTGAAAAACCGCCTGGACTTCGCACGCTCTTTCCAGCCTCTCTTTATACGAAGGTTTTATTTTTCTTTTGCGGCCGTTTAAAAAAATCTCACCCTCGTAATCAGCAAGGTCAAGTACGCATCTTGCGAGGGTAGTTTTGCCGCAGCCCGAATCACCCACAAGGCCGAATATCTCTCCCCGGTTTATTTCAAGGTCCACATGATCCAGAACCTGCTTTACCTGCTTCTTCCCGATTACTCCCAGCGGCCTTGAAGTATAGGAAGCAGAAAGGCCGCGAATGCCGAGGAAAGGCTCGTTACTCATCCAGCAGGGCTCCTTTATGTTTCTCTCCTTCCAGAATACAGTGGCTTATATGTGTAGGGCTGACGCGTATTTCCTCCGGGAACTTTTCCCCGCATACTGGCAGGGCTTTTTCGCAGCGCGGATGAAAGGGACAGCCCCGGGGGTGGCCTTCTTCCAGGGATGGAATTTTTCCAGGAATGGCTTTAAGGTCTTTTCCCTTCGCGGCCCTGCGGGGAATTGAATTCAAAAGGCCCTTCGAGTATTCATGGGCAGGGTTGACAAGAACCTCGTCTGTGCCGCCCTCTTCGAGAATTCTGCCTGAATAAATAACGATGGTCCTGTGCGCGATATTTTTTATCAGTTCAAGGTCGTGGGAGATTATCAATATGGATGTGCCCATGTCTCTGTTTATTTCTTTCAGCAACGAGAGAATTTCGCTTTGGGTGTCCTGGTCCAGGGCTGTGGTCGGTTCATCCGCTATGAGAAGTTTGGGCCCGCAAATGACCGCAAGGGCAATCATCACCCTCTGGCACATGCCGCCCGAAAGGCGGTGGGGATACGCGTCGAGGATTTTTTCCGGTTCACGAAATCGCAGCCTCTTCATGAGTTCTGTAATGCGTGTTTTATTGGCATTCCTGTCTTTTTCGCCGTGGAGCAGAAGGGTCTCGCCGATCTGGGCGCCGGCTTTCATCAAGGGGTTAAGAGAGGAAAACGGTTCCTGAAAGATCATCGAGATCTCTTTTCCCCGGAGAAGCGATAGTTCTTTTTCGGAAAGACCGAGAAAGTTTCTGCCTGAAAATACTATCGAGCCTCCCATTACCTTTTTGTTATCTCCAAGAAGCGATGGAATGGATAAAGCGGTCAAGGTTTTACCGGAACCGGATTCCCCGACAATACCTAAAATCTCTCCCTGTTTCATGCTGAATGAAATATCTTCTACGGCGTTTAAATACTCATTTTTTTTCCGTATTCCGACAGAAAGGTTTTTAACTTCCAAAAGCATTTCCGGGTTTTTCATTGATCAAGCTCCTTAAGCCCTTCTCCCAAATAGTGAAAGGAGAGGACTGTGAGCATGATCATGATCCCCGGCGCGAGGGCGCACCAGGGAGCGTTCAGGAGGAAACTCTGCGATTCCGAAAGCATCCTGCCCCAGCTCGGTATGGGCGGCTGAATGCCGAGGCCAAGGTAACTCATGGTGGATTCGGCCAGGATCGCGTTGGAAAGTCCCAGCACCGACGCCGAGAGGAGCTGAGGCACAAGGTTTGGCAGGATGTGTACAAAGATTATCCTTGAGCTCCTTACCCCGGCAATGCGGGCAGAAAGAACAAAATCCCTGTTCTTGAACTGAAGCATGCCGCTTCGCATGATCCTCGTAAAGCCGGGAATAAAAAGGACAAGCAGGGCAATGATGAGGGTGCTTGTACTGTTGCCTAAAAGGGATACCATCACGAGGGCAAGGAGTATGCCGGGAAAAGAGCTTAAGGTGTCCATGAGGCGAATAACGATCTCGTCGGTGAGACCTCCCCTGTACCCCGAAAACATCCCCAGGGCGGTGCCTATAGCCGCGCTTCCCACGACTGTCAGGGTTGCCGCAAGCAGGGTATATTTCGCGCCCGCCATTATTCTGTGGAAAACATCCCGCCCGAAGTTGTCCGTCCCCAAAAAAAATTCTTTTCCCGGCGCCGTGAACCTCTGGGCGCTCTCCATGGCGTTATTGTCGATTGGAAGAATTATTCCGGCCAGGCATATTCCGCCTATAAGCAGGCCCAGCATAGCGCCGATACGCAGTTTCACAGCTAGACCTTTTCCGCGAGGCGGATTCTTGGATCGATAATTTGCAATACAATATCCGCCAGGGTATTGGCCATGATCACCACAAATGCGATGTAGATGATAATGGTTTCGATCATGAGATAATCCCTCGCGGTGATGGAAGCTATAAGGAGCCTCCCGATGCCGGGGATTCCGAAAACCTGTTCGATCACAATGCTGCCCGAAAAGATTTCCCCGGCGATCATGCCGAGGATGGTTATTGCCGGAAGAGAAGCGTTTTTAAGCACATGAAAGCGGAGGATGTGCGAGCGGTCTGCGCCCTTGCTCCGCGCGGTTCTGACATAATCGCCCGAGAGCTCCCTGAAAACCGAAGAACGTAAAAATTTTACAAGCAGGGCCGCGTTTGGAAGCGCGATTGCAATGGCCGGGAAAACCAGGCTGAGCCAGAAAGCGGCGAGGTTTTCATTGTAACTTGTATATGAGCCGGGGATAAAAAGTTTAAAAATGATTCCGAAAACCCAGATGAGAAGCACGCCAAGGAAAAATCCCGGCATGGAAATATTGAGCGCGGTCAGGGTGGTAATCAAATGGTTTGACCATGAGTTTTCTTTTTTTGTTGAAATAAGCGAAGCCGGCAGGGCTATGATGATGATAAAAAGAAAAGAAAGAAAGGCGAGGGCGAATGTGACCGGGAGTCTTTCTCCGATTATTCCTGAAATGGAAGCTCCCCTGAAGCGGGATGAGTTCCCCAAATTTCCCGTCAGGAACTTTCCAAGCCACGAAATATACTGATGGCCAAAATTTTTATCCAGTCCCATTTCGGAACGAAGAACTTCTATCTGTTCATCCTGGGTATCAAGCCCGAGGGAAAGAATGGCCGCGTCTCCGGGAATCAGGCGAAAAGCGCCGAAGGTGAGGAGCGAAACCAGAAACAGCGTGAGAAAGGTTATGGCAAGGCGTTTTCCGATGTACCTCATCTATGCCCATTATTTACGGTATATGGTGGCAAAATCAAGAACATAGAGGGGGTAGTTTTCCACGCCGCCGAATTTGCCTGCGGTAAAAGCCCTGAACCCCAGGATGTCCTGAATGTACACACTGGCGGCGTTTTCGGAAATGATCCGCTGGCTTTCCCTGTAAAGTGAAATTCGTTTTGATTCATCGCTTTCGACAAGCGCCGCGCTGTACACAAGGTCGAATTCGGAATTATTAAAATTGATAAAATTTGAGCTGTCTTTCGAATGGTAGCGGGAAAGGTAACTCCTGGGCGAAACATTATAGGCATCAAGGGAGATGATGGTGGCTTCGTAATTGCGGCCCTTGTAGATTTCTTCGAGCCAGGTCCCCCAATCGACAAGACGGATGCTTCCGTTAATACCCGCATCCCTTAGCTGGCTGACGATGACCTGGGCAGTATCAACATGCATGGTGTAAGACGAGGGAACCGTGATTTCAAGGGAAAAACCGTTT
>Ga0123353_10013834_pt1 | contig 11586 bp, 2 predicted proteins | sample TergutLab28metaG_3_FD_92763 | JGI IMG/M metagenome (GOLD analysis project Ga0123353, IMG submission 92763) | Labiotermes labralis P3 segment gut microbial communities from Petit-Saut dam, French Guiana - Lab288 P3 | ecosystem: Host-associated > Arthropoda: Insects > Digestive system > Gut ... | reverse complement strand
TATATATAATTTAAGAAGTCTAAAATTTACATTAAAACATTTAAAACGCTCCTACATGTTTCGATCACACGATCATCCTCAGGGAGCATATATTGTTCCTTGCTAAAGTTATAATTTAAAACACTCAGTGAATTACTTCGTTATGTTAACTTGGTGCTGTGGCAGCATGTCGTGTTTTTGTGTGTGAGTCATACGGTGTTTAGAATGAGCCTGGTTATGGTTGTGCGTCCTAAGCTGTGCAGCGTGAGACTCACGTTGCACAGAATACGACGCTTATTCTAAACAGTGTACGACTCACACACAAAAACTCGACATGCTGCCACAGCACCAAGTTAACACAACGAAGTAATTCACTGAATGTTTTAAACTATAAATTTAGCGAGGAACAATATATGCTCCCTGAGGATGATCGTGTGATCGAAACATGTAGGAGCGTTTTAAATGTTAAATTTAAATTTTAGACTTCTTAAATAATATATATATATATATATGCACGTGTTGGTGTGTGTAATTAAATAATTAAACAATCTACAGAATGCACTGTGAAACGATAAAAATAAAAATAAAAAATCCGGTATTCGTTTACAGATTTCTATAAACTGACAAACGTGAATTTTAAATTAGTTTTATTGGGTTGAGAAATAACGCTCTTCTTTTCCATTAAGTTAAAAGTATGCTCTTAAGCGAATAAATCGTGGTTGTCCAGCCCATAGTGACTTCGACTTATTTAGATATCATACCTGCCTGTTTGGTATGGGAATGTCATTAGGTGAACACAAAATAAATTGCTCTTGTGAATCTGATGTTTATTGGACCGTGCATCATTGTGATAACTGAAGAATAAGAGACCAACTAGATCCCACTTATTATTTTATTGTACTTCTTATAGGCTGAACATGTTTCGGTCACTACTATGCCCATCCTCAGGAGCTCTCGACTATAATGTTGATTATCACATTGGTCGTTTCGTTCTTGGTTTGCTGTATGTTGGAGGTAAGGTGCGGTTAGGCTGGAGTGGTGTCCGGGCTGCAGGCTCAAGCACAGATGTGCTTGAGCCTGCAGCCCGGACACTACTCCAAGAAGTACAATAAAATAACTTGTGACATCTAGTTGGTTTTTTATTCTTCAAATTGCATTTTTTTTTAGTTAATAATTTTAAGTATAAATTGTGATGTCAACTTTAGAAGTTTAACCTAATGTATTTAGTATAGTAAAATTTAGGACTTGCGATTGGCTAGGAAGAATTTGAATGGGAACATAAGGCATGAAAAATTAAATATTTTTTTAGAAGAAACTTGGAAGACCGGAAATGGAAAGGAAAGACATCAATATGATGGGTCTTAGGGAAATGGGTTCTGAGTATGGATGATGTAGGATCGTGTGTGTGTTTGTTTGTGTATGTGCGTGTGTATGTGTATGTGCGTGTATGTGTATTGTGTTTCACTAATAGCTGTTACATAGCCCATTATTGTTGTTGCTAAAATGCTAACACTTTTTTTACTCACGAGAACCCAAGTGCTACGTGCTAACTTTGTGCCATCTTATCTGCATTGTTATGGAAATTTATACAAATGGTTACAAAATGTTAACTGAAGAGTTAAAGACGCTGCTGTTTTATAAGGGCTAAATTCTTGTACGTATAAAGCAGAAACATTAAAAATTAATTTTGGCACACTACGTATTGTTGCATCCTGCTTATTCACACCCAATTTCACTTGCCTGTAATAAGTAGGAACCTGAAGTATTTTATAATTAAAATTCCAGCTAAACTTTCCCTTCTTGAGCGGACGCTTTCTGACGAGAGAACAACACTGAACCAATGAAATTGATTATTCATTATATAACACTCGTTTAATAAATTCTTACTTCATGCTTGTGACATGTATATTACCTTACATTCTACTACATAGATAGGTGAAGTAACTGACCGAAAACCAACAAACCAACCAACCAACCAACCAACAGCTTAACTAAACAAATAAACATTCAACCAAACAACAAACTTAACTGACAACCGAGAACCAACCAAACAGCAGTCAAACAACCAAACAATTTAACTAACCAACCAACCAATCAACCAACCAACTGAACTAACCAACCAACTTAACCAAGTAACCAAAAACCAACCAACCAACCCATCAACCAACCAAGCAGCCAACCAACTCCGTGAAGCAGAGTTCTTGAGAGCAGTTTAGAAGCCCTCAGCAGGCCAAGAAATTTCCCGCATTTTCTGCAACCCGAATGTTCCTTACTGTGTGACCACAACAGCCCGGTGCTGGTGTCTAGGTGGGCCAGCCAAATCCAGTCGTCTCCCTCCCACCCTGCTTATAATATATTTCAATACCACCTGTCATCTAAGCACATGTGTTTCGGGGGCTAATTCTTCTCTAGATCTTCCAACGCACATTTCGATTTTTTCCCAATCGTGCCATATGCTCAGCCCATTACACCTATCCTCTTAATCGCAAAATAATATTTGGAGAAGAGTACAAACCGTGATACGTCTTAATAAGCTTCATAAACAACGTAAATATCAAGATACCGGGTAAACAATTCACACCAGTTAGTACACTAACTTGCACACTCAATTATTCTTATTTATCAATCATTACATTGCCTTTATTAAAAGAAGGAAAGTGACATTACACGGTTTCATAACTATCTGCCCCCCTCCGTAGTGCAGCATGCTGAACAATATGTGTTTACTTAGCGGCGAGGCGTAACAGCAGTGTTATATTCCCATTATTTGTTGTATAGACTTATGAACATTGGAGGTAGAAGGTTTTTATTTCGTATATTGTATAATTTTAGATCTGTTTTGAATTTTGTATAGCGTTCTACACCACACATCTACGTAGAAATATATTCAACGAGTTGCGTCTGATAATACGTCAGGATACACATACTGTTACACCTTCACAGGATCGCGGTGTCAGAAAACAGAAACGAAGAGTACTGCCAGATTTCTTATTTAATCTTTAATAATCTCGTTACACAGAAGAGAAATGCTCTTCCTCCCGAAAAGAAGGGGCCGTAGGCGTCGGAGTAACCTTCACCGAGCCAAGATGCTATTGCATATTAAAAAGCATATCGCATTTACAAGCCTGTGCGAGGCAACGAGCGAACACTTGGGAGAGTAAGAGGCTCTAGGACTATGGGAAAGTGGGAAAGAGGGTAGACAGGAAGAAACGGTCACTCGAAGAAGGCTAGGACAGCGATCCGGAATATTTAATTACTCGCTTATCAAATTGTTTAATTATGCTGTTTCAACGCCAGAGACGTCGGATGTGATGAGGCGTATTATGTAGGGTGTTTCGAAAGTACAGATCTGCAAGACCAGGATTCGATTTGGGGAACTAACTAGTAATTAGGAGTGCTAGTCCTCTCAACCTCGTCTTTCGAAAATACGAGTCATTTAACGTCTTCACAAGCTGACATTCCATACAATCGACAAAGCTCATCTGACTATTTCTTTGAGCTTATCTTTTTAGACAGCTATTCCAAAATGACTCGCTATTTACGATACTAAACTCGAAAATGGACCCTTCCTGGGCCAGCTTAATTAAATATTAAAAGATAAAAACAGATACGTCAATCACATCCTTTATTGTATGGTGGCTACATGTTTCGACCCTTTATAAGGTCATCATCAGGCCTTCTTTGGAATCAAGTCAGTAAATGCTGCGAAACATGTCGATGTTTCGCAGAAGTCTTCTGCTTCCATATGCAGGTTTTAAGTAGTACGAGAACAGTAGACACGGTGTCATATTCCAAGCGACTGCTCATCATCATTATTCCGTAGTCCGTCTTACAACAGCTACCCACCCATAGCCTCTTACGAAAGGAGTTCCCCACAAAGTTCGAGCTAGTGCTTCATCTTTCAGTTTCCAGTATCCCCTCTTTCTTTAAGGTAATTCAGTAGCTGCTTACGTCTTCTTCCTCTTCTTTCCGTCTCTTATATCCTTCCCTCTATCTTTCCTTCAATAGCATGTTTTGGAAGGCAGTTCCTATGCAAGATGTGACCAATCCATTTACCCTTCCTTCTATTTGTTGTTTAGATGATATCCCTGTCCTCCGTGAAGAGACTTTGTTAAAAATGTTATATTCGAATTGGTAAGTCTTTCGTGCTTGAAATCTGGCCTTCGAAACCTGGTCCAATCAGAAAGGGCTATAGTGAAGACCTGTAGAATAGTGTGCACAGTCGGGGTGCAGCACGTCTGCAGTTTAAAGGCACATCTGCAGGAGAAAGGCACATCGGCAGGAGAAAGGCACATCTGCAGTTGAAAGGAACATCTGCAGGAGAAAGGCACATCTGCAGTTGAAAGGAACATCTGCAGGAGAAAGGCACATCTGCAGGAGAAAGGCACGCGGGGAGACGCAGTAACGCGTTAGAGGATACAGACTGATGTATGTGAAAGAAAAATGAGTCAACTACTTATGAAGTATGTCTGTAAGCAGATCGTCTGCAATGCCTTGGTAATTAGGCTGCTGGACGCTGGCAACGATATTGCCAGTAACCGATCTGATTTGATGTGTTTATCGCTTTGAGACGTCTTGCCAGAGATGTTTCTTGCAGGCCAGACCATTCACCGGGACGTTTATGTGTAATGACGCCTGTGAAGAGGTTTGATTTGTTTCTACCATACTGTGTGAGAAATGTTAAATTTACATGTCAGTAAATGAAAGGTGGGTAAAATACACAGACTTTCAGAATGTGCGAGCAAGACAGTAGCCATAGTTATTATTGGCATGTGTGTTACAGTTAAACACATCAAATTTTAATATTACTATCTATAAATGCTACATGTTTCGGTCCTTAGGAATGATCATCAAACACTGAAATGCGTGATGTGAAAGATAATTAAATGTGCGTATAGATGTTTTGAAATTTGTGAGATCTTACTTACTTACTTCTTGAGAAGCTAACTGGTTTGCAGCTAGTCAAGAAATTCCCCGCATTTCACGGAACCCGAAGGTTCATTACCGCACTCACAAGCGTCCGCTTGTGAGATCTTACACTCTGTAAAGAACAGAAAACATTTCACATCAACCCGAACGTACTTCTGCGCCTGTATCTCGACCGCTAGTACAGTTATTCTCACTGCACTTGCTATCTGGCAACCGACTTCCATTACCTACATACGTTATAAGTTTCTTTGTGTTCAATCTGTAATTAAGGGAACTTTACATGAATAGCAGATTATGCTTTAGTCAGTATCTGGACTCCAATTTGAGGGATTTTCGTAAAAACTCACATGCACAACCCTACGGACCCTCCGTACACAGGTTACAAATGCGTTTGACATCGGTCGAGAATTGAGGGAATTTTACATGAATACCAATGTAAATTTTTCTATATCTCGGCCACGAGCAGGGGGGTCTCGAGAAAACTCATATCTGACTTCCGAAAGACTGCCCATATAGGATGTAAGTTTTCTGTCGATTGATAAAAAATTAAGGGCACTTTTCATGAAGATTAAAGTAGGTTTAGCTCGTATATTATGGGCCCGGTAGCTCAGTCGGTATAGCGTCTGACTACGGGCTGGACGGTCCGGGATCGAATCCCGGTGGGGACGAGATTTTCCGCCCGTCCAGACCGGTCCTGGGGCCCACCCAGCCTCCTGTACAATGGGTACAGGGTCTTTCCCGGGGGTAAAGTGCGGCCGGGGCGTGCTGCTGAACACTTACCCCCTCCTAATGCCGCGGTCGTGGAAGAGTAGAGCTATACCTCTATCCACCCTCTGGGCCACACCGGGCCTGCAACGTGATCACTTTACCGTAGCTCGTATATTGGCTCAAATTAGAGGAATTCTCGTGAAAGTTCGTGTCTACGTCACTACTCGCATTCTGTACACATTTTCCCATTTTGTGTGCCATCGGCCAAGATATCATTACTTAAGTGGAATGTAATTTTGCCCCTTTGTCCCGTCAACTAGCTTGGGGATTCTTGCGAAAATTCATATCTGGCATCCACTCCTGCGGCCAAGGCATTTTATAAGTTTCTCTTCGATTGGCGCATAATTAAGGGCAGTTTACGTGAAGACCAATAAACACTGTGTTCTACAAATTATTGTTCAGTCCGTTTTGTTTACGTTCTTCATTCGACTTCAAAACTGATTGCCTTCCTATAAAAAGCTGTTTATGCCATCATAATCGCCCCACCGACGATCCTATCAACCCAGGGCACGAGTGTAGCCATTACCTTCGAGTCTGTTATTAATACAGCATTCAGTTTGAACCCTGGTCTCACAACTGGCTGTCCTGACGGAGGTATTGCTGAATTATATTCCACCTTTCGAGGGAAATGTGCTGTGAAACATTCCTTGTTTACCTGTGTGGTTGAAAAGCATATCGAAATAACGTTGTATTAGTCGGCTAACGAATATGGTCTGTGCATATTCATACTTACTTACTTACTTACTCCATGGTGCAGAGTCCTTCTTGAGCAGCTAACTGGTTTGCATCTAGTCAAGAAATTCCCCGCGTTTCACGGAACCCGAAGGTTCATTACCGCACTCACAAGCGTCTGCCACCTGTCTCTATCCTGGGCCAGCCCAATCCAGTCCACATACCCACTTCCCACCTCCTGGAGATCCATCCTAATATTATCCACCCATCTACGCCTAGGTCTCCCCAGTGGTCTCTTTCCCTCCGGTTTCCCCACCAAGACCTTATACACTCCCTCTCGTCACCCATACGCGCCACATGCCCAGCCCATCTCATTCTTCTCGATTTTATGACCCCCACAATATTGCGTGAGGAGTACAGATCATTTAACTCCTTGTTTTTATACATAGAATAATAATATATTCTTGTGCAGAATAATTTGTCTCCACGTTTTTTAGCATTTCCACACAACGTAGCATATTCAAGACGTTTATTAAACAATTCTGTGGGTCAGGACATTGAAGAAGTGGAGGAATAAAGAAGGAAATGGGAAAGATAACAAAGGAAAAACACAAGAAGTGAAGAGGGAAGAAAAGGAAAAGGGACAAGAAAATGAAAAGTACAAGGAAGTATAGGAGGATGTTGAAAGAAAAGTAAAGAAAGATAACGTCGCTTCTTAAGCTTCACACGAGCAAACTTCTTCTTGGTGACTTGGTTGTGAAAGGCGTATTTCTTACAGCCGAAGCCGTACCTTCCAAGTAATATCACACTTGTGTGTATTTTATTTATATCCTCGTTAAATTTAATGAAGTGTCGACTTTAGTAAGAGGGACATTTCATTAGTGCAAGACGAAATTTAATAACCAGAAGAAAATTTAATAAGAGAATTTTGCTGCCATTTCTCAAATACCCCGAAACGTATATTAGACGGAACAACTAAAAGAGAGAAGTTATTATACAGCTTGTCCTGTAATATTCCCTGTCACACCTGCATGTCGTACGTAGCTGTTAGAGAGAAGTACCGCACGATGCCTTTTATCTGTTTGTCCCGATCTTCAACAGTTTCATGTCATAATTTTACAAATACACCTGTGCTCTAATGATTAGCAAATATACACCAGGTTTAACATTCAGCAAGTTAGGAAATCTTCGGAATTTGTGACACTTATGGCGCACTCCTTCTGCTATTGTCTCTAGATTGTAAATTCTTAAACAAATTTATTAACAAAGAAAACGAGAGTATTATAAGTGTTCTTCTTCAGGTTTTCCACGACCTACACTAAAACTTCTGTCCGTATCCTAGCAACAGATATATGTTGTTGCTACAGCGCGAGGAAAATTGAACATGAAGATGTCATGTTTTAAGAGACCACTACATCTTCGTTGTAGTCTCTAGGTGCATCATCCCCGTTGTGTTATAAGCAATTAGGAATGGGGTAGGTACGTCAAACACACAACTATATTTTTACCCCATTTATTATGCTGACGACGACATGTTTCGGCCACTGTGGGCCATCTTCAGGTCACAAAAATATATAAAGAAGAGAACTATACCGTGTTTGTTAATTAGTAATGGTGCATATTCTAAACTTTCTACAAGATCTCGTTGTAGTTTGGTTTATCTATATTGGACTAATAGTGTCACTTACAAGTAGAGTACAAAATTGAATGGTTATATACAAGTAAAGTACTTCTTATATCTGAGTACTTTGGTCTTACAAAAGTGCTTTAAGCTAAATTGTATACATGTGTAAGTAGTATGCTCTTGTGAGGTGAAAACTACGTGGGTTTTGTACGTGCTAAGTGGGGAGCAAGGGGTGTCCCAAGAGGTTCTGGCGCGTTGGTACGTCTGTGGTGGTTACATGGACGTTTCAGAAGGGGCTGCATTATAATTGTGGTAATATAGTCAAGAACGACCTAATCTTCATTGTAGTCTCCCAAGGCTTTTTATATCGGTTGGTTTGATGTAGAATGTTATGTTTAGGTCATCAAAATTTACTTTGGCCCCCATCATTTTGCCTTATCTATGACGTAATGTAACGACATGACGAGATATCTTATTATAGTACTTACGTCGTGCATAGTCGTCGTGTAGATTGTCTGATTACTCGTGTCTGATGTGTCGAAAGAAGTTTGTCTAAGAGCTTTATGGATAAAATGAGCTCTTTGGTACATTATCGTATTAATATTTACGTAATGTGTTTCTAACAAGAATTGTAAAGGGTAAAGTGATTCCGTTACGGGCCCGGTGTGGCCCAGAGTGTGGGTAGAGTTATAGCTCTACTCTACCATGACCGCGTCACTAGAAGGGGGTGAGTGGTCAGCAGCACGCCTCGGCCGCATTTTACCCCCAGGAAAGACCCAGTACCCATTGTAGAGGAGGCTGGGTGGGTCCCAGGGCCGGTGTGGACGGGAGGAAAATCTCGTCCCCACCGGGATACAAACCCGGACCGTCCGGCCCGTAGTCAGTCGCTATACCGATTGAGCTACCAGGTCGACAACAAGAACTGTACAATAAAATATTTGGTACAAAAGGAAGTGATACCTTCTACATTTGCAAGACATATGTAGGCTGCTTCTTCAATAAATACAATTTTATGTAGCAGGTTTTATCATTCTAAATTATAGGTTTTGCATGTGATTCACTTCTTTATGAATTTTAGTTGCATAAATCATTTTAGTGCCAGTTTAGAAGTTAGTACCAAGAACATAAATTACAAAGGATGCACATTGGCGCACTTTGTTTTATTTAACACAATTCCTAATTTGCAAAAGGTCATTGCCTACCACCATATTTTTAATTGGGCTTAACCTTTCCGTTGTGTTTCCTATCGTAGATTGGCAGGTGATCTTGCTGGTAGTCCCAGACATTTGCCGATACTGTACTAGATTTACGAGTATTTTCTATGTTCTGTTCAACGTGCTCCTCTATAATCTTGTAAATGAAACTAACTTGGTGCACTATTTTTCTTATTGTATTTCGTCAATTTTATTCTTAACCTCTACATGTTTCGGACCTCTCCAGGTCCATCATCAGGAGGAACGACTGTATTTAAGCGACACTTGGTACTTGTTATTCTGTACAGCTGACTGCCTGGTATGCATGCCAGACAGTCAGCTGTACAGATTAACAAGCAGAGGTTAAAAATAAAATTGACGAAATACACTAACAATAAATTGTTCACCAAGTTGGTTTCATTAAAAAAATGTACTATATTTATTTTCGTACCTTTACTTCACTCATAAGTAAGTTAACTGCTTGGGCAGGGGGGTTCACTGGAAGTTATGTTTCCTGACCATATTGGTGAACATAATCATAGTGTCCCTGTTTCTGTTCTGAGCGATTAAACTGCCTCAGACTTAATCACTCTCAAAAATGATTACTTTAGCTGCAGTCGCGTATTGAATAAACTGTGGTAGCTTCATATATGAGTAAACTGCTTTGAAATATCTCCTTCTAAGAGAACAATAGTTTTCCGTATCTCCAACCATAAAGCAAATTATTTCCAGTGGTATCATTCACGGATAAATAATTTATCATAATCTCTCAGTACAAAATAACATGCCGTTACCATATTCATGAAAGAATTTTCAGTAGCAACATTTACTGCTAAATTAATCTGACTGTAACCATACACATTTTAAACACGCTTATCAAATGGGGGTTCCAAAATAAGTAAACATATGGAAATGCCAAATACAGTAGAGTACTTATTACCTCAGTGTATGCCGAGGAACAAAAACCTCGAGTCATAAAATATATCTTGCTCTTCTAGACGCTTTGTGTCATTGATGGTAATGGCTGGCGCCCTCACTTGACAGTTGACAGTTGACACGTGGCACTTGACACTCGCTGACCTCAGTAATACAAGAGCCATACATGTTCAGCTGTGTCGTCTGAATGGTTAACCTCTTTACCAAACTTTTTTGTGCATAAAGTGACGTTTCCTAACGTGTCTAAAATGATACTGAAAAAAAGGAGCATATTGGGAAAGTATCTATTGGGAAAGTATTTTATTCAATTGGCAGCACAACAGAAATCGATGGCCCTAATGATAGTAGTTGGACGATGTGACTAAAGGAAGAGCCATTTCGTGTCTCGTCTATTGAAAGAAATGCTATGAGTCGGACGGACGGTGAGGTGTATCGTGGAGCCTAGTGACGTCATTAGAGAGACAGGATATGTCAACGTCAAACCTGCCCGATAATGAAAAAGTTTAGCTTCGTCCCGGGTCACTATCAGAGCGTATTTCTTTCCCTCGTTTAAGTTAAAAGAACCTCATTGATGTCTCCCCAATTCCTGAAAATTTTCAAGTATTTCTGCGAATGTTTATTCCGGCTGAGTCAATCTGGAAGTGTGTAGATCTATATCAGGATTTTGCCTTCTAGGAGGGGAGTGTACTAAATGTTTTGCTAATACTAAGAAAGTGTGATGTGAAATGTGAAACTGACACACGTTACGTGTCATTGTCAATCATCATAATGAGCTTGTATATAAATATACTGTAAAACTTAGTTAATCTGAATACTATACCCCCGTCACTTTACCTGCAGTATTCCCCTCACCATTACTATACCCCGGTCACTCTACCTACGGTACTCCACACCATTACTATACCCCGGTTTCCCTATCTCCAGTACCATCTACACCATTACTCTACCCAATTCACCCTACCTGCCTTACTTCCCCACACCATTACTATATTCCCGTCACTCTACCTACAGCATTCCCCCACGTCATTAATATACTTCTTCATACTACCTACAGTAATCCCCCACACAAGTAGAAACCCCTGCTCCCTAATCCCAGTCTTCCTGCACACCAATATTATACCCGTCACTTTACCCACAACTCTACCACACCATTACTGTACCCCCGTCCCTCTACCTCCAGTAATCCACACCATTATTAAGGCCCCGGTCACTCTACCTCCAATACTCCCCGACACCTTTACTACACCCCCGTCACTCTATCTACAGTACTTCATCCTCACAATTACTATAAACCGTCACTCTACCTACACCACTCCTCATCATTAATATACACGCGTCACTCTACCTCCAGTACTCGCCCACACCATTACTATCCCCCCGTCACTCTACCTACAGTGCTCGTCCACACCATTACTATCCCCCGTCACTCTACCTCCAGTACTCGCCCACACCATTACTATCCCCCCGTCACTCTACCTACAGTGC
>Ga0123353_10013833_pt1 | contig 11587 bp, 9 predicted proteins | sample TergutLab28metaG_3_FD_92763 | JGI IMG/M metagenome (GOLD analysis project Ga0123353, IMG submission 92763) | Labiotermes labralis P3 segment gut microbial communities from Petit-Saut dam, French Guiana - Lab288 P3 | ecosystem: Host-associated > Arthropoda: Insects > Digestive system > Gut ... | reverse complement strand
CGGCGTCACCCCCTCGCATGCGAAGCAATGCCAACAACGTAAGGAAACTAAAATGAACGAACAACCTGTAGGGGTGGCGTTCTCGCCACCCGCTCCATAAAAAACGCAACAATCTTTAGCTTGATTTTATGCTTTTGTGCGCGGGTGGCGAGAACGCCACCCCTACAAATTTCACTGCATACATTAAGTTGTTGACATTGGCATGCGAAGGGAGCCTGGGGTAAGAACGATTACGCGCCAACAATTCTGTAGGCCCCCGTCCGCGCGTCCTGCACGGCCGTGCCGTCCTCGAAGACATAGCCGCACGGCAATGCGATGCTGCCCTCCAGACCTTCCGGCACAGTGACATCCAGCGTGATGCCCTCGCCCTCCCGTTCCCAGCGCGCGCGCACTTCCCCTTCGGGCGCGGTGTGCCAGCCCTCGGCGAAATCCAGGGCGGCGGCGAATTTCGGGGTGATGCTCAACTCGCCGCGTTTGTAATCGATCCCCGCCAGGTGGCGGATGAAGAAGTGGCTGATGTCCCCCCAGAAATGGTGGTTGTGGGAGGCGATCTGCTTCAGGTGGAATTGTTCCCACAGGCTGGTTGCGCCCTGGGCCACCCAGAAGCCGTAGGAGGGGTAGTCCGGCCGGGTGATCATATGCAGCGCGAGGTCCGCCTGCCCGTGCTCGGCCAGGACGTGGAAGATCACCCGCCCGCCGAGGATGCCGGTGTCGAAATGCCCGCCCTCCCCATCGATGAGCTTCAGCAGCACCCGGAAGGCCTCGGGCTTTTCCGCGGGCTCGAACAGATGGAAGAAAATCGCCATGGCCTGGGAGGTCTGGCAGCTGCCCTCGGCGGTCATCGTAGACAAATTCAGCAGTTTTTTGCGCGCGCTCCGGCGCAATTTGCTGTAAAGAGACAGCGCGAACTCGCGATGCGCCGGCATGTCGATTTCCCCAAAAATGTACGCCGCCTTGTCGCAGATATCCATGCACATCACGGTGTCGGTGAATCGCAGCGGGGACTTGTACTTGTCCGCGCCGCGCCCGGGCGGGCACCAGTCCCCCAGGCCGTAGGCGCAAAGGCCGTCCCTGCGGATCTTCGTGGACATGTACTCCAGGTAGCGCAGGATGGCGTGGGCGTTTTCGCGCAGGATCTCTTTATCGCCGCGGTAGATGTATATATAATAGGGCAGCCATGTCAATACACAGTCCCAGGCGGGCCCATTTCCCCATTGAAAACCCCAGCCGCCGGTGGGGACGATGCCGGGCAGGGCGCCGTCGTCCCGCTGGGCTTTGCGGATATTGCGCAGCCATTCGCGGTAGCTGGTTTCGGCCTCCAGGTTCAGCAGCGTGTGCTCGGCGGAAAGGGCGGCGTCGCCGGTCCAGCCGTTTTTCTCGCGGTGGGGGCAGTCGGTGGGGAAGTAGTAAAAATTCGCCAGGGTGGAGCGCCGGGTGAGGGTTTGCAGCGTGTTGACGGTTTCGTCGGAACAGGTGAACCCGCCGCGCTCTTTTAAATTTGAGTTCATGATGGAATATGTCAGCGTTTCCGGCACGGCCTGCGCGGGCTTCAGTCCCTTGACGAAAACATACTGGAAACCGTGATAGGTAAACGAGGGCGTGTAGGATTCTTTCCCGCCTTTGCATATGTAAATATCTTTTTGCACGTAGTCGTTGTCGTTGAAGCAGATGTTGCGCCGGTGGAGCCGCCCGCCGATGAGGTGTTCGCCGTAGTACAGCGTAATCTCCTGCCCCGGTTCGCCCTCGAGGGCCAGGCGGCACAGGCCAGCGGCGTTCACGCCGAAGTCGTAGAGCCAGCCGTCGCCCAAGTCCGTGAGGGAAACCGGCGGGAGCTCCTGGGTGACGACGATGGGGTCCGCTTCGCAGAGCCTTGCCTCGCCCCGGGGCGCGGGCGCTGTGATCGCTGGCTGCCATGCGCTGTCGTCAAAGCCGGGGGCGCACCAGCCGGGCTGCTCTTTGCGGGCGTCGTAATATTCGCCGCCCCGCAGGTCATCGCCCCAAATCGGCGAAGGGTGCGTGCGAAAAGATTCGTCGCTTTCGAGGAAAGCCTCGCCGTCCACGTCCAGGCGCAGGGCCGCCATGGGCGCGCCTCTGTAGCGTACCTTATCCAGGTCCCAGACATAGCCGCCCGGGCAGTTGAGCATGCCGTTGCCCAGGCACAGGCCAACGACGTTCTCGCCGGGCGTTAAGAGCTCAGTCAGGTCATATTGATCGTAGTACAGCAGGTCGTCCGGGTTGCTGATATAGGGCGCGAGGGCCCCCTTGGTGATGCGCCGGCCGTTGACGAAGAGCTCGTAGAAGCCCAGCCCGCACACGAGCAGCGCGGCTTCGTCGGCTTTTTTGTCCAGTTTAAAACTTTTGCGCAGGTATGGCGCGGGGACGTTATGGGTAAGGGTCGTGAAATCCATGCCCGCAGCGATGAAACGTGTTGGGAAAGTCATGTTGGCCTCCTTAAAATAGTCTCTTATACGAATCCGCAATGAAAAGCATAGGAGAATGCAAGCGAAAATTATGATATATGCTTTTTGCGGCGGATTCGTATTATAGCCGATTATAGTGATATAATTTTTTGCGCTTTTAGACAATTGTGTTGCTGTTTTCGGCGCTGCAAAGCAACGCCCTACAGGAAAGCGGCCCGAGGCCGGGGATTTTCTTCGCAAACTTGATATGATCGCACATAAGGGCCTTCGGCCCATTCCCTGTAGGGCGTTGCTTTGCAGCGCCGAAGCGCAAAACCCTTAAGTTATTGACATTGCTACAGGTGGTGCGTTTTTATCGGTTTATCTGTAGGGGCGGCGTGTCAGCCGCCCGCAAGCAAAAATTTTGATATATGATTTTTGCGCAGCATAATGCGCAGCATAATGCGCAGCATAATGCGCAGCATGATGCGCAATGCTTTTTGCGGCGGATTCGTATGCTATCCCGCGAGCAGCGTTGCCTCCGCGAAGGGCCTGCCGATGCGCTGCGTGCCGTCCGGCAGGGCGATGGCGGGCAGCCCGGCCAGACTGGCCGCGACAAGGCTTGTTTCGTCATCGGCGGGGGCCGAAAGAACGTCGCAGGTCTCCAGGGCGGCGAGGAGGGCCTGCTGGATCATCCGCCGGGCCCGCAGGGCTTTCATGTAATAGGCCTCGTACTTGCCGGAGCCCAGCACGAAGATCCCCAGCATGACGCGCCGTTTGGCCTGCGGGCCGAAGCCCTCGCCGCGGCTGAGGGCGTAGGTCTCGCGCAGGTTTTGCGCCTTTTCGCTGGCGTGGCCGTACTTGATGCCGTCGTAGCGCGCGAGGTTCGAATAGGCCTCCGCGCAGGCGATGATGCTGTAGGCGGGCAAGGCGCAGTCGAGGGGTGGCATGTTTCCGGCTTGTATATCTTTTGCGGCAGACGCACAGGATTTTTTATCTGGAGACGCACTGCCGTGCGTCTCTACGGACGTGCTGTCCCTCTCGTCTTTGCCCTTGATGATATCGAACAGCGCCGCGCAATCCGCCGCGTCGCGGGCAACAGGGCCGATCTGGTCCATGGAGGACGCGTGGGCGATCAGCCCGTAGCGCGACACCGCGCCGTAGGTGGGCCGCAGGGCCGTCACGCCGCAGCGGGCCGCCGATTGGCGCAGGCCGCCGCCCGTGTCGCTGCCCAGCGCGGCGGGAGCCTCGCCCGCCGCCACCGCCCGGGCCGCGCCGCTGACGCCGGAACCCATGGCGAACTCGTCCATGGCCGTCTTGCCCAGGAGGATCATGTCCGCCGCGTTGATCTTCTCGATCACGGCGGCGTCAAAGGGCGGCACGTAGCCCCGCAGCATCTTCGATCCCGCTTCGGTTACTATCCCCTGGGTGCAGATATTGTCCTGCGCGGCGACGGGCACGCCCGCCAGGGGTGAGCGGATGTCGCCGGCGTCCAGGCGGGCCTGGATCTCGGCGGCCCGGGCGTAGGCGTGGTCCTTGCACAGGACGGCGAAGTTGGACGCGCCGCCGGACTCGATGGCGGCGTAATAGGCGTCCAGTGCCTGGGCGATGGTTATTTCGCCGGCGTGGAGCTTTTGGGCGAGGGCGAGGGCGGTAAGGGTGGTGATGGGCATATAAAAGGCTCCTTTGCGTGTATGGGTAGATTGTAGGGGCGGCGTGCCAGCCGCCCGCATAGAAATAACGCGTTTCATGGGCGGCTGACACGCCGCCCCTACAGTAGTTCTATTCCACCGCCCGGTATACCAAAAACGCCCCATCCTTCACCCTTGCCGCGTTGCTCAGCAGCAGCTCGTTATCCGTGGAGGGGACGACCTCGTCCTCCCGCGTGACATTCGCCATGGGGAAGACGTGGATGAGGGGCTCCACCCCGGCGGTATCCAGGCAGGACAGCTGGTCGAAGCTGTCGATTGCGGTTTGCAGGTCGGCCCGCACGGCTTCGCGCTCCTCTTCGCGCAGGGCGATGGCGGACAGGGATTCCAGCGTAAGCACCAAATCACGGTCAACGGTCATATGAAACTACCCCATTCACAAGTCTGTAGGGGCGGCTGGCAAGCCGCCCAAATAATTATATCATATCATGCTGAAGTTTGCAACGAAAAAATACTTGACATCCCGGCGGCAATTATGACATAATGCATATATAAAAACACAGGGGGAAGCTGGCGTGTTCGAGAAAATATTGATCTGGATTCTCAGCGGGATCAACGCGTTTCTGGTCTGGGCGCAGCTGCCGCGGCTGCCGTATGGCCCGAGGCTGGATCTGGGCAAATTTGAGCTGACCTGGCAGGACGAGTTCGACGGCGACGCCCTGGATACGGCCAAATGGGGGCCTCACGGTTTCACCAGCGGCGCGCACAAGCGGCGGGACGGCTACTGGGCCATGGAGATGGCGCAAGTGAGCGGCGGCAAGCTGCACATTCCATCGGTCTATAGCGAGGAGGGATACGCGGGCGGTCCGGCGGGGTACTACTCCCTGGGGATTGACACGCGCGGAAAGTTTGCGCAAAAATACGGCTACTTCGAGGCGCGGTGCAGGCTGCCGAAGGGGCAGGGGCTGTGGAGCGCGTTCTGGATGATGCCCGAGGCCTTCGGTACGCAGCCCGACGACGGGCGCACCGGCGCGGAGGTGGATATTTACGAGAGCGCGTATCATAGGGATTGGTGGCCAAAACGGAACTCGGTCTCCTCGGCGATACACTACGGCGGCTACGGCGACAACCTGCACTCAACCGGCGTGGGGCGCTGGTTCGTCCGCAGGCCCTACGACAGCTTCCATACCTATGGCATTGAGTGGAACGAGGACGAGTACATCTTCTACATCGACGGCCGGGAGACCGGGCGCAGCGACTTCGGCGGGGTGTGCCAAAACGAGCTGTATCTCCTGCTGAGCGTGGAGCACCAGGCCGGCGGCTGGGCGGGGGATATCCGCGAGAACAGGCCCTGCGAAATGACGGACTTTGTAATTGACTATGTCAGGGTATATCAGTATAAAAAATGAAGGGGGAATCGCGCATGTGCAAACGCATCATCGCCTGGGTCGTCTTCGCGGCGCAGGGCGTGCTGCTGTGGATGGGGGTCCCGGTCACCCCACGCGGCCAGAGGCTGGATATGGATCAGTTCACCCTCACCTGGCGGGAGGAGTTCGACGGCGACAGCCTGGACCGCGCAAAGTGGGGCGGGCACTGCTTTGGCACGGGGCCGTGGAAGCGGCGGGACGGCTGGTGGTACATCGAAATGCCGGAGGTCTATGACGGTATGCTGCGCATCCCCACGGTCTACTCCGGGGAGGGCATCGCCGGCGGCCCGCCGGACAGCTACTACTCCTGCGGGATAGACACCCGCGGGCGCTTCGAGCAGAAATTCGGCTACTTCGAGGCCCGCTGCATGTTCCCCAAGGGCGAGGGCCTCTGGAGCGCGTTCTGGCTGTTCAACGACCTTGTGGGCCGGGTGGACGGCACCGGGCGCGACGGCACGGAGGTGGACATCTACGAGAGCCCGTACTACATCCGCAAATGCAGGCTGATGCGCGACATGGTGGGCACCAACCTGCACTTCGACGGCTACGGTGAGCACCAGCAGTCACAGCGCTTGGGCCGCTTCCGTGTCAAGGCCCCCTACGACACCTTCCATACCTACGGCGTGGAGTGGAACGAAACTGAGTACATCTTCTATATAGACGGCCGTGAGACCCGGCGGACATCCTTCGGCGGGGTGTGCCAGGAGCCCCTGTGGCTCATCCTGAGCGTGGAGCAGGAGTACGGCGGCTGGGCGGGGGACATACGCAACAACCGGCCGGACGAAATGACGGACTTCGTGGTGGATTATGTCAGGGTATACCAGTATAAAGAATTAGTTGAGGTGGAATAACATGTCCTGGTCCTTCTTCAACCCAGTGAAAATACGATTTGGCCCCGGCGTCGCGTCCGAGACCGTTGATTTTTTGCGTGAATTGGGCGTATCCCGCGCGGCCCTGGTGGCCGACCCCGCGGCGCTGCGCTTCGGCCTGACGGATGTCGTCACCGGGCCCGCGCCGGGGCTGTTCGTCGCGGAGGAAATTTACGCCCGCATGCAGCCGAATCCCACCGTGCAGAACATGATGGACTGCGCGGCGTTCCTCGCCCGGATGGAGGCTGACGCCGTGGTGGCCATCGGCGGCGGCAGCGCCCTGGACTGCGCGAAGGCCGCGGCGGGGGGCCTGCCGGTGATTGCCCTGCCCACCACGGCGGGCACCGGCTCCGAGGCCACGTGCATCAGCGTGCTCACGGACGCAGAGGGGCGCAAGGTTCCGCGCGCCAATCCCGCGTACTACCCCAGGGTGGCCGTCGTAGACCCGGAGTTCATCCTCACGGTGCCGCCGGGGGTCACCGCCGCCACGGGGATGGACGCGCTGTCCCACGCGGTGGAGGCCCTGTGGAGCATCCACCACAGCCCCGCCAGCGACGCCCTGGCCCTGCGGGCCGCCGCCGGGATCCTGCGCAGCATCGAGGCTGCCTATGCCAATCCCCACGACAGGAACGCCCGCTGCGCCATGAGCGAGGGCTCCCTGCTGGCGGCGCTGGCGTTTTCCCAGGCGAAGACCGCCGCGGCCCACGCCTGCTCCTTTGCGCTGACCATGCGCTACGGGCTGCCCCACGGCACGGCCTGCGCGTTTACATTGCCCGCATTGTGCCGCTTGAACGCGCCCGCCGAGGATGGCCGCCTGCACGGCATCGCCCGCGAACTGGGCTACGATGACGCGTTTGCCTTTGCCGATGAGCTGGACCGGCTGAACGCCTCCCTGGGCTTGCCGCGCACATTGAAGGACGCGGGGATCCCCTTGGCCGATTTGCCGGACCTGGCACTGGAGTGTATGGTTCCGCCGAACATGCGCAACAACCCGGTGGCGATGGACGCCAGGGCGGTGGAGAGGTTGTTTTTCACGCTGAACGCATAATATTACAATATGATTATCCACTTGAGTAAGGGAACCCCAGTAAGTTAAGTAGGGGCGGCGTGCCAGCCGCCCGGGCATATAAGCATGATTTTTCGGCCCGGGTGGCCCGCAGGCCACCCCTACAGCCTACATCTCGTGGCAACCGGAATGAAGTGGATAACCATATATTACAATATGATTATCCACTTAAGTAAGGGAACCCCAGTAAATTAAGTAGGGGCGGCGTGCCAGCCGCCCGGGCATATAAGCATGATTTTTCGCGAAACACCTATGTTTTTAGCTCTCGGGCGGCTGACACGCCGCCCCTACAGATACCGCCGCTTTTGCATGGTAAAATTTGTCGAAATTAGTTGATTTTTCCTCACAGCCTGTGTTATAATGCGCTTGGCGTTGTGGTATGCTTGGATGCAGGTGGCGCTCTTCCCGGAAGTAGACTTGTTCTCTGAAGGGAGGTGAGGCAATGCTGGAATATCTGCTTGCAATCGCATTCGTGCTGATTTGCTTGGCGATTGTTCTACATACAGCCAATAAAAAGCGTTAACCGCTCCCCTGGCTACAAACAGTGAGCGGTTAGCACTTTCTTGTTAAAAAGAGGGGCACTACCGTTTCCGGCAACGTCAGCGCCCCCTTTGAACGCTAAGGCGTCCTGGGAGAATGCTTCCTATTCGGTCGCATCCTAACCCATCCCATTATATCCATTAATGGAAAGGTTGTCAAGGGGGTCGTTCAATAAATTTTGGAGGGATACCATGTTTGCACGCGTCAACAGCATGGGCTGCTACGGCATGGAGGCCTTTGGCGTGGAGGTGGAGGCGGATTGCTACAACGGCCTGCCGCGCTTCGATATCGTCGGCCTGCCGGACGCCTCTGTGAAGGAGAGCTGCGAGCGCGTGCGCGCCGCCATGAAAAATTGCGGCTGCCACTTCCCCGTCAGCCGCATCACGGTGAACCTCGCCCCCGCCGACCGCCGCAAGGAGGGCCCCCTCTACGACCTGCCCATGCTCGTGGCGCTGCTGGCGGCCTCGGGGCAGCTCAGGCAGATGCCGGCGAAATACGCCTTCTTCGGCGAGCTGTCCCTGGATGGCGCGGTGCGGCGGGTCAACGGCGCGCTGCCCATGGTCATCCAGGCCCGGGACGCCGGCTGGGAGGAAATCTTCGTCCCGGCGGCAAACGCGGCGGAGGGCGCCGTGGTGGAGGGCGTAAAGGTCTACCCCGTGGCGCATATCAAGGAGCTGCTGGCCCACCTGCGCGGGCAGGAGCAGCTCAAGTCCGCCGTGCCCGTGGAGGCCGCCGCGCGGCCCATCGCCCTGCCGGATTTCGCCGATGTGAAGGGCCAGCGGGAGGCCAAGCGCGCTCTTGAAGTTGCCGCGGCAGGCAATCATAATGTGCTGATGATCGGCCCGCCGGGTTCGGGCAAAAGCATGCTTGCCAAACGCCTGCCCTCCGTGCTCACGCCGCTCTCCCCCGCCGAGAGCCTGGAAACCACCAAGCTCTACTCCGTGGCCGGGGAACTGCCCGCGAATATGTCGCTCATCCGCGAGCGGCCCTTCCGGTCGCCCCACCATACCGTATCGGCGGCGGGGCTTTCCGGCGGCGGGAGCATCCCCCGCCCCGGCGAGCTGAGCCTGGCCCACAACGGCGTGCTGTTCCTGGATGAGCTGCCGGAGTTCAACCGCGTGGCCCTGGAGGTGCTGCGCCAGCCCATGGAGGACGGCTCGGTGACCATCTCGCGGGCGGCGGGCACTGTGCGCTACCCCTGCGCGATCATGCTCGTGTGCGCCATGAACCCCTGCCCCTGCGGGTTCTTCGGCCACCCCACCCGGCGCTGCACATGTCCTCCGGGGGCCGCGCAGCGGTATCTTTCGCGGGTTTCCGGGCCGCTGCTGGACCGCCTCGATATCCACATCGAGGTGCCGCCGGTGGACTTCAAACGCCTGGCATCGGAGGAGAAGAGCGAGCCGTCTTCGCTGGTGCGGGAGAGGATCGAGCGTGCGCGTCATGTGCAACAGGAGCGCTTCGCCGGGCGCGGGCTGCACGCCAACGGGCAGATGGACGCCGCTCACACCCGCGCGTTCTGCCGCCTGGACGAGGAGGGCCGCCGCCTGCTGGAGAGCGCCTTCGCCGCCCTGGGGCTTTCGGCGCGGGCCTATGACAAGATTCTGCGCGTGGCCCGCACAATCGCCGACCTCGAGGGCAGCGAGGGGGTAGCGGCGCAACATCTTGCGGAGGCGATACAGTACCGGAGTTTGGACAGGAAGTTTTGGGCACAGAGGTAGAATTTTTCGCTTTAGTGGGTTGAATCCTGCTAAATCTTGCTGTATAATTAATACTACTGCGCAACAAGAATCATTGCGCATCATGCTGCGCAAAAAACCATACACCAAAGCTTTTTGCTTGCATTCTGCTATGTTTCTAGCCGCGGAGCAGTATAACAAAAAATGGGGAGGGCATGCAATTGGATGACAGCAGAACAGAGGGCATGCAATTGGATGACAACAGAACAACGGTTAGCGAAGGCAAGAAAAACCGAAAGGCTCAAATTATTATAGCTATTATTGGCGGGGCCGCTGTTTTGATTGCCGCGATTATTGGCACAGCGGCGATTACGGCCAACATAGTGCAAAAGCAGTTTCAAAGTCAAAACCAGTATGTTGACGTCCGCCTTAATCCTAAGGACGGCGAGGTGGATGCTATAACTCGCACAGAGGCTGTGCAGAATGCTGTTGCTTCGCAGTCGCCGACAACTACGCAGCCACAATTTATTTGGCTAGAAGAAATTACACCGATGGCATTTTACCGAATGTATACAGATTATAGTAGTGAAGGTGAATATTGGAAATGGGAACAAAAAGATTTTGATAATATGGGAGAGATTCATGAACACGGAATATATTTCGCCCCAAATGGATACGGGAGTGAAATGTATGTGAAGCTCGAATTACCTGTAACAAAATTTAGTAGATTTACAGGCACTATAGTTTTAACCCAAAAATCGAAAAATTTAACGAAACCCGCTTATATTGATGTGTTCGTGGGCGATGAAAAAGTAGATACTATCGAAAACTTTTGCTCTGGTTTTGTACCACGTGAATTTAGTTACGATGTTTCCGGTGCAGATAAAATTACCTTCTCGATGGAAACTAAAAGCGACCGCTTAGAACCCAAAGGGTTTGGCCTTGTCAATGCAAAACTTTTTTATTGAACAACCGGCAAGGCTTCGTCACACATGTGAAAAATTGCTGCGCCCGGAGGCATTTATCAGGGTGTAGATTCTTATAATCGGCACGGCGAGTAATACTCGCCGCCTATAAGGAATTCGCCGGAGCCCGAATGTTATTCGGGCGTTGGTAGCCGGTTGTTTTTCTTGTTGACGCAACCGCGACTTTCGTGTATTATACCATCAGAACAACACGTGAAAGGCCCCTCATGAACGTATACGATTTCGACAACACCCTCTACGACGGCGAAAGCGCCCTGGATTTCTTTCTGTTCCGCATGAAAAAGCGTCCCCTGCTGGCGCGCTACATCCCCTCGGCGCTGTGGGGCATCGTGAGCTACAAGCGCCACGGGGTCACCATCGATGGGATCGCCGGGCGGTACGGGAAGATTTTTAAAGCCTGCATGGCGGGCATCACGGACTATCAGGCGGTCACAAAGGCCTTCTGGGACAAATACGAGCGCCGCATCTGCGCGTTCTACAGGGGCATACAGCGGCCCGACGATTTGATTATCTCCGCCAGCCCCGAGCAAAGCCTGCACGAAATCTGCGCGCGGCTGGGGATCGCCCACTACATCGGCACGGTGTTCAACGAGGAGAGCGGTGAGCTAGAATTTCTCTGCTTCGGGGAGAACAAAGTCAAGGCCTTCCGGGCGCGCTGGCCCGGGCGGGAGATCGACAATTTTTATACGGACTCCATGAACGACAAGCCCCTCATGGACATTGCCAGGCATGTGTTCCTGGTGAAAAAGGGGGCGCTCACGCGGCTGAAATAGATCGCACAGATAAAATAGGTAAATAGACGCAAATGGATTGACATTCCCCCCCGCCCGTGCTATACTGTACTGTGCAATGATGCGGGTGTAGTTCAATGGTAGAATTCCAGCCTTCCAAGTGAGCCTTTGGCGTTAATTTACGTTTAGTTGCACCCCGCAAAGCCTTGTGGTATAAGCATTTTACATTCACTCCATTTACTTT
>Ga0123353_10013832_pt1 | contig 11587 bp, 6 predicted proteins | sample TergutLab28metaG_3_FD_92763 | JGI IMG/M metagenome (GOLD analysis project Ga0123353, IMG submission 92763) | Labiotermes labralis P3 segment gut microbial communities from Petit-Saut dam, French Guiana - Lab288 P3 | ecosystem: Host-associated > Arthropoda: Insects > Digestive system > Gut ... | reverse complement strand
CTTTTTTTTTTTCTTTTACCTCGAGTAAACTCCAGAATATTGCCTCAAATTAAGCGACGATCGCTTCTTTTAGAAACCACCCAATTCACTATCCACAAATTGTTCTACAAGGTAAGCTACATGCATAATCTGTAAAACGAAGAGTTTTTTTAAAATATATAAACATACACAAGGCCTGATATAACTGAGACGGGGACCGGGCGAAAAAAAAGTATGGGGTCTTGATCTCATTCCAGAAGTTTTACAATATATCATTACGTTTAACAAACACTTAAAAATCGCATTAATAATGACTTATTGAAATAAACGTTAAATTGTACAGCTGAAATTTTTAAGGCGTTTTACAATTTACACATTATTTACATGTATTTAGAATATAATTTGAGAGTGACAGGTTATGTGTGACCCAACTGAAGAAAATAAAACTAAATTTAAATTATCTTAAAAATGCTTTTAAGAGCTTTACGTTTTGCTAAATATATTATGAGAGCTGTCTGCCCCTTATAATTCATGTTCATAATGGACAACTTCCTTTGTCTCCCTTCAGACATTGTAAGTCCGTTAATATTCTTCAGACTCCTCTCAACACTGAAATGTCTTTCCACAGAAGCAACCGATGGAATAAATTAAACATGCATTAGGAATTCTAAAGATATTTGTGTTTCCTAGCAGGTTTGCTGCGGTTGGTTATACAATGACGTTAGTTATGTAAATATTCTTTATAACATAAGTTAATCGAATACTTATTTTGGAATTTCCTTCCTTATTTCCTCTGTAACTTTCTGGCTGAGGCTGTGATTTATTCTTCAGTAAAATCTTGCGAAGTCCAGAGGATTCCAAAAAGTTAAGTTACGAATTTCGTGCACCAATACAAAGTGCCGTTACAACTCAAATATCGCCTGGCCAACAATTACAAGGAAAGCGTTCATTCGGTAATGATTTTCAGGGTTGAATTGTGTTTTAGCGATGTTTCAAGGTCTACTGAAATTCTTACATTTCCTGGATATCCTTCGATTACGTAGGTATTTTATTCGATTTCTTACTGACCTGTCGAATGTAAAAGGTAAATTCTGTATTTTTCATTTCAACATCTGGAGTCGCACTGCCAGCTTCTATCAGTAAATTTGTTACCACAAGGTTAAAATTTCAGTCCGTGTCGAAGACAACAGAATGCATTAAAATGTTACAAAATATTCCTTACCAGATTGTAACTCGGTACTTGCATGTGGCTGAGGCTGAGAAGTTACTTCTGTTCCACAGCAGTTAAAGATTTGATAAATATTCTACACGTGGTTTAACGGCACTGATTCTTCCTTCCGATATGTCACGAATTGAAATAGGGACATGTTTCTTTGAAAACTTCCATTACTTTGGACTACTGTTGCAGAAATTATAAGTCTCAAGATTGCTTTCAAATTATGTCAGCTCCTTATGGATTTTACTTTTGATTTCCGCAGGTGTAAAAATGCAATTACGACCAGGTTCAAGCATACTGGCTTGTACACCTTTATATTAACATGTCATAATTAGCAGAGCATCATATGTTGTATAGAAGAAGTCATGTTAATCATTTTTGGAAATTTTGGAATTCCTACAGCAACTTTCCGCCCCTTTTTGTGAAAGAATCAACGAAAGTAAATCCTTCAATAGAACAATGAATTATCCAGTAGTGTTCACAGACCGAATGATGACGTGTTGGTTTTTTTTTGTGAAACATCTGGATTTGCATACACGAAAAACAATTATGTATAGATTTAAAACTTATTGAAGAATCCTTGTTTGAACAAATTATCTAAATTCTTCAATAAATTGATTTTGAAAATGTGGGGAAAAGCAGTGTACTAGAAAATGTTGCGATTGTTGTGTGATTCTCGAAGTCTTGAATGTGTCACTAACCGATGTTTAGTGCAACGGCGTACACAGATCTGTGCTCAGTACATGACTTCTTTCATGGGTGTTTTCCAAAACGAAAGTCTGTGGTCTACAATCGATAGAGCGGATCTTGATCTACATCAGAGCCTTCTCAATTCATAATCGCAGTCTGCATATAATGTCCAATTTTTTGATACGTCGCCGCTATGGAAAATTTGAATATCCAGTAATGCAGATAATCCTAATGTAAGGCCTACTAATCGTCATAAGCATCATTCTAATCGGCATGATGGTTTTTTAAATCCAGTAGACTGAAAATGACACGAGGTTTCGAGTATAAACAGTAAGTTTTTACTGAAGGGCGTTGTTTCGAAGTCGGCTGGGAATTGTTACAGCTGCTTTTGTTTAACAAAGGGTGTGTCGTGATATTGTGGCAGGCATGGAGACAAAGTTGTGGGCTGGAATCCTGGGGATTCGGGTTATATTACCATCAGATTCTGAGGCCCACTGAACGTCCTGTTATCGGGTACTGAGAGCGCTAACTCCACAGAGAAAGTGGCCGTGTAGTGAAGTTTAACATTCTTCTCCACCCAGTGCCAAACTTGAGAATAACCAGAGATTAAATTTCTCCATCTGTCATCACGACGTGGTGCTTAATGAACACAGCTACAATTTTACCTTAGTCCGAATATTACAGTCTGCATACAATACTTAGTTATCGAGATACTTGTAATCTAGCCTAACGTTTCAGTTCTTTAATGAGCCACCTTCAATCTACTGTGATTGTGTTTGGGAAGAGTATACTCGTATGCAATGAGACGAACTAAAAACTTTGCTTTTTTTAGATACAGTAACAACCGGTCAAATAGCTTCGAAATATACCTCAACCGCTTTATCACGAGTCCATGTCAGCCTGTAATAGCCCACATGTCCTATGACTTTAACGTATCTATGAACTGGTTATAGTAACGTTACGTAAAAGTTAAATTTTGCAGGTTCTTTTTCCTCCGATAATGTCACCTATATCTGCAGGTGAGCTTTCATCCTAATTTCGACCGGGACACCGATTATAATACCTAAAGCTTTCCGCAGTTTTGCTTAGTTCCCAACCGCGAATGCCAGGAAGCACCTTGAAATAGGTTACGGCTGCCTCCTCCTTTCAAGTGCATTGAATGTCTCTACATTTATCAGTCAAATGTACACTAAAATATACATTATGAGTAGAAAACAATTCATTCATATTTTGTAAATAACCTACAATATATCCGGTACGGTAAATACCCCAAAATCATCAAAAGATCATATGGTACACCCAAATTTGACATTTACCAGTGCCTTCCCTCTAGAAACGATACCTGTAATTTTACCCGACAGTTTTCCTCCGTAGTTTGAAACGTTGTAAATTTTTATTCCCATTTACAATACTTCAGTTTCTCGTGACCGTGAAAATTGCATTGCTGATGCTGACATTTCGGTGGAAGATGCTGAATTCAGTTTAATTTTAAAATGTATTTTGAAGATGAAAGTGATAAATTAGTTTCCTCTACATACCGCAACACGTTTTATCTTAACTCATCACACCACAATATAGGCATGGATCCCCAGTATCGCTTTGGTTTCTCACTTGAAGAATAAAAGGTATATCCCTTTCCTTCTGGTTATAATGGCTTGTTACCCTCTTTCTATGTTTAAATTGCGACCCATGACCTCAGGTAGCCAAATGGGTGGTCAGTAGATTCGCTGGTCTTTAGTTGCCAATGTCTGCGTTTAAGAAGATTAATGGTACTGAAAACATTGACCTAATAGGCTATTGCCTTTGAAGACTGAAATTAATCTACATAATACCTAAAGGTTTAGCTTGGTACCTTACAGAGAAAGCAATGACCTTTCATTAGAAAGACCAGTCGCTGAATGATGTATAAAGAAATAATAGCAGATTAACGTCTTTCATAGTCATCAGACCAATACGACACAATAAACGTTCTGACATTCATTTATTTCTTACATACGCGACATGCTTCGGCCGCAAATTTCGACCATCATCAGGCGACATTACAACAATATAAAGGTAAAATTGAGGAAGAGTAAAAAACAGCAGATTTTTCGGTTTTATGTGTGACGGTACATGTAACTTGGTAACATTTGGACTTTAAAAGGGTACATAGGATGTGGAATATTACGTGCTGCTGTCAAATACCTTTTCTTGGCCTCACTAATATCTTGCACTTTTGTCGAGGGCAACAGATGCTTTATAAATACAAGAAAAATCCTTACCTTTTCTTCTTCCTCTTCTGCCATCTGTAGCTCATTAAGGCAGGATGTGGGCGAAGAGATGGTATCTGGCCTTATTATCCCTTGTTAGAGATCTGTTGTAGATCGGTCTCGATACTGGTGGTCCATACCCTAGCGTGCACAATGCCGCCTCATATTTGAACCCTGCAGTGCCAAAGAATTAGACACAGCAACCAGCTACACTGCCCCTAGCGATATGCCACCCGCACTGTAATCAGCTGTGTATTACAATCACGGAGAAGAAATCCGAAATTATGTTCTGGCCTCCAAGTGAAACTAGTCTGTATCTCCTTCAGGAAATTTTATGGTAAGATAAGTTGAATGATAACACTGTGCTTTGATTATATGAATTCTACTGTATAGAAAACATAAGGTACGTTTTCATTGTTACATAACTTTAAACAGAATTCAGAAGGCATGAATTATCTTTGACAGGTTATACTTTTGTAACCTGTAGTTAGACATAAGAATGTGCAGCAGGTCCAATAATTTCAATCGAAATGAATGGGCTGAAGCAGTGTTAATGCATCTGATGTACATTTGGCAACTACAGGAAACCTTATTGGCTTATGTACTTATTTTCACGTATTATTTATTTAGGAACGATGTCTGCAGTTTAGATTTTGTCATCAAATTGTAAGACAATTAATTAAATTCAACTAAATCAATTCTAAAGCATGTGGAAGGAAGCGATCTTGACCTATTTTGTTGTAGCCCGAAATATGCTTGCAGGGACTGGGGAAAAGCAAAAACAGCTCGTCATCACGTCTCAGAATAGAGAAACTTACGTCGAAATTTGCAGTGGACATAATGAATAATCTTTATTATTCTTCGTTTTCGGACTTATTTAAAGGCATTGTATGAAATTACGGTCTTCTACCAAATTCGTACACAGGGCACTTCGCCGGGGTTAATGTGATCGAAATGTGAAGGCGAGCACTAACACCTATTCCATGCAAAGTTGAGAAAAATGCATAGAGTTACAGTCCTATTCCACATGACTGTACGGCGAGATATTCGAAGCAGAAGAGCAACGGTACCTTTTCCTTGCAGGTTAGAAACACGAAATCCAGTGTTCTAAAATGTTTAAATGGGAGTGGCATGGAATATTCTATTGATCATACAGAAAGGTGGGTATTTGTGAGAAAACTGCAGTCTTTAAAAGACAGTGATGTTTGCATAAACATTTTATGTGTTGTGACGGAACTGAATTTGAACTGAAGCTCCCTCAAGGTTGTGTTAATAAACACCGAAATGCGTAGGAGCAAGAACTGATGTGTTAATGAAGAACACAGCGTAATGCACGACAGTTGGTAGATAAAAGGGTAGCAGAACTTTGTCATCGCCCGAATAAAAATAGAAGTCGCAGACGTTTCTGTCAGATGTCACCGTCACCCTGGATAACAAGATAGGTGGAATGAGAGAGAGGTATTCACAATTTATACGCCATAGGGGATGGAGTGCACAGAAAGTGGTCTTAAGGTGGAATATGAATATTCAAAGAGTTGTTAGAGTGATCGGAAGGTACAGACAATAGTAAGAACCTAGGACACACTGTAGTCAGAGTGGAAGATGGTCATTGAATGTGGAAAACTATGTCGTTATTTATCACGTATAATATGTGTATACGAATCATCAATAAAGGCAAAGTACTAAGTATAAGTTCATTTCTTACGACGACATCGACAACACCAGCAGAAACACCGCACTAAAAACCTGAAAAATATTTGTATTTCTTTACAAACAGAACTAACCATTGCATTTTACTTCTCACAATTCAGCCTACAAACAAAAGTGAGAATGCAGGTATAATCTGTGTTGAAAGCTGTAGTTCGCAATAAGGACTTATAGACGGCGACGGTAGGCTAAACCAGCCGAGTAGGCATTGTCCTTTGGGCCATGTACATCCATAAAGAATATTTCTGCAGTCAGTAAGAAAGTCGCAAATGCAATGTAAATTGTTTCTTTTCTTATTACTGAATTAATTGCAAAGATGACAAACGAATTCTGACGCTTTGCTAATTTCGACAGCAGTATGTGGTCCTCAGATAAGAGTTGCTGCGCGCCACAACTAATATTCAAACTGCTAATATTTCACCATCAACAGTCCTGCAGTTTTACAATGCATCATAAGTGCACCGAAATTATTTCACAAATTATTTCACACTTACGTGTGTACGTCTGTTTATAAGGTTGTATTCTTTGTGCGTTTTTGGATAATGTGTACGCGAAATAGGAATAACTTTCATTCTGCATGTCACTGTCCATGTCGTATTCCTGAAAACGTATAGCACTATCTAATTTAAATTTCGGATACACTGGATGCACAAATAAAATTATGTGAAATACATGTTTTAAGGCTATTTCAAGAAAGGCATACTGTACAAAAACTTTAGTTAGGCGACGTAATACAGTATGTAATATGTATATATATATATATATATATATAATCTTAAATATGTTGTGGTCACTTTCTCACAAATCATTTCAATTCGTCAGCCACTGTCATTCTGAAATTTGTCTCATACTTTTATACTGAAAATTATGTCAACTAAAGTCGAACATTTCAAAGACACACCCACATGTACATACTATAAATACGCATATCAGTGTCTGCGATTCGTAAAGACGTGATCAAGTGATCGTAGCATTTTTAAAATCGGCGAGACACCGGAATTTACTTTGGTGGGCAGGGGTATATGACGAAATTTTCTACACAATAAATAGTCCTGAAAATGGAATCGCAACGGAGACCTCTTAAAGACGAAGTGGAAGTGTTAGAACATTGCCAGTTTCTCCCTCCCCTTCTACGTACACTCAGCAGTAACCAGAATTTAATCGATCCTGAAGAATTTCTGCAAAACATGTAAAGTTTTCCTTTCCTTAATTAAGCATCACCCCAAAAAGACATATAGAAAGGTGGAAGCGTAGTTTAAGTCATTCTGAGCCAAAGTACCGGATGAAGGTGAGAGGTCAGATTCACTCCTTTGCAGCTGTACCTAACCCTGGGGAGAGGAGGTTTTAGTTACGCATTGCATAGCACGCTTGGTGGTCCTTAGACCCAGTCTGGACTCCGTGGTGAAAACGTCTTTTCCTTTGGGATTCAAACCCCAATTCTGCAACCGTCTAACCCAGTGTTTGCCGGTCGGAGTTCCACAGAAAATCATGAGGGTTTCCGTGCGAAATCGTGAAAGAAGTTTGTAACAATTTTAAATACAGCGCAAAAATTCTAGATATCCCTCGAAAAACCATGATAAATTTATCCCAAAATTTACTATCCTGTGGTAATCTCCGTGCGCTACCAACTGCGTCTTTGTTTTCTGGAATGTACACATTTGCACAAGTGGGTTTCTCCGGATGTAAAAAACTATATAGTGTTTCCTCTCCTTAAAACTAGGGAGAACATTGGTCTATCCCACATCTTAATTGCCATAATGGCAGGTCTCTCCCAGCGATCTCTGTAGTTGGTATAATGTTGTTTAATGACCCACATGGAACTTTAGTATGTAGAGAGTACATATCGGCAAGACTGAAGTTTCGAGAAGTCTTAAGCTTCCGCTCACAGTAAAGTGGAGGAGAAGGGACGGCTGGTTGCATTTGAGGCGCGTCGTGAGCAAACGTTCTGATATCGCCATACCGATCTCCCAGCTCAACAAGAACAATTATGAAGCCTGTTTAAGTAGATCAGACGATTTTTGTCCTAACATATTGATAAATTAGGCGCCGTGTTTGATCGAAGATGGGCTTCCACTTGTGGGGCGGTCAGTATCATTACTATAATATTGCCGGGATGAGTCAGCACAACATACACTTATTTACTAACAAACGTTTGACATACGCTTGTACATATTCGCGTAACTTTTTCATACACTGTTCAGTTCTCTCGACCGTAATTTTTGTTATCAAACACTGACACGAAACATGTTGCATTACTTACCTTTGGTGGTTTTTGATCGGAGGCATCACGATGTGCTAGAAACATAATATAATGCCAAATAGTGTATGTCAGCACAACTGTTTTATTACACAAAGTAATTACATAGGCTACGTGTTTCTGCTATTAATCAGTCATCTTCAGGCCTATTTTAATCGGTTAGTCACAAGATATTATGCACACAGTGGGATCCCAGCGTGTTTTCATCAATGGCAATTAGCTAAAGCTTTTGTATGTATTTTAACTCTTTAATTACACAATTTGCACATCACACCTTTCGAAGCAAATGATCTAATTTTATGTATACCATTGATGAAAACACGCTGGGATCCCAATGTGTGCATAATATCTTGTGACTAACCGATTAAAATAGGCCTGAAGATGACTGATTAATAGTAGAAATACGTAGCCTATGTAATTACTTTGTGTAATAAAACAGTTGTGCTGACGTACACTATTTAGCATTATATTAACTTTGGTGGACTCATTCTCTATTAGCAGGGAAACTGGGGCAGTGTAACCCAAACTAACATTTTAAAGCAAAACTGTTAAAAACTAAAACCAAGTTACATAGACCCCGTAATTTCAAATGTTGTAGAATAACAAACTCCCTAACTAATTGTTCATAGCAGAACAATTCTGAGAAACTGTTTATTATTTAATGAAAGAAAGGTCACATTTTGTACAAAGTGGATGTACAATACCATGTTCACAACAGCCTGCCCCTCCATATCCTGAGCCACATTAAGTCTATTCAAACCCTACTTTCATATTTATTTAACTTCCATTTCAGAATTATGCGAACCTACTCCCGGGTCTTCCATGTGGTTTCTTTTTACTCGGGTTTTTCCACCAAAATCTGTATGCATTTCTCTTCTTGCCTTAGGTACTTCATTCCCCGCCCATATTATGCTCCTTGATGTACAGAACAACCGTACAAACTAAATGGTGCGGTTAGAGTGAGGTGTCTGTTTCGGGAAATTGGACACTGGAGTACTGACTAAAGCGTACCTAATCTGCTGCCGCCATCTTTCTTTACTCGTAGCTACTTGCCGACAAATCTACAAACAGAAGAGCCCATACCTTGTCTTACAGGCCTCCTAGAATTTGATAATCGCAAGATAGCATCGTTTCGAAGAAATAAATTGCCTTTCACTTCAAGAAGAAAGAAACAGTATTTTTCTCTGAACCTATTTTATTATATACTCTCCACCTACGTCTATGCATCCAACGTGATTTCGTCTCATCTCATCTTCCTAGACATAATGCTTAATTATATTTCTTGAAAAGTACGCACATTTCAAGTTACACAATGTCAAATCCTTAATGCCACACTAAAACGTTAAATTACGTGATTTGAACCTGCAGATGAAATTTAGAGACTCTGTTCGGAGTAAGATATCAGGAAAAACGGAAATATAAATAGGTCAATATTCATGGCAGTTCACCATGTGTAGCTAGGAGACGAATAAGTACGGAGGGATTGAACCGACTGTGATAATATACGACGATAACCCAAAGTGGTCTAGCTATTAATGGTCAACATTTGCGGAAACAATTAATCCTTGTGATCTTAATCCGTTCGTCTGATGGAAATTCAAATAAGAAAGTTGAAATGGATACGGAATGTAGTACAAATAGGGTGAAATGACATAGGCTTACATTTAGAGAAAGTTCAACTGGAAACCGAACCCACATTCACGACAAGCACAATGGTGTTACAATTCCACATACAATATGTATAATACAACTTGCCACATGTTAGTGTAGGCCTATGTGTTGGAAATTACGTCCCTCACCTTTCAGACACGCTTGTATTAGAAGGAACTAAAACATGGGGGAAACGTATTTTAAATTTTCTACAAGAATTTCGTACAATTTTTTCCTTAATAAGTTTCGACTATGAGAATCTTCTGTAGTATACGGCACTGCATACCCACGAACAAAATTAATTTACATTACTTTGTGTTTCACACGTGTTAACGCACAGTAGATTCAACTGAAATGTGTGACTAAGGCGATTCAATATAACAATGCACACGACTATAATACACGCAGAGTGTGAGTGACGCAACTGCCGTTTTATCATGCGCGCACTTCAGGAAATGTAAAGACAAAAACTTCAAACAATATTTCATACTCTGTTTCTTAGGCGCGAAAAATATCTGAGGCTTGAAATAGAGCATTTCCGGCGCTTGCTCTAACATGCGCCAAGTTATGATACATGAGGAAATGTGGCCGTTAAGCTTGCAGTGCGTCTGGGTTCAGCCTTCAATTTAATTCTCTGTACTTATGTATGTATGTATGTAAATGTGTGTGTGCATGTATGTACGTATGTGTGTGTGTACTGTACGTGTCTGTGTGTACACATGTATGCGCGTTTGTATGACTATGTATACGCACATATCTATACACTGTAACGGTTCATAATAATTTAATTTGAAGTCCTTACTGAAAAAGACCCATAAACACATCTTCCCCTACGACGCTTTCTGCAGACCAACGCCTATGTAGTAACAGAAATCCACCCGCACTACGAAAACCCGCAGATGTTTTACGTTTTTCACAAACATCCGACCTTGTACCATATTAGGAACCAGTTTAGTCCGGCACCATCCTCCTAATTTATTTCTTGAATACCTATTTTATTATCATCTCTCCACCTACGTCTATGCAGCCAACGTGATTTCGTCTCATCTCATCTTCCTTGACATAATGCTTAATTATATTTCTTGAAAAGTACGCACATTCTGTACAGCTGTAGCAGGAAACAGAACGGCTTTTCATGAACGTGATGTGGATATTAATCTCTCAAAGATCAAGAGTCTGAGGCAGAGTTACGTTACAGCTGACAATCAGCCAGCCCTTCCGTCTTAGAGTCCAAATCTTCTTAGGGTTTATTACCAGATACAAGTCTACTTTCAAAACTGACCTTATTAGTCTTGCGATGCTCTTTCTGGGGTTGGATCACGTCCGTCCTTCGTGAGAAACCCCAGTCTGCCTCAATTAGACATGTATACACAGTTACAGTTTTGCTGTGTATGTATATATTTACAGCGGTTAAACATTGCCTGCATTATTCCCTACAAAGGTGGCCTCCGTGTTACTGAGCATTTGCCTTTACTAGGACGGTGATTATGATGTGAATAGTCGATTGCTTGACCGCTGCCATATATAAAGCTCTTCTACAGCACAAACAACGTCACCAGCCGGTCGCCCTCACTGCTGAATAGAAAAACGCTCCTACATATGCAAAATGATCGTTCATGGCGGTACACAGAGTGACAAATGAAATGATTTACCGCTCGATTAAACTCGAAGATATTTCGCTATTTCAGGATGTTTGGATGCAGACGATTTCAAGAAATCTGTTGTATTATAACAACTTCAGCATAATGTTGTGTCCCGTAGAGAAAACTTTATTTCATTCTATTCCATTTCATTTTATATATTTCATATATGCTGCTAGCATTGTAAGGAACGGCTGGG
>Ga0123353_10013830_pt1 | contig 11588 bp, 10 predicted proteins | sample TergutLab28metaG_3_FD_92763 | JGI IMG/M metagenome (GOLD analysis project Ga0123353, IMG submission 92763) | Labiotermes labralis P3 segment gut microbial communities from Petit-Saut dam, French Guiana - Lab288 P3 | ecosystem: Host-associated > Arthropoda: Insects > Digestive system > Gut ... | reverse complement strand
TGTTGTCACGCCGGAAAAGCCCGGACAGTTTCAGGCAAAGGGTGAGCGCATGAAACCAATCGAAGAAGTCAGCGGTCCCGGTCAGAATAACTTGAACATCACGGAATTGCATTGCCGCAATTTCCTTGATTGTATCAAGAGCCGTGCTGTGCCGAATACAAGTGTTGAAGAAGGACATCGCAGTACAACGATGAGTTTGATTGCGAATATCTCGATGGAAGTACAGCGGCGTTTGAAATGGGATGCCGAGAATGAGAAATTCATCGGCGATGACGAAGCAAACAGTTTGCTGCATTACGAATACCGCAAACCGTGGAAGTTAGAGGTATAACGTACTTAGCGTAGGATTTTAATCCTACGCTTACAAAAAAATTCAATGAACTCCAGAGAACGTGTTCTTGCAGCGGTAAATCATCAGCAAACGGACAGAGTTCCCCGAAATTTTTGGGCGGAACCGGCAGCCTGGAACCGCCTGTTCGAGTTCCTGAAACATCAGAATAAACAGCAACTGCTGGACTACCTCGACATTGATATTCGGGTATTGGAGTCCGTTTCTCCGCCCGAAAAAGAAATCGGCAACGGCATCTTCCAAAACTTCTGGGGAGAACGCTACGTCTATCGGCAGACCGCTTGGGGATTAATGCGGGAAGACCTTGCCGGTGCGCTTGCTGAAGCACAAACCTTTGAGGAGATTGCGTCTTTCGATTTTCCGAATCCCGAGAGTTTCGATTATTCCGGTTTTGCTGCACAACTTCGGCAGTATGAAGGGCGCGCAATACTTTACGGCTTTGCGGATATTTGGCAGCGTCCGTCGCTGGTTCGGGGAATGTCGAACATGTTTATCGACATGGGAATTCACAGCGAGTGGGCGCATTTCTTGTCGCGAAAGTTCACAGATTTTTACAAGAAGGAATATGCCAACGCAATGGAGGCGGCAAACGGAAAAATCGATTTGTTTCTTTTGATAAGCGACCTCGGCACACAGCGGGGACCAATGATTTCCAAAAAGATGTTTGCGGAGTTTGTTGCCCCATATATTAAGGAGATGTGCGATTGTATTCATTCGTTAGGAGCAAAGGTTTTATATCATAGTTGCGGCAATATCCGTCCGTTCATTACCGGTTTGATTGATGCCGGTGTTGATATATTAGACCCGATTCAACCGGTGGCGGAGATGCAGCCGGAGCAACTCAAAGCGGAATACGGCGGACAACTCTGTTTCCACGGCGGTATTGACATGCAGCGGATTCTTCCGCTAGACACACCGGAAGAGGTGCGGGCGGAGTCGCAACGGTATCAGAAGATTCTCGGACAAGACGGCGGCTATATTTTAGCACCGGCACATTTATTTCAACCGGATGTCCCGCCGGAAAACATATTGGCGGTATATCGATGAATCCTAAAACTGCGTTATATTTCGGAAGATTTCCAATCGGGCATCGATGTCCTTGCGGCTGATTTCCTGAAACCGGTCTAAACTAAATCCTTCGACACAGAAACTTGCAGTCAAGGTACCGTACACTAACGCTTTTTTTATCGTTTCGGTGTCAAGTTTGCCCTGCGAAGCAAGATAGCCCACCATTGCGCCGGCAAAAGAATCGCCCGCGCCGGTCGGGTCAATTACGCTTTCAGTCGGAAACGCCGGTACGGCGTATATTTCGTATTCACTCATGAACAGCGCACCGTGTTCGCCTTTTTTCACGACAACGAATTTCGGACCGTAATTCAAAATCTTTTTACCGGCAGTTATCGTGTTCAATTCACCGGTCAGCATTTTCGCTTCACTGTCATTGAGAACCAGACCGTCAATACGGCGCATCAGTTCTTTCAGGTCATCGATGGCGATGTTAATCCACAAGTCCATTGTGTCAGCAACAACGAGACCGGGACCTTGCAGTTGGTCTAGTGCTTCCAAACCGGTTGACGGCGCGCCGTTTCCGAGAAATATGAATTCACTGCGGCGGTAGGACTCCGGCAGTTTCGGCTTGAAATCGCCGAGAACGTTCAGTTGCGTTTCAAGCGTTTCGCGGTCATTCATGTTGTCGAAGTACTTTCCCGTCCAGCGGAAGGTCTTGCCGCCTTTGACGACTTCGAGTCCCTCGGTATTGATGCCCTGTTTTCCAAGGGCGGCGGTATGCTGCGGATTCCAATCCTCGCCGACAACGCCCACTAAACGGACGGGACAGAAAAAACTGGCGGCAAAGGCGGAAAAGACAGCCGAACCGCCCAAGATGTTTTCCCGCTTGTCCGACGGGGTATAAATACTGTCTAAAGCGACCGAACCGACTACTAATAAACTCATTTTTGAATATCTCCCGATGAGGTAAAACCCATAATTTTATTTATATGGGCGGAATTTTACATGAAAAATCGGGACTGTCAATCATGAACGGTGAGTACGCACGTTACCTTCAAAGTCGAATTTGGTTAACATTTTCGATTTTTCTTCGTAAAGATATTTAGATTATCTCGAAAAAACCAATTTTTACGGTGTCCGCCATCACTTCCACTCCGTTTGCTCTCTCGCCTTTCTCGGTCTCCTCGCCGAAGTACTCGCATACATCATTCAAAAACAAGCCGCTTATTTTTTGCCTTCGGCGTATCCGTAAGCGGGATTGCGGTAATCGAAATCCAAATCGGTCAAGCCGGCATTGAGTTTGATATTGCGGTAAATGTACGCTTCAATTAAGACCGGCTCTTTTCCGTCTTCGGGCCAACTGAACGAGTCGTACCGTATCGGAATCTGCAATTCGTCATCAACGAAGATTCTCGCAATGTGGAAAATGAAGTTTTTCCGCGGCACTGGATGCGTCACCTGAATCAAAGTACAAGGACGCTCATCCACTTTCAAGTTCTCGTAATACTTGACTTCACATTCGCCGTATTTTGCGTCCTTGTATCCGACATCGAGCAGGCGGTCGACGAGATTGAGTATCCCCATTTCAGTAATCGGATATTTGTTGCCGCGCATTGCAATAAAACCATTGGGCGGAATCTTCTGCGTTCCAAAGGTCTTCTGCAAACCTACACCGTGACCTATCAGTTTGTCATCATTTGCGCCTTTGACGTAAATCGCTTCCTGACCGTTTAACTCTTTCGGATAGCGGAACTTCAGATAAACGCTGAACGGTTCGTGCCGGACTTTTACTTCCATTACCTGCGCGCCTTGTACTTCGCCGTTCACGTTTTCCTGTTTTGTTATGATAGCCGTATAATCGGCAATTTTTGCAATTTTCGGACGTTCTCTTTCAGCCCAGGCAATTACCGGCGCAAGCGGGTGTTCCGGTGCGACTGTCTGAACTGTATTGGCAACTTTCATTCCCGAATTTCCCTGTTCCGATTGCGAAACCGCTTGTTGAATAAATACGGAACAACACAGTGCCGCTCCAAATAATCCTGCTAATGCTGTTCTAAAAAACATATTATCCTCCGTATTCTTCATCGTGTTATAGGAAAAGAATGCCCCCGCTCCGGTAAGGTATTTGCTTGTCAGCCGGCGATGTGATATAATTCCGCCAGTAATGTGTATCGTTTCGGAAGTAAAGGGAAAATGACATTTTTTCCACAAACGAGTATGTTCCATTCAATCCATCCAACTTACCTATTATCGGTACTATACCACATTTTCAAAAAAATTGGGAGAGCAATTTTATGAAATTTTCCGACATCACAGTGAAGACAGTCGTTTCTGTCCCCTTTCAGGAAAATTGTTTCATCGTTCACAAAAAAGGACAGCCGGATTGTTTCGCCGTTGACCCCGGTCTGGAACCGGAAAAGATTCTTGCGTTTATCAAAAAATCCGGCTTGAAATTGACCGCCATTCTTGCCACGCACGGACATGCCGACCACATCGCCGGAATCGGAATATTGAAAGAAGCATCTCCTACAGCATCGGTTTACATCGGCAAACAAGACGCTGAAATGCTGACCGATGCCGACCAGAATTTGTCAAGCGGCTTTGGGCTGCCGCTCACCGTTCCGCCAGCGGATATAACCTTGACCGATGGCGATAAGTTGGAAATCGCCGGTATTCCGATTGAGGTCATGTCTGTTCCCGGACATACAACAGGACACGCTGCGTACTTGATTCATACCGAGCCGCAGAAAATTCTTTTTATCGGCGATGTAATTATCGAAAACTGCGTCGGGCGCACTGACTTCCCCGGCGGCAGCCACAAAACACTGATGACTTCCATCAAACAAAAGGTTTTAATCCTGCCGGACGATACCGTACTCTACTGCGGACACGGCAGTGAATCGACTATTGCCGAAGAAAAACGTTATAACACATACATAATAGAACTACTGTCTTCATGATATATTCAAACAAAACCGCTGCTGATTTACTGCGGACAAAACCGCTCATCAATCCTTCGCTTTTAGCGGCGGACTTTCGGAATCTGGCGCACGACATCCGCCATTTGGAAGAAGCCGGTGCGAAGATTTTGCACCTCGACATCATGGACGGACACTTCGTCCCGAATTTGAGTTTTGGTGTGCCGGTGACTGAAGCAATCCGCCGCTGCACCGATTTGCCGCTCGATGTTCACCTGATGCTGTCTGAACCGCAAAAGTACATCAAACCGTTTCGGGATGCCGGTGCGGACTTCATTTCGTTTCACATTGAAGTCGTTCCTGCCCCGCGACAGTTGTTTGACGAAATCCGCAAGTTGGGAGCAAAGCCGGGCATTGCTCTCAATCCGCCGACTCCGGTTGAAAGTGTGCTGCCGTTTGTCAATGATTGCGATTTGGTATTGACGATGAGCGTAATGCCCGGCTTCGGCGGTCAATCGTTTAATCCGGTTGCGCTGGAAAAGATTCGCCGGATTCGGGAGAAAGCGGGTGAAAACGTTTTAATTTCCGTTGACGGAGGTGTCGGGGAAAATACCATCGCCGACTGCGCCGCTGCCGGTGCGAATCTGTTCGTTGCCGGTACAGCACTGTTCGATAGTCCGAACCTTTCGGAACGTCTGCGGTTCTTCGAGGAACTGGTTCTTTATGCCCCCTCAAAACTTCCCCAGCACAACGGTTGAATTCTTGAACGGCTTCAACTTTTCCAAGCCGGGTTCGAGAAACGGATTCCAACTGTCCATTTCCGCAAAATAACTGCCAGCGGATAAATAATCCGGCGAATAAACCGTCGGCGTTGCAGTCCGAGACAGCCGCTGGTACGCTTCCAGACGTTTTCCCGTCGTTTCAGAAACAGACGGCTTGTGTGGCGAAGAACCCAGTTTTTTCAACGTAACCTTTTGACCCGCCCTGAGGTGTTCTGCTTCGTAAAGTTGTCCTTCCGGTGAACGAACTGTCAACCGGCGTATGTCCGCTCCGAAACCATTCACTGCCGTTGCCTCGTCACCGCTGAAGTCAAAATTGAGCCGTTCTTTCCGCTGCGATTGCGCCTTTCGCAAGTAAAAGTACGCAGGAATTCTCGCCTGTATCCAGCCGTTTGTGAACAACTGATTGCCGCTCCGCAATTCATAACGCAATGAAAGCGGATTGTCCGAATAAGATGTCTGCAAGGACTTATCGCACAGTGATACCTCCGTGTCCATTGAAAAAGCAAGTGCTTCCGGCGTAAATGTCGAGTAATAACCGGCGTAGCCCGTTGTCAATGCTTCTCCGCTGCGCTGATTCAAAACCGTGAACGAAACGGAACTCGATTGAAAGAGCAGTCCTTCCTGCACCAAACTTGCGCCCAAAACTGTAACGCAAGCGATAAAAGACAGCAGCGGTACAGTCCAGAGAAGCCAAATGCGCCGCTTCCAATAGTGCAGCACGAAAACATTGAGCGGACCAATGATAAACGCAAAGAGAAAAATCAGCACCAGAATCAACTTCGTCGGTATTCCGTAATGAGCAATCACAGGCAGTGAAGAAAGCAAAGTTTGCTCCGAGATGCGGGCACTCAAATCTTCCCGTTTTTTCAGAACGGTCTCACGGAACGGATTGATGCGGCTTTCATTTCCCTTCAATGTACCGAGTATGTAAATGTCTCCGAAACCCGCCCGATACATATTTCCGTTGTGGTTATATGTTTCGACAGTCCATTCCTGCGGTGCTTTCCAGTTATGATTATTTTCGTCATCGACAACGATGCACAGCAAGCCGCCGAGTTCCGTGTACTTTCGGATAGCGGACAAGACCGCCGGTTTGCCGGTTTCAAGTTCGCTGTATTCCTTCGCCGTTAGAGCAACGCAGTCAAACCGCGTATAAAAGAGAAAGGAATCGCTCCATTCCGAAACGGGAACCGATGAAAGCCGCGAAAATACCTCTCTTTCTGGGCGACCCGTAATTCCAGAATACACCGGTGTCGGTGCGGCGGTTTCGGTTGCTCCTTCTTGACCGGCTTCCGTCCACGGCGGTGCCTCCGCCGGCGGCGGTTTGTACTCTTTTTGGATTAAGTCCCGTGTATCAGCGGGAACACCTTGACTGACGAAAATGACTGCCTGATTTTTCACATAGTAGGGGTGTGCAGCGTGGGAACCATCAAATACTGGGGATACCGAATTTTTCTGCCGAAATCCGTCGATGGAGACGAAACATTCGCCTCCGCCTGACATTGACACCGGCGGCTGCAGCAGACGGACAAGCACCGAGGTCTCTGCCGGAACTTCAACGCGCGTTTTGGTCTGACGCAAGTGAGTACTGTAGCGGTTATGGCTGGGCAACTCGTTGGACAATTCAACGCGGTGCGCTCTTGTATTTCGATTTGTAATGCGTAATTGAACTTCGTAATATCCGTGTGAGGTATAACCGCCGCCGACTCCTGATGATTGCAGCGGCAGTATATTGATAGGTCCGTAGTCCGCCCCGTTGAGTTGCGGGGCAGTAAAACCGCAGAGAACGGCAGCAGCGGTGAGCAGTAAAAAGCGGAATGATGTCATGGCGGTGTGGGTGATTGAATTTTAATATAATCGCTGTGATATTATAACTTCGTTGAATGGCGTTTGCAATGTATTGTGGGGACAGTTCGACAGCAAGTTTTTTAGCGAACAATTTGAAGCGGCTGCGTATTAATATCAGGTTTTTACCGGAATTTAATTCACGGAGGTTAGAATCGGTAGTTTGTAAAACATAAAACTGGTATTGTCATACGCAAGTTCTTTTCCGATAATGGATTGTATACGAAACAGAATCCGTTTTTCAGGAGGAAGAATTATGCGTACGATAAGGGAAATTTGCCGATTTCTATAACGTCCATAAACACAATAACTTGCAACGATATTCAACGTAAGTCATTGTCCCAGAATGACTTAAACTATCCTCGGCTGGACTCGAAGCGATTGACGCAAATCCCTATTTTCATAGCGTAGAACGGCAGTCGAGGGACGTGCCGGTACAGGAATTTACACAGGTGCAGGAAAATTCCCATGCAATGCCGCCGGAATTACAACACGTCATCAAACATTGGAATGCTCTGCCGAAGTCGGCAAAGAAGACAATCCTGTCCATCGTCAAAGCGAACCGAAAAAAACAAAATACCGATTGAAGAAAGTCCGAAATTTTTATCATTGACACTGTTGACGCTGCCATTCATGTAAAATTTTCCGTGTTCTGTGTCATGAACGTCAACGGCAACACTGTCAACTCCGAAAATCGGTCGGACTTCTGTCGCCACTGGGAACGTGAAAACCGGTGGTGTTGAAAAACGATTCACCGGTTGCCCTGTGTTGCCCATTACCAAGTCCAATAGGGGTTTTACCCTGCCCAGCGGTAATCCCCCGCAAACGCTCACACGGTGTTTTACGGGGGGTATTTCGGACATGAGGGGATAGGTTAATAGCCGATAGGGATGCCCCTGTCCGCACACTTGACTATTCTGTTTCCCGAAAAAAAGTTTTTGTTTCAACGTTAACTTCATTAACATCGCTAACTTTTCGGCGGTACTCATACGCTACCGTATACTGGAAAGATATTGAATCATATCCGTACATCCATAGTATTTTGCAATACCAAGCGGAGTTAAGCCAGTTTGGTTTTTGGCATTGACATCCGCCCCTTTGGATACGAGGAATTTGGCTATTTCAACGTTGTTTTTTCCTGCCGCATGATGAAGCGGGGTAAAGTCATAATTGCCTTTTGCATTGACATCTGCTCCTTTGGATACAAGAAACTTGGCAACTTCAATGTAATTTTTTCCTGCCGCATAGTGGAGTGGAGTAAAGTCATCTTTGTTTTTCACATTAACGTCCGCTCCTTTAGATACGAGAAAATTGATGACTTCAATGTTGTTTTTTCCTGCCCCCAAATAAAAATGGAGTGGAGGGTTGCCTTCCACATTAACGTCCGCCCCTTTTGACACGAGAATTTTAACAATTTCAACGTTGTTTTTACCTAATGCCCAATGGAGCGGGGTAGCCCCTTTGTCGCTTTTTGCATTAACATCTGCCCCTTTGGAGATGAGTACATTAATAACTTCGAGTGAATTATTGACTCCGAAATCATCCAATAAAGTCGCCGTATGAAGTAGAGACATACCATCTTTGCCTTTCACATTAACTTCCGCTCCTTTGGATATGAGAAAATTGATAACTTCAACATTACCGACCATTGTCGCCAAATGGAGTGGAGTAAAGCCATCTTTGCCTTTCGCATTAACTTCTGCTCCTTTGGATATAAGGAAATTGACAACCGCTACGCTATGTTTTCCTGCCGCATTATGAAGCGGGGTGTAGCCGCTTTCACTTTTTGCATTAACATCTGCCCCTTTGGTCATGAGAAATTTGATAACTTCAATGTTATTACTTCTTGCTGCCCAGTGAAGTGGGGTAAATCCGCCATTGTCTCTCGCTGTTACGTCTGCTCCTTTGGATACAAAGTATTTAGCATATTTGAGTATCAAGAGTGCCGATTCCTTATCAGTATCTCTAAACACTACCTTCTTCTTCTCGGTTTCTTCAATTATTTTCTTCATGAAGTATGCAAGCGCATCTCTTCCATAGTCATTAACATATTTATCAACATTTGCCTTCTCTGCGGGAGTCAATTCATCTGCAACCACTTCCTTTTTTTTACTATATTCTCTCGTCTTCACTATCTCCTGTTTCAATTCGGCATTCTCTTTTTTATCCGCTCCTATCTCTGTAGTGTCAAACGTTTGTTCTACAGTTTTGCCTGCCGGAGTACAGGAACATAGTAGGGTAGACGACAGAATAGTAATAAAGCAAAACACGGTAAAAATAATACGATATTGTTTTTTGCCGTTCCAACCAAAGTCAAACTGGTTTTCATCAAGGGTTGCATTTTCTGCAACATCAAGTATTTCATAATAAGTTAAGGTATTCATCTTCTGATGCTCATTTCTTGAAAAAGGTTTCAAATTTAGGTTATTGTACACTTCATTCCTGTTCAATAGATTGCTCAATAATTGATTCAATATGATGGTCAGAATTCATCAAATGTTCAAATAAACTTAAACCAGACGATGCTTCTCCAATGGAATTGACCAGAGAGTTATAATAATCCTCACTTGAAACAGCGGTAGGGGTTTGACGCTTTTGGGGTTGCAACAACGGAAGAATTATGTCCTTTGCCTGTTCTTTCCACTTTGATTTATCAAAGTATTGGGACAGCAAATTATATTTTACCTGCCTATTAATGCCCAATTCAGCATACTTCATTTTAAGCACTTCTTGAGTTCTGCTGCGAAGGAAAATATTCTCTTTTAACATTACTGTAATGGCTGGTGGTACTCTTATAGACGATGATAATGCAATTATTAACGCACTATGATATGTTGTCCTACAGTATATTTCTTCAAGTTGTTCCAAGTCGGCGTTCTCTTTTTTTAACCGTTCCACCTCTGTGGTACCAGATGTTTGTTCTACTGAATTTTCTGCTGGAGTACAGAAATACAATAGTAGAATAGACAACATCAGAATACAAGACACAGCAAAAAATATACGATATGGTCTATTATCGTCATTCCCACCAAAGTCAAACCAGTTTTTCATAGTAGTGAAATCCATGTTGTTATGTGAAAAAGGAAATATCTCAATCCGGCAGAGCCGCCAACAGAGCCACTCAAGAACGGGAGCGGCGTGTTCACAAGATAGGTTTTCTTCCCGTGTTGCAATACGGTGCATCACTGCTATCAAGACAGGAACGCCGAAGATTCCCCATTGGCAAAAGACACGGCACTCCCTCAACGGGAGCATCGCTACATTATTTTGCCATTGGCAAATCTTCACTCGGCTTTCGCCGTTTGCAACGTGAAATCAACCAATCCGTCTCTTGACGGCTTGTGAATGTCAACGAACTCTAATTTATATGAACCTTTCGGGTTCAGTATCTAATTATTCTGGTACCTTGCCATATGGTAAAGTGCCCAACGGACGTAGTGTATCATATTTTTTCACGGTTTGCAATACCTGTGATTTTTTTTCTGCGTCAAAAAGAACCGGTGTTGGGGCTGTCGGTCTTCAACAATAGTTCCCCGTTCCGCATGCCATCACTGCCGGAGGATTTTTCTTGATGATTTGGTGTTCTACGGGAAAATGCGTTGTCGGTGCGCATCTGCGTAACGCAGAGCATTTTACCGTAGACGAGGGAATTTGTCAAGTACTAAATCCTAAACGGCGGGGCAATTTATTCTGTTTTCACAGCATTGCAACGTATGGATTGACAATGCTCGAAAGGTCTTGTAGAATAATTTTATAATAAAAATGAAACTCTCGAACACTTCAGAATACGAAAGGAATCTCATGGACTATCTTGTATGTTATCCCAAAAATCCGGCATTGTGTACTCGTCCCTATATCACGGTTGGAACACAAGGGCATGTCTATAAAACGTATATTTATGCATGTCCGCTTGACGGCAATCTGTCCGAACTTAACAGAACATGGATTCTAGGTAATGTAGATAACAAGGATTGGTGTTTTATAATTAAAAGATATGATGACTTACCTTTTGAAGATAAGGAGGAATTGGAAGAGGGGACTGAACGATTTAAGGATGCTAGTGCAGCGTATTTTGGCGGTCTTGAGCAGATTGATAAAATTGTAGAAGCAGATGACAAAAAGGAACGTAGAGAAACGGCTCATCGCAAGAGGTTTGCTCCTATTCCAGAGATGGATGCGTTGGCGTGTTTGCTGTCTGGACATACTTATAAAATTGAATCCGCACCGCCAGCACCGTCAACACAAGGTAGCCAACGAACCGAAAAACGGACGAGGAAACCTGAAACAAATGAACCGGTAGAAACCGAACCGAAGGGCGGAAAAAAACAGCGACGTAAAAGAACCGAATTAAGAATACTTATTGAGGCGGCTGTTGATGCCTACGGTGCAGATGCGACTAATAGAAAAATAGGTAAAGAATGCGGCATTGCATCTTCAATGTTAAGCGAAGAACCTTATAAGACGTGGTTGAAAAATGCGAGAAAGGAATATATCAAAAAAATGAATGCGGAACGGGCTGCTGATTATAAAATGTCGTAATATCAGGACGAATCAACATCGGACGGCAAGTCCGATTATCAGCGGGACTATGAAGCCAGTTTATCAGAGCAGTTGTCCTGAATTCGGTAAAGATTCGGTATGATACCGAATTTCTTTTTTTATTGTAAATGCTTGCAATATAATATC
>Ga0123353_10013828_pt1 | contig 11589 bp, 8 predicted proteins | sample TergutLab28metaG_3_FD_92763 | JGI IMG/M metagenome (GOLD analysis project Ga0123353, IMG submission 92763) | Labiotermes labralis P3 segment gut microbial communities from Petit-Saut dam, French Guiana - Lab288 P3 | ecosystem: Host-associated > Arthropoda: Insects > Digestive system > Gut ... | reverse complement strand
GAGAAACGCGCCGCGGCGTTTGCGGCGCTTCTCGTCTTTATCACGGAATTCGAAGGCGTAGTTTCTCATGATGATTTTACCCTAATCGCACTAATTTGCAATTGTATTGCCCGCTTGCACCCAATCCCCTTGGCTCCCTCGTGAGGGAACTCCGCCGCAGCGGTGAGGGAGTATCGCGGAGCGACAACAGGACGTGCGGAGCACAAATAATTCACCCTTAATTCCTCACCGCCGCCTGCATAATTGCCGCCCAGATCAGCTCCACGGCGATGAAGATCAGGCTGTCGGCCACATGCAGCTGCTTCATGAACACGAACAGCAGCAGCAGCACGCAGGCCATGACGCTCCCCACCAGCTGGAACAGCCGCAGGCGCTTGATGCCCCCACGCAGGCTCACGCAGGCGGACAGCGCCCGCAGGAAGGCCCGGGCATTGTTGGCGTGGTACACCCCGGCGTTCAGGTTTGTGCGGGGGGTGCGCATCGCCTTGCGGCAGATCTCGCCGGGCATGGAGCGCAGCAGGCTCAGGGTACCCTCCCGCAGGTCGAAGGCCCCGGAGAGCACCTCGGCGCTCACGCACGGGTCGCTGTTGGTGATGAGGGCCTGGGTGTCCTCCCGCTCCAGCTGCTGGAAGGCCGGGGCCATGGCGGCGTCGGGGCAGTAGCTCACCACGAAGAAGGCCGAAAGCCGCTTTTCCACGGCCAGGTAGATGATCCTGCGGCCGTCGTGCTCGTATTTCTTCTCGTCCTTCTCGCTGAGGATCACGGTGATCCCGTGGTTCTCCAGCAGGTTCCGGTTGCCGAAGAAGACCTTCTGGTTGTGTATCCAGCAGCTCAGGCCCATGCGGTCCTCGAAGGTCAGCTCCTTCACGTCGGGCAGCACGGAGTAGTCGCCCTCCACCACGCCCTCGAACACGGCCTGCAGCGGCCCGCCCGCGGCGATGGCGATGCCTGCGGCGTAGAGCAGCACCTCGTCGGCGCGCACGTGGCGGAACTCCCGCCAGCCGTGCATACGCCCCTTGGCCGGGAGATAGAGGTCGGCGGAATCCAGCACGAAGGCACCGGCCTTGCTGCACTCCTCGGCGGCGTCGGTGTTCAGGATGGCCACGCCGTTCTCCCGGGGGGCGCGGGTGAGGCCCCGCACGAGGCCGGCCAGCAGCCACAGGGAGGCGCAGGGCACGCACAGGCAGATCGCGGCGGCGGCGGCGGAGACGATCGCCACGGCCTCGCCCTGGATCAGGAACGCGCTCAGGGCCGCCAGGCCCGCCAGGCCCGCCGCCAGCGGCAGCAGTTGCCGGGCGCTCCGGTCCGCGGCGTCCTCCTTCGAGGACTGCTTGACGAACCCCGCCGGGAAGGCCACGGGCACGGGCAGCACCGTCTTGGCGCGCCCGGGCAGGGCCCGCTGACGGGACGTCTTCGCCGCGTCGCGGGCGTCCATGGGGGTCACGGCGTAGAGGCCGTCGGCGCAGGTGTACGCGCAGAACCGGAAGTTGTCACAGCGCTGCCGGGCCTGCTGCCAGCGCGCGGCGGCGGTCAGCGCCGCAACGAACAGGAACAATGGCACGCAGGCCGCCACCCGGTAGGGGTTGTCCGCGGGCAGGTCCGCGTTGATGTCGTCCATGAAGACGAACAGCAGCACCGTCTGCGCGATGCAGGCCAGCGCCGCGAAGAGCAGGATTGTATTTGCGTTCGGTTTGCGCTTGATAAGGGATTGAAAGCCCTGCGAGAGGTCCCCGGCGCACACCAGCAGCCCCGCCACCAGCAGCAGCGCCATGGAGGCCAAATGCCCGGGCCCCATGCTGAATGTGTGGTTGAATACGGCCACCAGCTGCAGCCCCACGGCCAGCAGCGCGAACGCCCCCAGCGAAAGCGCCGACGAGGCACGGCGGCTGCGTAGCTTCTGCAGCAGGCGGAACACGGAGTCCCGCTGGTCCGCCCGGCGGTATTCCGGCGCGCCGCTGTCCTCCTCGGGCGCGGGCGGGGCCTCGGCCCCTGTCTCGCCGTCCTTCTCCAGGCGCGCGCTGAGGGACCGCAGGGTCTGGAACTGGGCGGTGCGCTCAAGCTTGCCCTTCTCCAGCCGCGCGAGCATCTCCGCCTCCTCCACGCTGTCCGCGTGGGATTCCTCGTCGAAGTTCGCGAAGCGCTGCTGCCCCTCCGGGATGTCCTCCGGCTGCTCCGGCTTGGGGCGCACGATCAGGTCCTCCGCCGGCACCACCTTGGGCACGGGCGAGAGGTCCGAGGTCATCTGCATGTCCACCCGGCGCAGCAGCACGCCGGGCTTTTCGATGGGCCCGGTCCACACAGGCTTTGTGGGGTCGTCGGGCGTCTTCAGGGGCCCGTCCTGGAACAGGTCGAAGCGCAGCGGCTCGGGCGCGGGGGCGGGCTCGGTCACATCGATCGGAAGGATGGTGATGGTCTGCTGCTCGGGCTCGGGGGGGGAGTCAGGCTCTGGTTCAGGTTCCGGGGGTGGGGGAGGCGCGGGTTTGGATTCTGGCAAAGGTTGTTTTGGTTCGGGCGGCAAGAATGCCGCCCCTACAGGCTCTGGTTTGAATGGAGGTTCTGGTGTCGCAATTTCTGTAGGGGCGGCATTCTTGCCGCCCGAAACATCGTCAGGTTCCGACAAAGGCGCGGCTCCCCCACTCACCTCCAGGATCAGCTTATCGATATCCGAAAGCGACCACTGCCTTTTCGCCCCGCCCTCGTCCGCACGGGGGAGGGGGATCGCCTCGTCCAGGCGCTGGCGCAGACCCGGCGGCAGGCCGCCGTTTTGCTCCTCCGGCATATGTTTTCCACCCTTTCCATCATCAATGCTTATCGCTCCGCGATACTCCCTCACCCGCTGCGGCGGGAGCTCCCTCACGAGGGAGCCGGGGGATTTTTACTCGCATCTTCTGCAAAATTTTCGGCGACAAACCCTTGGCTCCCTCGAGAGGGAGCTCCGCCCGCAGGCGGTGAGAGAGTATCGCGGAGCGACATAAGGCTCATCTATACTTCATCATCTCATACAGCAAAATGCCCGCCGCCACAGAGGCGTTCAGGGAGCCCACCTTGCCGCGCATGGGCAGGGACAGCAGGGCGTCGCAGCGCTCCTTCACCAGGCGGCCGAGGCCCCGGCCCTCCGAGCCGATTACCAGGGCAACGGCCCCCGTGATGGGCCGCGCGTCGTAGGGCTCGCCCGCCATGTCCGCGCCGTAAATCCACACGCCCTGGGCCTTCAGCGTCTCCATGGCCGCGCACAGATTCACTACGCGGGCCACGGGGATGTGCGCCACGGCCCCGGCGGAGGCCCGGGCCACCGTCTGGCTTAGCGGCGCGCTCCTGCGCCTGGGTACCACCACGCCGTGGGCCCCGGCGGCCTCCGCCGTGCGCAGGATCGCCCCCAGGTTGTGCGGGTCCTCGATCTCGTCGCACAGCACCAGGAAGGGCTCCTCATTCCTGGCCTTCGCGGCCTCGAGGAGGTCCTCCAGCCCGGCGTAGGCCTGCGCCGCCGCGGTGAGCACCACGCCCTGGTGGTGGCTTGTCCCGCTGAGCTGCTCGAGCTTTTCGCGCTTCGCGTCTTTGACCACGACGCCCTGCGATTTCGCCAGCGCGATGACCGCCCCCAGCGAGCCGCCGGCGCCGCCTTCCCGCGCCACGAACAGGGTATCCGCCGGGCGGCCGCTCCTCAGCGCCTCGGCCACGGCGTTGCGCCCCGCGATGATCTCCTCGGACAACTACATATCACCCCGCTGCGATAGATTACAATATTCGCCTACAATATATTGTACCACAAACCGCGCAGGATGACAAGCGTTTATTCTATTTATTTGGACAATTCCAGAAAATTCTTCAACAGGATCAGACCGGTTTCCCCGCTTTTCTCCGGGTGGAACTGCGTGGCCGCCAGCAGCCCGCGCATCACCGCCGCGTCGAAGACCGTGCCGTATTCAGATTGGGCGGCGATGTCCGTTTTCTCCCCCGCGCGCACAAAAAACGAGTGCACGAAGTAGAAATATGCCCCGTCGGGGATGCCCGCGAACACGCCGCCGCGCCTGCGCAGGGTGACGGCGTTCCAGCCGATGTGGGGCACCTTCAGGCCGGGGCCGAAGGGCAGCTTCTCCACGCGGCCCGGCAGGACCGCCAGGCCTGGCTCGTGGGGGCTCTCCTGCGAGGCCTCGAACAGCACCTGCAAACCGAGGCAGATGCCCAGGAAGGGCCGCCGGCCCGCCATGGCCTCCAGGGCGGCCGCGCGCACCGGCCCGGCGAGGCTGCGCACGTGCAGGTTGGCCATACAGTCGCCGAAGGAACCCACCCCGGGGAGGATGATCCCCGGGGCTGTGGCTATTTTGCGGGCGTCGCCGGTGATCTCGCAGGGCGCGCCGATGAATTGCAGGGCCTTCTGTACGCTGCGCAGGTTCCCCGCGCCGTAATCGACGATGGCGATCGCGCTATTTACTTTTGATCTCCCCCATCAGCTCCCCGAACGCCTTCAGCAGCCGCTCGCTGCCCTTCGTGCCGGCCGTATTGATCTCCTCGTTGCCGAACAGCACGAAGTTCTGGATGTCGTTGGGCAGCAGGTAGTAGCCGGAGTGGTCGTTCGTGATGCCGAACACCAGCAGCTTGCGGTTGCCGCGCACCAGGTCCTTCATGGGGGTGAACTCGAATACCTTGCCGTTCCAGGCCTCCGCTGCTGTCAGGCCGCCGCCGAAGGCCAGCGGGGGATCCATCTCGCCGGGGGCGAACATCACCGCCAGGTTCTTGCCAAGCTCCATGTAGCCCGTCTCGGTGACGAGGTCCATCGCCGGGCCGATGAGGTAGCGCCGTTCGCCCTCGGCCTTGAGCATCCCGTAGCGGAACAGCAGCAGGTGCAGGGGGTTGTCGATGGGCACCTTGAACTCTTTATGGCGGATATTGAGGATCGGCTCCACCTTGGTCTCGTTTTTCATGCCCTTGAGCATCTTGCCAAGGTTCCGGCCGTAGGCAGACACCCGGTCAAGGGCGGTGCAGCCGTCAAAGCCGAACATGCCGTTGTCCACGGTGATGGCCAGCTGCGCGCCCTGGATCATCTGGAAATTGGCCCTGTCGCGGATCTCCTTCTCCATGTAGTAGGGATAGTCGGAGCTCACCTCGCGGGTGCCTCCCCCCAGGCCCACGCAGTGGGCGGAGTAGTTGACCAGCCAGGTCTCCCGCGAGCCGTCGTCCGGATGGAAGCGCAGGCGGTGCAGCTTCGAATCGATCACCTGCGGCGGGCGCTTGTCGCGGATATATTTCCCCGCTTCCACCGCGGCATAATAGAGATTGCCCTTCTTCATGCCGCCCACGGCCTCCTTGACCGCGGCCGCCGTGGTCTTGTGCAGGTTGTCCATGAAGGCGCTGTTCTTGCCGCTGACGCGCGGGATCAGGCCGCCGGTCAGGTTCGCCAGGGGATTGACCGCCATCCCCAGGAGGATGGGCGCGTTCATGCCCAGGATATCGATGCAGCTGTGCTGGTGCAGCACGCCGATGTTGATGCTCACGATGTTCTTCTCTTTGGCATAGTCGCGCAGCAGGGCGCGGATGGCGCGCACGTCGCTGGAGGTGAGCGCGTAGCCGTCTAGGGTGGCCAGGACCACGGTCCCCCGCCCGCTGCCGTCGTTCAGGGCCGTCACGCGCACGGCCTGGTCGTCCGTAAGGGCGGTGGGGGTCGCCCGTTCGGTGATCTCGATCTGGCCCGCCATGTAGACGTCGTTGCCGCCGATGTATTTGCCGTCCTTGTCAAAGTAGCCGTCGGGGATCAGCGACTTCCTCGAATAGCCCAGCGACCATTTCTTGGCCCCCTCGGGCTTGTCGATGAAGCGCTCCATCCCGGGGTAGAAGTCCGGGCTTGCGTACTTGAGGGGTACCAGCTCCGGGGGCGGGATCAGCGAGGCGATGCCGTAGGACAGGCCGCGCAGGGCGGCGTCCCCCACGTCGTAGAGGATGCCCTCCAGCACGGGCGGCGGGCCGTCGGCGGTGTTGGCGGCCCAGGCGGGCACGCAAAGGCCCGTCAGCAGCACGAGGCAGATTGCGAGTGAAAGCGCGCGCTTGCGGAATGTTTTCATGGTTTGGCCTCCCCATATTAGTATATGACAATAGTAGCACAAAAGAAGGGGGATGTCAACAATTCCTTGACGCTGCGAGAAAAGGATGATATAATTTATCAATAGACTGCTGGCCTGAATGAACATTGATATTGAAAGGGGTACCCCACATGAACAAATCCCTGCGCACGCCGGTGATCGCCGGCAACTGGAAGATGAACCTGTTGCCCGCCGGGGCCAAAGCCCTCGTGGAGGAGCTCATTCCTCTCACGAAGGACGCCGCCTGCGAGGTCGTGCTCTGCGCGCCCTATATCGACCTGCCCGCCGCGCTGGAAGCCGCCAATGGCACGAACATAAAGATCGGCGCCCAGAACTGCCACTGGGCCGAGAAGGGCGCCTTCACGGGCGAGGTGGCCGCCGTTATGCTCAAAGACATCGGCGTGGAATACGTCATCACCGGCCACAGCGAGCGCCGCACCCTCTTCGGGGACACCAACGAGACCGTGGCGCAGCGCACACGCGCGGGCCTGGACGCCGGGCTGAAGGTAATCCTGTGCGTGGGCGAATACCTGGAGCAGCGCCAGCAAAACATCACCGTGGAGATCGTGCGCCAGCAGGCCAAGATCGCACTGGCGGGCGTGAGCGCCGAGGAGCTGCAAAACAGCATCGTCATCGCCTACGAGCCCGTGTGGGCCATCGGCACGGGGCTGACCGCCACGGCGGAGCAGGCCAATGAGGTCAACAAGGCGATCCGTGACCTGCTGGCCGAGTTGTACGGCCAGGACGCCGCCGACAGGACAGTCATCCAGTACGGCGGCTCGATGAACGCGGCCAACGCCGCCGAGCTGCTGGCCCAGCCGGACGTGGACGGCGGCCTGATCGGCGGGGCGTCGCTGAAGGCGGCGGACTTCGCGGCGATTGTGGCCGCGGCGGGGTGAATTTTATGAAGACGTGGAAAAGAGTCTGCCTGCTCGTATTGGCCTTCCTTCTTGCGGCAGCGCCGCTTGTTCTGCTGGCGGGAGCTGGTGTGTTCGGCCTCGGGTCGGTATTTGGCTATAGTTTTCTGAACGTGCTCACTGGGTCCATGTCTCCCGCATTCAACGTAGGGGATATGATCGTCGTCAAGCCCTGCAAGCCGGAGCGTGTGCGCGTGGGGGACGACGTCACCTACCGCCCCAGCGATCACCCTGATGCGCTGATTACGCACCGCGTGGTTGACATCCTCACAGAGCGCGGCGGCGAACAGGGCCTGTGGTTCGTTGCTAAGGGGCTCAACAATAACTATGCCGACCCACCGTTCCAAGCAAGCCAGCTTATGGGGAAAGTGATCATGCGCCTGCCCGGGCTGGGGGCTGTCATGGGCTGGGTGGGCGGCCATCGTGCCATATCCATAGTGGCGGCGTTGCTGTTGTGCTTTTTCCTTCTGCCCGTTGCTGCGCTGCTGATGCTTCTGGCGCTGCGCGGGCGGCGGCGGTGAGGAGACACCCCCTCTGTCGCACTGGGCCGCAAAGCGGCTCAATGCGACAGAGGGGGTGAAAAAGCAGGGACGCGTTTCCAAAAACATTTACAATTTAGTCATTGCGGCCAAACAAGAAATATGCTATAATAGGCAATGCAAAGGGGGTAATCCAATGAGCCGGAAAATCACCGTCGGGGCGGCGCTTGCCCTGGCATTGCTGCTGGTGGCGGCCTCCATCCCGCTGACCATGCTGCTCGCCCTGCGCGAGCAGAACAAGCTGATCCCCAGGCTGCCCGAGCTGATCGGGAAGTTCAACGCCCTGGACGAGATCCAGCGCAAGGTTAACGACGAGTTTTACCAGGCGCCGAAGGAGGACGCCGTGAACGCCGCGATGGTGAGCGGCTACATCGCGGGCCTGGACGACCCCGAGAGCCGCTACCTGAGCGCGGTGGAATACCAGACCTACATGCAGCGCCTGGCGGGCGAGGAGCCGGAGCTGGGCATTGCGCTGCGCTACGACCCGGAGCTGGCCGGCCTGGTGATCGACCAGGTGAAGGAGGGCTCCACCGCGAAGATCAGCGGCCTGAAGCAGGGCGACCACATCGTCAAGGCGGTGTCGGGCGGCAAGGAGCTGTCCATCACGGCGGAGGTGGAGCCGGATAAGGCCGCGGACGCCATCACCAAATTTTATGAGGAGACCGCCGTCACCGCGGATACGCCTTCGCTTTCCGTTACCATCACCTACGAAAGGGACGGGCAGCCCAGGCCTCCGGTCAACGTGATGCTCGGCAGGACCGTGTCGTCCATCTCCGCCTACGTGCGGACCACCTACGCCGGCTCCAACGAGCCCCTGCCCCAGCCCGTGGGCTACATCAAGATTTTCCACTTCTTCAAAAACACCGCCAGCCAGATTGAGGCCGCCGTCAAGGACCTCAGCCGCCAGGACGCGGTGTCGTATATCCTGGACGTGCGCGGCTGCTCGGAGGGGAACCTGGACTACGTGTGCGAGGCGATCGACCTGTTCGCCTATGTCCCGCAGGACACCGGCGCGCTGGTCACCGTGCGGCGCAGGGACAACACGACCTTCACCAAGCCCTCTACCTCGGGCAACATCATGTCCTACACCACCGGCGGGTTTGTCGTCGTGCTCATCGATAAGCGCACCAGCGGCGTGGCGGAGCTGTTCGCCTACGACCTGCATCAATTCAACCGCAGAAAGGTCTTCCTCGTCGGCGAGCCCACGAAGGGCATCAATACGATACAGGAGCCCTTCCCCCTGGCTTCGGTGGATGGCGCGGCCCTGCTTACGGTGGGCACCCTGGTGCCCTATGGGGCAAGCGCCGATAAGCCCTGGAATGAGGGCGGCGTGCAGCCCAACGACATCGCCTCCGACATCGACGAGGGCGTCATCACGAAAAAGCAGGGCGAGGACATCGTCTACCGCGTCTCCGGCGCCGAGCAGCAGCTCAACGGGGCGCTGAAGCTCTTCTCCGTGCTGAGCGGGCAAACCAATTCGTAATTCGTAATGCGTAATTATTTTAGCCGCTGGTTATTGCGATAACCGGCGGTTTTTCTTTTGTTCCCCAATTACGCATTACGAATTACGCATTACGCATTGAACTTCCGCATACCCATGGACAGAACGGGGGTGTGTCCATGAGGAGAGTATGCTTAGGGCTACTGGCCCTGTCCCTCCTCCTTTGCGCCTGCGGCCGGGAGGAATGGCAGAACCTGCGGCAGTTCTGCGAGAACTTTAATCAATTTGCGTCTGAGACCGGCCGCCTGGCCAATGTGGAGCCGGGGCAGTTTTTTGCGCGCCGGTCAGACGACGGCACGCTCTACCAGGCGTACCCGGGGGACAGCCTGCTGCTCGAGTGCGCCGCGCTGCGCAGCGGGCGGGTGCACACGGTGTCCCTCACGGGCTTTGCCGAGCAAAGCCAAAGTGACTTCTTCGACGCCGCGCGCTGCGTCATACAGGCCTACACGGGCGCCGCCCCCGACCAGGCGGAGCGCTGGCTTACCCAGATTCACGCCGGCGAGGCCGAGGTCCTGGGCGTGGCGGGCTTTGAGGAGGGCGGGTTTCGTTTCAGCTATGCCGCCAACCCCGCGGGCCGCTGGCTGCGGGTGAGCCAATTGCGCTTTCTGCCGCCGGAGCCGGAGCTGCCGACGCTGAGGGAAATGATTACGGAGGAAACGTGAAAGCAAGTTTCACGTAGCGACAGCGAAAGGATGGTTGCAGCTAGTGATGGACTACCACACCCTATCCGCCGCCGGGGCGCTGCGCCGCCTGGAAACGGACGAGGGGCAGGGCCTGAGCGACGGGGAGGCTCGCCGCCGCCTGCAGAAGGACGGCCCGAACAGCATCGTCAGCCGCAGGCGCGGTAAGTGGCTGCTGCGCTTTTTCGCGCAGTTCAAGGACTTCATGGTGATCACCCTGCTGGTTGCCGCAGCGATCTCCGCGGTCTCGGCGGTGGTCAACGGCAACGGCGACTACCTCGATTCCATCATCATCGCGGGCATCGTGGTGGTCAATGCCGTCGTGGGCGTGATCCAGGAGGGCAAGGCCGAGAAGGCCCTCGAGGCCCTGCGCAAGCTCTCCTCCCCCGCGGCGCAGGTGCTGCGCGGCGGAAAGAAAGTGAAAATCCCGGTGGAGCAGGTCGTGCGCGGGGACATCCTGCTGCTGGAGACCGGCGACCTCATCCCCGCCGACGCCCGCCTGCTGGAATCCGCGCGCCTGAGCACACAGGAGAGCGCCCTGACCGGCGAGAGCATGGCCTGCCAGAAGGACGCGTCAGCCGTCCTGCCCGGGGCGACCCCGCTGGGCGACAGGAAAAACATGCTGCTCAGCTCCACCATGGTGCTGACGGGCCACGGCAGGGCGGTGGTCACCGCCACGGGCATGCACACGGAGGTCGGCCGCATCGCGGGCATGCTCAGCCGCGAGAAGGCCCCCCAGACCCCCCTGCAGCAGCGCCTGGAGAAGGTGGGGCGACAGCTGGGCATCGGGGCCATGGCCATCTCCGGCGTGATCTTCCTGCTGGGCTTCCTGCAAAACGTGCCCCTGCTGGACAGCTTCATGCTGGCCATCAGCCTGGCCGTGGCCGCCATCCCGGAGGGCCTGCCCGTCATGGTGACGGTGGTGCTGTCCATCGGCGTGCAGCGCATGGCGAAGTCCAACGCCATCGTGCGCAGACTGCCCGCGGTGGAGACCCTCGGCTGCGCCAGCGTGATCTGCTCGGACAAAACCGGCACCCTGACGCAGAACAAGATGACCGTCACGGACATCCGGTGCCACGGCGGCAGGGACGGCGAAAAGCGCCTGCTTCAGCTGGCCGCCCTGTGCTGCAACGCGGAGATCGTCCCGAAGCGCCACGGCGCGGGCTCTCTGACCAGCGGCGACCCCACCGAGATCGCCATCGTGCAGGCCGCCGCGAACCGCCGCGTGCCCGTCATGCAGGACAGGAAGAGCCTCACCCGGGTGCGGGAGAACCCCTTCGATTCCTCCCGCAAGCGCATGAGCGTGATCTGCAAAATGCCCGAAGGTCTCGTCATGGTCGCCAAGGGCGCGCCCGATATTCTGCTCGCAAGGTGCGACCTGAGCGAGAGCGCGAAGCGCGATATCCTCCGGCAGAACGAGGAGATGGCGGGCCGGGCCCTGCGCGTGATCGCAGTTGCATATAAGTCCGTGGCCGACGCCCAGTCTGGCGAGGACAATCTCACCTTCCTGGGCCTCATCGGCATGAACGACCCCCCTCGAAGAGAGGCGCGAAGCGCGGTAAAGCTATGCCGGCACGCGGGCATCATCCCCATCATGATCACCGGGGATCACATCGCCACGGCCCAGGCCATCGCCAAGGAGCTCGGCATCACCGACGGCACCCACTGCGCCATGAGCGGCCAGGAGCTGGACAAAATTGACGACGAGACCCTGAAGGAGCGCCTGACCCGCTGCCGCGTCTTCGCCCGGGTGACGCCCGAGCACAAGATGCGCATCGTCAAGGCGCTGCGCGCCCAGGGCCACGTGGTTGCGATGACAGGCGACGGCGTGAACGACGCCCCGGCCCTCAAGGCGGCGGACATCGGCTGCGCCATGGG
>Ga0123353_10013827_pt1 | contig 11589 bp, 5 predicted proteins | sample TergutLab28metaG_3_FD_92763 | JGI IMG/M metagenome (GOLD analysis project Ga0123353, IMG submission 92763) | Labiotermes labralis P3 segment gut microbial communities from Petit-Saut dam, French Guiana - Lab288 P3 | ecosystem: Host-associated > Arthropoda: Insects > Digestive system > Gut ... | reverse complement strand
TATTGTAACTTCGTTGTTATATCATCAAAACTGACCGTGTCAGGGGGACAGGTCTGCGGGCGCAGCAAGCGGCGCCCCTACGGGGTTACTAATGATTCGCCTGTCATTAACATGGGTTTTTCCAGATCCAGCAGGTCGAGCAGCGTCGGCGTTATATCCGCCAACCGCCCCGGTTTCAAGCTGACGTCCGCTCCGCAGACGATAAACGGCACCGGGTTCAGGCTGTGTGCGGTGTGCCTGTGGATCCCGTCTTCCTGAAGCATTTCCTCGGCGTTGCCGTGGTCCGCCGTTACAATCAGGTAACCGCCTGTTTGCTCTACCGCTTCTTTGACTTTTCCAACGCACTCGTCGACAGTCTGCACAGCTTCGACAGCCGCGCTATAATCGCCGGTGTGCCCCACCATGTCACAGTTGGCGAAGTTGATTATGACAATGTCATACTTGCGGCCGAGGATTTCTTTACAGGCTGCTTCCGCAACTTTACGCGCGGACATTTCAGGTATAAGGTCATAAGTCGGGAACTCTTTCGGCGACGGGATCAGGATCCTTTCCTCACCGGCGAAAGTCTGCTCTATTCCGCCGTTGAAAAAGAACGTGACATGCGCGTACTTCTCCGTTTCCGCTATCCGCAGCTGGGTCAGCCCGAGTTCGCTGATCGTCTCGCCGAATGTCTGTTCCGGAAAGTCGGGCGGATATGCGATAGTCACGCCTTTGATCTTCTCGTCATACTGCGTCATGCAGACGTATGTGACAGGGAAACATCCGTTCCTTCTTTCAAATCCGCTGAACTCCGGTTCGACGAACGCGCGCGTGATCTCCCTTGCCCTGTCGGGGCGAAAGTTGAAAAATATGATCGAGTCGCCCTGTTTGACCATTGCGGATTTATCACAGACTACCGGCTTCACGAACTCGTCGAACACTCCGTCGTCGTATGACTGCTGCATGGCTTTTACAGGATCAGGCTCAAAAACGCCGTCTCCGAATACCATCGCGTTATACGCCTGTTCGACCCTGTCCCACCGGTTATCTCTGTCCATCGCATAAAATCTGCCCATTACTGTCGCGATTTTTCCGGCGCCCAACTCCTTGCACTTCTCGACGAGGGCTTCAATCGACTCTTTGCCTGAGTCAGGGGGAACATCCCGCCCGTCCATAAAGCAGTGGACGAAGATATCCTTCAGCCCGTTTCTTATTCCGAGTTCGATAAGGCTAAACAGGTGGTTTATATGGCTGTGTACGCCGCCCGGAGATACCAGTCCCAGAAGGTGGAGCGCGCCGCCCGACTCTTTGCACGCTTTAGCTGCGTTTACAAGAGCTTGATTTTCAAAAAACGTGCCTAATTGGATATCACGCGTTATCCGGGGCAGATCCTGATATACGACCCGGCCCGCGCCTATGTTGGTATGTCCTACTTCGCTGTTGCCCATCTGCCCTTCAGGCAGGCCCACATCCTCTCCAGACGCGGAAAGCGCTGTGTGAGGACACGTCCTGAAAAGCTCGTCGAGCACGGGCGTCGCTGCATTGGCGACCGCGTTTCCGGGCGACTGCGGCGCAAGCCCGTACCCGTCCATGATGACCATGGTCAGTGGTTTTTTCATTTTCACCTCAATCTATTGGTTCGCGGCGTTGATGATTGCCGCAAACGACGCCGGCTTCAGCGACGCGCCGCCTATCAGCCCGCCGTCGATGTCCGGCTGTGCGAGCAGGTCAAGCGCGTTTTTCTCGTTCATAGACCCGCCGTACTGAATAGTCACAGCCATAGCGGCTTCTTCGTCGTATAGCGCAGCGAGGACTTTTCGTATCTCGCGGCACACGTCCTGCGCGTCTTCAGGGGTAGCGGTTTTCCCGGTACCGATCGCCCAAATCGGCTCATAAGCGATAATGACGCGGGACAGGTTTTCCGCAGAAACGCCATGCAATGCCGTCTTAACCTGTAATGCAACCAAGTCGAACGTGACGCCGGTCTCTCTTTGGCTCAGGCTCTCGCCCACGCAGACTATCGGGCGAAGCGGGCTGTCAAGCGCAGCTAAAGTCTTTTTATTGACGGATGCGTCAGTCTCCCCATAATATTCGCGTCTCTCGCTGTGGCCTATGATGACGTATCCGACGCCCAGGTCGGCGAGCTGAACACGCGACACCTCCCCGGTATACGCTCCTGAGTCATGTTCGCTCATGTTCTGCGCTCCAACCCCGACGCCGCTTCCCTCGAATGCATCGAGTGCAGCCGGGATCAGCGCGGATGGCGCGCATATGACCGCCTCGCACCAGTCTTGAAAACCTGGAACAAGCGGCGTCAGTTCTTCCTTGAAGGCGTCAACGCCTGAAGCGAGCATATTCATCTTCCAGTTCCCTGCAATAATCGTCTGCCTGTATTCTCTGTTCATACATCCTCCTCAACCCTGTAAATTTCATTCCACACGCGGGCGCAGCGAGCGGCGCCCCTACGGACTTTATGCGCGGGCGCAGCAAACGGCGCCCCTACAGACTTTATGCATCCAGCAGGCAGGCTATGCCCGGGAGTATTTTGCCTTCCATGAACTCCAGCGAGGCGCCGCCGCCTGTTGAAATATGGGTTATCTTGTCCTCCAGACCGAACTTCCTGACCGCTGCCGCTGAGTCTCCGCCGCCTATTACGGAAATCGCGTCTGAATCAGCCACCGCGTTCGCTACGGTGATCGTACCCTGCGCAAACTTTGAAAACTCGAACACACCCATCGGCCCGTTCCAAACTATCGTGCCGGCGCCCGAAATTTCTTGTGCAAACTCAGCAGCGGCGCGCGGTCCGATGTCGAGCGCCATCATGCCGTCGGGTATTGCGTTGCTCTCGACAGTCACAGGTTCAGCGTCGTTTGAAAACTCGGACGCAGCAATGGAATCCACCGGAAGCAGCAGCTTCACGCCGCGTTCCTTCGCTTCTTCCTTCATCTTCAGAACAGCATCTATCTCGCCGTCTTCGCAGAGGGAGTTGCCTATTTTTCCGCCCTCGGCTTTAAAGAATGTATACGCCATTCCGCCTCCGATGATGATAGCGTCGGAAATCTTGAGCAGGTTCCCGATGACGCCCAGTTTGTCCGAAACCTTGGCTCCGCCGAGTATCGCTACCAGCGGGCGCTTGGGATCGGAGATCGCGCCGCCGATATAGTCGAGTTCCTTTTTCAGAAGGAATCCCGATACGGCGGGCAGGAACTGTGAAACGCCCTCCGTAGATGCATGGGCGCGATGCACGCTTCCGAAGGCGTCTGATACAAATAAGTCAGCCAGTCCCGCAAGTTTTTTCGCAAACTCCGGGTCGTTCTTTTCTTCCTCTTTGTGGAATCTCGTGTTTTCGATCAGCATGATTTCCCCGGGTTGCAGTTCCGACGCCAGTTTGACCGCGTCCTCCCCGATTACATCTTTGGCTATTTTGACCGGCTTTCCAAGGAGTTTCGACAGGCTCTCAGCAACAGGGGTAAGCGAGTATTCCGGTTTGAACTCGCCTTTAGGACGCCCGAAGTGAGAGCACGCGATAACAGCCGCGCCGTTTTCAAGCAAGTAGTTGATAGTCGGAAGCGCCGCGATGATACGCCCCTCGTCGGTGATCTTTCCTGTTTCCTTGTCAAGAGGCACGTTAAAATCGCAGCGAAGCAGGACCTTTTTGCCGTTTACCTGGACGTCCGTCACAGATTTCTTGTTGTAACCCGTTGCAGCATCAGAACTCATAAGCACCTCCAAAAATATACTTGATTGTATTAAACGCACTATTGCCTCACAGTTCAACACATTCTAATACGAAACGAGGAAATTTACAACATTTTTTGAAAAAGTAATGAGAGCGTGTCTATTCACGGTCGGCTGGGATTTACTCTGACGCAGCGTGAGTAGTAACATGAGAGCCGCCCTGATATGGCAGCTCTCAAAGCAGTGATCGATATTATGGTTTCCTAGTCCGGTTCCTGCCGCGACGATTCGTCAGGCGGTTCGTCCGTTGGTTCGACAGGCGGTTCTGTAGTAGGCGGTTCCGTCGGCGGGGTATCGGTGGGCGGAGTATCCGTTGGCGGGGCATCCGTGGGAGGAGCATCAGTTGGAGGCGGATCGGTGGGCGGCGGATCCGGGTCTTCAGGCAGCTCCGGAGGGATCAGGATAACACGGTCCTGCATTCTATAAACGTCCCTGCCGATCGACCATCTTTCTATCAGTTCGCCCTCGCCGTCAAACATGCTCTTGAATACTTCGACAATGTACCCGGTCTGGCCTTCCGTAAACACTTTGGTCGTTCCCTGCGGGATGCTCTCATCCTCTTGTCTTATCACCTGATAAGGCGTCGTCTCGATCCTCACATAGTCGACCTCGATATATGTATCGTCCAGCTTCGTCCCTATTAGCCTGACCGTGATATCACGGCTTTGCACATTCGATTCGACCCTGATCGGATAGTCCGTACTGTTCAGAAAACGAAAGTCTATCGAACCCCATGAAACAGTCGCGTCCTGACCAAGCGGAAGGTATGAGACAGTCAGCGGGTGGGGCTTTCTCTCTACTACTGTAAGGTTTGCACGCAAGACGCAATAGTATATCGTTGACGATACCTGGCATATGCCGCCTCCGACTTCGTCAACAAGGATTCCGCTCACATAGGCGCCGGCCTCCCTGTAGCCCCTTGCCGCAGTCCTCTGTCCGACAATCCTGTTAAAAGAGAACTCATCGCCCGGATTCAGAAGCGTCTCGTTGACCGCTTCCGAGGCAATGTTGATATTATTCAGCCTGTTGCTTGTGCCTGAGATCCTCGTCGTCCCTTCAGCGATAACGTCCCTGAACAGCAGCGAGTTAATATCCTCGGTCGTGACTTCAGGTTCGATCGTAAAAAACGGGATCACGATCCGCTCGCCGCGGGCGGCGTTGTCGAGCATCGACTGCGCGCGCTCGATATCGAACGACCGGCCTGCCGAGCTCTGCGTAGCGCTGTATGTCGCCCTGTCATAAACCGCGGAGACAGGTTCAATGCTGATATATTCCAGAAGTACCGCTAAATCGACTTCATCGGCTTCTGAAGCAGTCGGGACGTACTGCGCCTTTAAATGCGCCAGTTCTTCAAGAGCTTGAAAAAGCGTGGTTACAGTAAGCTCGTAGACGTTTTCCTCGATAGCGGGTTTTATCCCTGTCCCGACAACGATCACAATGCTGTCGTCGCTGATATCATATGCGCCGTCTATAAGGGCGTCGTTGAATCTCTTGGTATGATATGCGACATGCTCGCGTATGATCGAGTCGTCAAAGTTCGCTTTGCTCACGTCGCGCAGTTCCGTTTTGTTGAAGTACGACCTGATAAATGTAATTTCGTCAGCGAAGAACTTGCCGCTCCTGCCGTATTGAAACGCGACCAAAGCAGCTTCCTCGGCATTAAGCGAGAATCCGACGTCGTCGCCCGTGATCGTAAAACCTTCTCCGTCCGGAAAAGTGATCGTGACCGACACATCCTCGGCGTTGCTTTCGTAACCAGCCTCAATAAGCGTCGCAGTCGCTTCCTCCAGCGTCATTCCCGACAGCTTTATCCCGTCAGCCCAAACGTTGGGAAACACCGTATCAAGGCTGCTGACGTAAAACCCGAGCGACAGCACCAACGCCAGTAGCCCGACTGCAATAATCACAAAGATTATCAGCGCCGTTCTTCCCGCCGTGCCGCGTTTTCTCTTCCTGCTTCTGCTGCTTACAAGCTTGATATTGCCCACATTATACTCCCGACTTTTTTATTGATTTCATTCTAGCGGCGAGTTGTATATTAGTTGTATACTTTTCCAGAAAAACCCAACTATTTTTAATGATTATTGCGCCTCGCGCTTAGTGTTCAACACTCGGGCGCAGCAAGCGGCGCCCCTACACTCTACACTATACCAGCTCCTGCCGGCCGACAAGCCTCCTGCCTCCGAATAACCCTGCGGCGACCGGGCGTTTGTCGAACAGCGACATTTGCTCTTCTTCGCTGTCAGCCTGTACCTGCCATGGTTTGCTTATCTGCGTCCGCTGCCTGGTCTGCGCGTCCAGCAACTCCCCTATCAGTGTGTTTGACAGCATAAACCCCTTAGGCGTGAAGCGCCATCTGCCGTCTTTATAAAGAGCCCATCCGTGCGCCTCATACTTGCGTAATAGTTCAAGTATAAAATCCATCTTGAGCCTGTAGATGTTATAATACTCTTCCTGCGAGATACCGTGAGTCGTCCTGAGCCGCAGCATAAGATACTCCCCCGCGTTCTCAAAGTCGGACATTTCTTCTCTGTACTCAACGACCACCTTGTCTTCCGAGTTGACGCGGTCTATGTACATTGCGACGTCCTCGATGAAACTGTATCTGCATCTTCCGACGTACGAGTGCGCGCCAGGCCCGAACCCTATATACTCATAGCCGAGCCAGTACTTTAGGTTATGCTTCGACTCGAATCCCCGCCTTGCAAAGTTTGATATCTCATATTGCTTATAACCGAACCGCGCTAACATCTCGACCGCGTAAAGATACATATCCGCCTGTGCGTCGTCGTCAGGCAGAAACGGAGAGTCCTTAAAGACGTATAGCTGCGTCCCCTCCTCGATTTTTAGCCCGTAACAGGAGATGTGTTCCGCCTTCAGGGCAGCAGTCCTCGCGATAGTCTCCGCCCAGGCGTCCTTATCCTGCGACGGCAGCCCGTAGATAATATCTACGCTGATGTTTTCAAATCCCGCTTGCCTCGCGTTTTCCACTGTTTCCTCTGCGTCCGCAAAAGTATGAGTCCTGCCCAGGCTGCGGAGCATAGTATCGTTGGCGCACTGAACGCCGATCGACAACCTGTTGAACCCGGCCCTACGGAGTTTGAAGAGTTCCTCTTTTGTGATGCCTCCGGGGTTGATCTCCGCTGTGACTTCGGATTTCAGTAGGACGTGCCCGTTTTTTTTCAGGGCGTTGAGTATCCCGACAAGCCGGTTCGCTCCGTAATGGCTGGGCGTTCCTCCGCCGAAGTACACAGTGTCTATCAGATAACCGTCAAGCTGTGCGGAGTAATCCTCAATGTGCTTGATGACCGCGGAGTGATACGAGGACATCAGCTTATCGTTTCCCGCAAGCGAGTAAAAGTTGCAGTAAGCGCACTTACTTGCGCAAAACGGAATATGAATATAAATACCGACGCTCTTTTCCATCTTGTTTATATCCTGTCAACTCAAGCGTTACCTTCGGGAAACGCTCATCAAATGCATGATTTCGCACGTCAGCATATCATAATATCAGATTTTTCTTTTTCGTTCAACACTTTTTGTGTCAATTTTTGTATAAGATGAAAGGCGGCTGCCGCCCACGACTTGTTTAAATCGTTTGCGGCAGCCCCTTGTTGGATTGGATTCAGTTACTTCATTGCGATGCGGAAAGTCTTGATATTGGAGCCGTTTCCAGCGATATCATAGACCAGGGAATACGCGCCGAGGTTTACCTGTCCGCTGCTGTTTTTATTGATCTTAACAACGTACGGGACTACCTTCACGCTGCCGTCGGAGTACGTTTCAGTAACGCTGAACGATACGTCCCAGACGTCGTTTCCGGAGATCTTGACGCCTTTCGTATCGGTCACAGCGTTGACAAGCGTCTTGACGACAGGATCCGGGGCCGGTGCGGGCAGCGGGGAAGTAACGAAGTAGATCTGCCGGATCTGGTCGTTACCCTTTGTATCTACAAAGACGTTATATGTCCTGCCGAACCGTGAATCCTTAACCTGGTATACGCCTTCCGCGTTATTGTTGATTATGAACGAGTCTGAGAAGATATGGTCAGAACCGTCGGTAAACCTCTCGGCAATGGTTATCGCCAAACCATTGGTATTGCCGGGTACAACCGTGACGCGGGCGCTCGGTACGGCGTTTCCTGTGAATACGGCAGGTTCGCCGTAGACCCAGAATATCTCGTACTGCGACCCCGCCGGAGGCATGAGGTAGTACCTGCCGTCCCAGCCCGCTCCGACTGTCAGTTGCTTAACGACAGGCTCGACGTCGATCCTGTGCGCTGTGAAGATTTCCGCCAGTTGCCTTTCGAGATCGGCCTCGACGTCAGCAGCGGCAGTGATGCCTTCACTGACTTCAAAGACTATCGCATGGCCTGTTGCCGGATCGGGATCCGTCAGCAGGTCGAGCGCCTTCTGGAACTCTTCGCGTGTGTCAGTTTCTTCGGCGTATCCGATTATGGGCAGCTGCAGGAACGTCCTGGGTCCTACATTTACCTTGAATCCGGTCGCATCGAGCGGACGGTACGTAAACTCCGGGTCAGAGCCGAAGATTATCAGCCCTAATTGCCTTCCGGCGCGGAAAGTATACTCCGTTATATCCAGCTCAAATGTGTACTCGTAGAACTCTCCCGGCACGGTGTTCGTCGGCTGGAACAGATAGTTCGCGTGCCAGTTGCCGCCGAGTTCCGGGTGTTTCAGCGCCGGAACGTCAAACGAGAGCGTCCCCGCCGGGTTCGGGTTTCGTACGTCGACCGAGCCGCGCGCGACTACCCTGACTGTGTTGTTCGCCGCAATTTCAACGACCATAGCCGAAATGATACCCACGTCTTTGTCGGCGGCGATTTCCGCAGTCATCGCCACTGTGCCGCTGATCGTGAAGTTTTCAGTAATGGGCATCGTATACAGCAAGCGGTCGGGTATGGCCAGCGTGAAGTCATACGCGAGGGACGGCGAGACCGGGAAGCGGCCCGTCGTGCCTGTTGCAAACTGGGTGTTACTGGCGACCCATGCAGTCGTGTCGTCGACTCCGCCGACAAGCATGCTTCTCCACCTGTTGTACTGAGCAGCTGCCATAGCCTGCCCGTGACCTGCGTGTATCCTTGCGTTCCTCAACCAACCGTTCAGGTTGTTGACTCCATTCGTGCGGATGAACGGCGCAAGGGTCAGGTCGGTTGCCACGTAGAAGGCGTCGCTGTTGTCCGGGCGCACCAGTTTTTGGACGATATCGTCCTGGAACTCGCGATCGAACGTCCTGACCTGCGGTTTTTCAGACAACACGCCAACTCTGTCGCCTACCGGATAGAGTTTCTTGTGTTCCGTGGCTGCCGGCCAGGTATCATAGCTGGTCCACTGGCCTACGGCAAGGTTGCTCTCAACGTAGTAGTTCGGCACACTGTCGGTTACTCCGTTTTCGAGTCCCCACATGTAGTAATCGAGCCAGTTATCCCTTACTGCGTTCGTAAACCATGTGCCTGTCCTTGTCTGGCCCATAGAGTGCCCCGCCTGATGGAAGAATCCCTTAACGACGTCTATTTCGTAATGCTTCAGCATATCGTTCATGAGCGCGGTATGCCTGAACTTCACGTTGTCGTCGTTGAGGCCGTGGAACTGTATGACGCCGACGTCCTTTCGCATATCGTCGCCGAAGGACAGCGGGTTCCTTTCATCCCAGAACGGGCTGAAGTCGGCAGTTTTGGCGTCCATTTCGTTGAACAGGTACTCGAGCCAGCTCCACCATGTATCCCAAATCGCCGGGTTCGGGGACACGACTGAGCCGGGGCGCCTTGCGTCGCCTGAGCCAAGCACTTGCCAGCCCCTGCCGAAGCAGTAACTCGTCGTGGAGGTGATCACTTCGCCCTGCCATCCGCCGGGGGCGTAGTTTGTGCCGTTTTCTTTGAAGTAGTTGTAAGCATTCGTGACGGGGCATCCGGGCGCTATGGTCCTGAGGCCCTCGACGCCGGTGACTGCCGCCGCCAGCGGGAGCGTGCCGCCGTATGATGTGCCGGACATGGCCGCTTCGCCTGTTGCCCAGTATGCCACTACTTCCGTCGTGCCTGTCGGGTCGGAGTATCCCCTGATCCTGCCGTTGAGCCAGTCAACCAATGCCGCGGCGCAAAGGCTTTCCTGATACATGCCGTATTGGAGCATGCCCTCTGCGTTGTTTGATCCAAGGATGTTCACGGTCACCATCGCGTATCCGCGCGGTATCATGTCTGCGGATGAGCCCCAGGCGCCTGCCGATGGGCTGCCGGTTCCGGGCGTCGTTTGCTCAACGTTGTCTTTGATCGGGTTTCCGTCTTGCTGCAAGCCTGTCGGCGTCCTGGCTGGCGGGAGCCACGCAAAGTTAGTCCTGTGCCATTCTGTGTACTGGCTTGCTTCGCGCATGAGCATGTCGTGGTCAAGCAGTTCCCTGTATCTCGCGACGTGGGCATTGGGTCCTACTCCGACGCGTTGGTCGGTAATGGCCCTCAACGCGTTATAGCTGAGATCCCCTTCAGGACCCTGCAATACATGACCGTCGACAAAGCGCCTGTGCGTGAACCATGTCGCCGCCGCACCTTGGCTGAGCGGGTTGCTGTCGACCGGGTTGAAGAACGGCGAGAATCCCGGACGCCCCATCGTCGTCTGGTAGGGTGTAAGGGTCGCCAGTACCGGTACTACCAAGCCTCCGTTTTCAGGAAGGGTTTCAATGGGTCTTCTGATGACGATACGCTGGAGGTCGCGCTTGCCGTCGAAGTCGGTATCCACCGGGACTTCGATCCAGACTTCCTCCTGGATGACCCTGTCGTTAGCGTTGCTGAATATTGCCATTGTCCTGCCTGTCGCCGGGTCGTACATACCCGGGAACATCTCAAGGTTGTACATCAGCCACTTGTTACCGACGTTCGGCACCGCGTTGTAGCGGGCATAGAGCGTCGCCCATTCGTGGTGCTCCGCAACGATTGTCGCAGCCGTGACCTGTACGCCGCCTTCGGGCGCCGTGAACCAACCCGCAAAGCTGTGGCCGCTGAGGCGTCCCGGCCTCGGCAGTTCGCCGAAAGGCTCGCCCTGGACAAATGTTTTTACCGAAGGGCTTACCGTGTTGTTCTCACCTGCGTCAAAAGTCACTTCCGCCGATGGCACATACCCGATTACCGGGAGCTGCAGGTATGTGTTCGGTCCGATGTTGACCGTGAACTCCGTGGCAGTCCGCGGGCGCACGGTGAACTCCGCGTCCGAACCGTAGATGATGAGGCCAAGCTTGTTGCCCGCGCGGAACGTGTACTCGGTGATATCCATTTCCCAGGTGTAGGAGTTGAAGTTCTCCGCTATCGGGGTCTCAGTCCCATACGGGATGATATCAGCGGACTGGAACAGGTAGTTCGGGTGCCAGTTGCCGCCCTTTTCGATGTTGTCAAGGCCCGGAACCATGGACGCGAGGGTCCCGTCCGGGTTCGGGTTGCGGACGTCTACCGACCCCATCGCCACTATCTTGATCCCTGTGGAACTCCTGTCAAGGACCATAGCGGAGATGACGCCCGTATCCCTGTGCGCCGCCACTTCGGCGGTTATCGCTACGGTACCGCTGATCGTGAACTGTGCCGGAATATCCATGTAGTAGAGTAGGCGGTCCTGGTTCGGGGCTGTGAGACTGAGGTTTGCGGTGAGCGCCGAAGACGAGGTCAGGAGCCTGCGCTCGGAACCGGACCACGCCGTCGTGGCGTTGTAGTTGCCGACTATCACGTTGCGCCACCTGTCGAGGCCGCTGCTCGGGAGCGACACGCCCTGGCCCTGGTGTATGAGGGCTTGCTTCAGGAAGCCGTTCTGATTGCCCACGCCGTTCGTGCGGATGTGCGCCGCAAGGCCGTTGGCCGTCGTCTGGTAGTTGATAGCC
>Ga0123353_10013825_pt1 | contig 11589 bp, 4 predicted proteins | sample TergutLab28metaG_3_FD_92763 | JGI IMG/M metagenome (GOLD analysis project Ga0123353, IMG submission 92763) | Labiotermes labralis P3 segment gut microbial communities from Petit-Saut dam, French Guiana - Lab288 P3 | ecosystem: Host-associated > Arthropoda: Insects > Digestive system > Gut ... | reverse complement strand
GACAGACACCCTATAAACTGTTGTAGTTGTCGGGCTGATGGAAAACGTTGCATTACTGCCTACGCTCGACCAGTTGATTGCGTCGTCTTGTTTTTCCCACAAAATTTCATACGTAATGCCTGCCGGAATATTTCCTGTTACATCAATTTCCAAGTCGATTGGCGTGCTGTTGGCACAGAAATTCGACGGACTCTGAACATAATAAGGGTTAATATCCACAATGGTATAAGGTATCGTTTTGGTTGTTTCGCAATAGTTATCGGCTTTTCCGACAACGGTTATATTACCTGTGCCGGCAGTGGGTCTCGGGAAATTAAATGTTGTACTTGTACTGCTTCCGCCGTTGTCCGACGACCAAATGAACGTTGGATTAACAGCATCGCCCAATACATTCGATGCCTGCAGCAGTATCGGGTTAGCCGCGTCGTTACAAACGATTATCGGAATAGTTGGAACGGTAAAGTTGAAATCAGCATTTTTGTTTATTGTTATATCAATATAATCAGAACAACCGCTATTTATAGCTTGGAACGTATAAATGCTTTGGTCACCTTCGGCAAATACCTTGGCGTAGGTGGTCGATGTTGCGTTTGCTATTGGTGCGCCGTCTTTAATCCATCGGAAAGAGGTTCCGCCTATGCCGATGCCGGTCAGGGTCATCGTTTCGCCAATGCAATAGCCGTCGTTGCCGCTACTGCTATTGGAACTGATACCCATCGTGAAAACAGGAACGGTAATGGTTACAATGTTGCTGTACGCTGTTCCGCAAGCGTTGGTTGCGAAATAACGCAATTGCGTATCTGATACTGTTACGGGATTTGCAAATGCTACCCAGTTATTATTACGATACACTTGCCAGCCTTGAGTATCAGCATTACTGGTAATGCTTGGCGTTGTCGGCAATGTTAAATTATCGCCGGTGCAAACTGCTTCCGGTGCAGTAATATTTCCTACTGTCGGTGCGGCATTTACTGTAATATTTACAGCATTGCTATACGTTGTGCCGCCATCATTGGTTGCGAAATAGCGTAATTGTGTATCTGCATTTGTTACAGGATTTGCAAATGTTTCCCAGTTATTATTGCGGAATATTTCCCAGCCTTGAGCTGTTATATTTGCTCCGGCAACATCCGGCTCTGCAGGTAATGTTAAATCATTGCCCAAACAAACCGCCGCAGGTACAGTAATATCGTCCACCATTGGCGGCATTGGCGGCGTAGGCATGGCAACTACAAAACTTACGGCAAATTTATTATTGGTATAATCCGATTCTGTAATATTGCGAGTATCATTAACCTCTGCGCATACATACCAAGTTCCTGTTTCGCCTGCCATCCAATAAGCAACTCCGCTATCGCCGCCATTGGCAGTAAGCTGCATGGTTTCGCACGCGGAAATGGCAGCAGGCAAGTTATTTTCTTTGTAAAAATCGCTCCAAACATAAGTATTGCTGTTTTGCACATAACCAAAATTACAATCATTATTTTGACTTAATCTGAATAAAAGACCTAATTCGTCATCTATGGCAATAGGCGTACTGCCGATATTTTTAATCGTAGCGGTAAATACAACTTGGTCGCCGGGTTGTGGATATTGAGGCAGCCAAGTAATTTCTTCCACAATAAGGTCTTTGCCTTCTACGGTGGTACAAGGCAGAACTACCGCCTCATTTACTGTAATGGTAATAATATTTGACTGTACACCGGAACCATCAGCAGCAGTTGCTCGAATTTGAATTGTTCCTGCCGAAGTTGTTGTGAGTATATTTCCATCTAAAGTGCCATTTCCGGTACCACCGGCAACAATGCTGTATATTACATTATTATTAGAAGCATTGGCAGGCAATACATTCGCAGAGAAAGTAGCTGTTTCGCCTTCTTCTACCGTTGTTTTGTTTGCACTGATAGTTACACTCGTTACCGGAACAATTACTGCATTCACAGTAATAGTAATATCATCGTATTTAGTATTATCCGCAACAGAAGTGGCGCGAACTATAATCGTTCCTGCCGAAGTTGCTGTAAGTACATTTCCGTCTAAAGTTCCATTTCCGGTACCACCAGGAACGATGCTGTATGTTACATTATTATTAGAAGCATTGGCAGGCAATACATTCGCAGAGAAAGTAACTGTTTGACCAACTTCTACCGTTTGACTGTTTGCACTGATAGTTACACTTGCTACCGGAACAATTACTGCATTTACGGTAATGGTAACAATATTCGATGTAACTCCTGAACCATCAGCAGCCGTTGCTTGTACTTGAATGGTACCTGCGCCGGTGGTGCTCAATATATTGCCGCTGACAGTTCCTGCGCCGGTGCCGCCAACAACGGCATAAGTTACATTTTTATTTGTAGCATCTGCCGGCAATATTTCTTGTACTGAGAATGTTACACTTTCGCCTGCTGTTACAGTTTGCGTATTGGCTGCAATAATAATGTTTGTTACAGGTTTATTTACTGCATTTACGGTAATTGTAACCGTATTTGATTTAACGCCTGAGCCGTCAACAGCCGTTGCTTGTATTTGAATGGTACCTTCAGTGGTACTTGTTAATACACCGGTAGTAGCATTCAAATTACCGCTTCCTGTGCCGCCAACAATGGCGTAGGTTACATTTTTATTTGTAGCATTTGCGGGCAATATACTTTGTACCGCGAATGTAACTGTTTGTCCGGCATCTATCGTTTGGCTGTTTGCATTGATAGTAATGTTGGTTACCGGAATATTCAGCACTTCTTCGGCTTTCACAAATTCATACCAATCTACATTGACGTTTCCGCCGATAGTCATTGTCATAATGTGTTTACCTTGCGTAAGTTCAACACCTTTTAAGGTAACCGTAGTAAATGTATTCCAATTTGCAGTTGTTGCACTTATCGACGGATATTCATACACATCATCAAATGTCAAGCTCAAAGAACCGCTTGCTCCGTTTCCGGAAGCGATACGAACTGTTACATCATAAATGGCTGTTTCTAGCACATTCAACGTATATTTAGTCCATTCATCAGTATTGGTATGCGAAATATGTGTTTGAGTGCCGGAAGTTTGCAAATCTACACTTTCACCCGGACGGTAATTTGAACCGCCTTGGTTGGTAGGCGTGCTGTCATAATAAGCCACACCCGGACCTCCATTGTCAAAATCTTCGGCTTCTACTCTGCCCGGTACATTGTGAGGTCCGTTGAAAGGCGTACCCTGATACGGTTCAGCAGCGCGGAACTCGAAACGGTCGATATTGAAACCATATTGTCTTATGCGAAGTTCAAACAGATTTTCGCCTTCTTTAAGCGGAATATTTTTAACGGTTAATGGTTGATAATTGTTCCAGCCGCTTCTGTTTGGTACACTGATTTCGCCTGATTTATTCACGCCATTTACATTCAAATGGAATCGTCCATTTGTGCTGGTTGATGAAACATAGCAATCAATGTCATACAAACCGGCTTTTTCTACATAAATTGTATAGCGTAAAAATTCTCTGTTCGTAATATCGCCGATAGCCCAACCGCCTGCGATAGCTTCAATTCCTACACCTGTTGCATCGGCACGATAGGCATTTGTGCGAGGCGGATTTTCTGTATACGACCTTGTGTCGTGATAACCGTAAGTTTCGCCGCCAAGGTTAAAATCTTCGGCTTCCAATTTCAATGCAATGGTTGTTGTATTATTCGTTGCAACGACAGTGTGCGTTTTAAACGGTTGTCCCCAATTATTTACTACTTGAATCGTTCCGTCGGTATTATAATAAAGTTTATCCACGTGAACACTGCGCCCTTGGTCGCCATTGTGCGAAACATAATCGCTGTGATAGAAGGCATACCATTGACCTTTAAATTCTACGATAGAGCCGTGGATTGTACCGCAACCTGTGGCATACACATAAGCGCCGATGCTTTCCCAAGGTCCGGTCGGACTGTCGCTCATTGCATACTTGAGTTGGTCGCCGTTGCCATCGCCACCACCGCCATTGTCGGGATATGATAAATAATATTTTCCGTTGTATTTATGTACCCAAATTCCTTCGTGGAAGTTGTTCAAGCCTTGCATTACTTGAGGCTCTCCATCTACTTCCGTCATATTGTCTTTCAGCTTCACAACGTAAGGATGGCTGCCGCCGCCATAATATAAATATGCCTGTTCGTCATCGTCGATAAACACACAAGGGTCGTATTCAAAACCTGTATTTAAGGCAAGAGGTGTTGACAAAATCTCGAAATTTGACGCAGGGTGGTCGCTCACAGCAATACCGATTTTCCAGTTACTGCCCCAATCGTTGCCATCTCCCGCCTCATTTTTCGATGGATGCGGGAAGTAGAAATAATATTTTCCGTTTTTGTAAACGCAGTCAGGCGCCCACATAAATTTAGAACCATTTCTAAATGTTCCGTCATGCCAAGGCACATCGTCGGCTTTCACTATTTCGCCGTAGTCTGTCCAATTTACCATATCGGTAGTAGAGAATACGTGGTATCTGTCCATACGGTCGCAACCTCTGGCTTCTTCCATATCGTGCGAAGCATATACAAACAATGTTTCCACACCGTTGATGTTCCATACGCGTGCCGATGGGTCGGCGGTGTACAGATTGCCGGTTGTGCCGTCCAAATCGCCTGCCGCATTTACTTTTGGCGAGCCGAATTGCCAGAACAATGGATTTTGCATTGCCATTACTTTTGGATAGCCTAACGGATAAGTCGGTTCACCTACAGACGCAGCAGGATTTACTGTAATAACAGCAACATTACTAATTTTTTCGCAATTGGCATTCGATACTTTTACGAAATAATATGATGTGCCTGCAACAGCAATATCGGGCGTGTAAGCAGCATTTGTACCTACTTGCGTATCGTTTGCAGGCGTGCTGTTTGAATTGTCTACCGATTTAAACCATTGATACGATAATCCCGCACCGCTCACAGTTACCGAAAGTGCAGTCGGCGTGTCGCCAATTGTGTAGGTTCTGCCTTGCGGCTGCGCCGAAATGGTAATATCGCAGGCTTGCGCTTCGCAATCGGGATTTTCGGCATTAGCATTTACAACAACCAACGCAACAGAAGTCCAAACGTTGGTATTATTCGGAATACCTCCGATAATCACAGGAGTTCCATTATCCCAAACAGGTATGTTGTGATTATAATTTCCCGGATTAAGTATAAATGCGCCTTTATCGCTCACATTGGCAAAATCGGCATTGGCGATATTTACCAACCAATAACGTTCGCCCCAAGCAGAGGCTGTTCTTCTGAACTGATAAAGTTCCGTTTTCGCATTTGCGGCGCTCAAAGCAGCCACTTCATAGCCCCAATCGCCATCTACAGCAGTTTTTGCGCCCGGACGGTAAATATAATTTCCTGTGGCAACATTTTTAAAATAAAAATCTGTCGTTGAACCTTCCACCGGAATTTCGTACCAAGCCGAATTATTGCTTGCTGTTGCCGACCAAGTCAATGTGCCGTTATTGTCCAATAAATACAATGCTGGATTTCCTGGATTTCCATACGTCTGAATACGCAATGTCCTGATTCTCGGACATTCGACTGCTGCCGGATTTACTGTGATAGTACAAACAGCTGAGAAAGAACCATCTTGCGTTGTAACTCTTACGGTGGCTGTTCCGACTGCCAAGCCGGTAACAACGCCTGTGCTTGTGTTCAGGCTGATAACATTGCCAGCGTTGGATACAATCTGGAATGTTACCGCTCTGTTGGTTGCATTGCTTGGCGCAACAACAGGTATAAGCGTTACCGTTCCGGTTGCATTTACCGAAGCATCTGCCATAGTTACGCCTGTTACAGCAATAGGAGCATCATCTTCGGCAATACCGGGTGTACCGTCAGGAATGGCTTGAATGGTATTTATATCCGTATTGGCTACGTTTACCACATAAAAATTGTCGATAGCAAAGAAATTACCTTTTGTGGATTGAGGTTTCGTCAGACGAATATAACGTGCTGTTTGTGTGGGAAATGAAATCATTGTCATTGCCGAACTATTTCCGCTTCCGGAGGCAACTTGAGTGTATTGACTTCCGTTAGTGGAAACTTCCAACGTGTAGGTTTGCGGTCCGTCATTAGGTGCAGAACCATAATCCAAAATCACTTGATTGAAAGTTTGATTGCTTCTCATATCCACTATAATAGTTACAACACCTTGTCCTGTCCCCTGATTTTGCCAGCCCGAGTTCCAAGAACCTGCTGTGCTGCAAACTATGTTTTGCGCATTGCCACCATTGGTATAAGAAGCAGTTGCCGTCCAAGTGCCGCAACCGTTGAGCGCACCGTCAGTTGATGCTGTCGGTGAATGTCCAATATTTGTAGTTCCGGTAGCATTTCCGCCGATAACCGAACCTATGGTGTTGATATTGCCTGTTGCCGAACCGTTGTAAGTTGTTCCGCTGGTCGAATTATTTACCACCGAACCGACCACATTTAATCTTCCACCATTTACATTGGCAAACGAGTTTCTGCCCGAGTGCATAAAGTTTCCGCCGTACATATTGAGAGTTCCTGCGCTGCCTGTTTGCATTACTATGCCACTTGCTCCGGCATAACCCCAATAATCCGAATTAAAGAGATTGACTGTACTGTTGGCGGTATAATTTGACGTGGTTTTGATGTAAGACGAATTTTCGCCATAGGTAGAATGCGAATTTCCGGTCGCATCACGCTGTAAGGCTACACATTGCAGGTTGATAAAATCCAACTGAATATTTGAGCCGTCAAGTAAAAGTCCTGTGCGGTCATCGTCCAGCGCAAAACCCAATGCCAACCCATTTACATTGCTTTTTACATGAATGCCTATCAATGCGTTATAGTTGAAATCATTATACAATAAAATATTATTTACATTTTCGAGCGTCAGGAATACTAAATTCTCAGAATTGTAAAAATAAGGGCTTTTTGCTCCGAGCGGCGCACAAGTATTTCCGTTGGAATTGGGGTAAATACCGTATTTTTCTTCATTGCCGGCATTGTAAATAATGGTATTACATTGCATATTTGCCAAAACGCCATTATCAGCATTTCTGACATTTACGCCTTCGCGGAAAAAATATCCGGTGAGGAAATCAATATAAAAATTATCGCAACGGTTGGTAGCCAAATCCACACCGCGATTAGCAGCACGCATACCTACGTTTACAATATAAATATCATTGCCGTTACCTCGAATAGTAAATGGATAATCAATCGGATCCGGCATTACGGTACAAAGCACTTGATTCGGATAGTTAAAATCAATGCCGCGAATACCACTGTTTCCATTCATAATAACAGCGGGAGTTGTTGTATTGTAAATTTCCAACACACTGCCCGGTCCCATCGGAAATGCGCTGACATCAAAACTACCTTTGAGTTCTACATTTGAAGGAATGGTAAGTTGTCCGTTAATTCTGTAATGTCCGGGCGGAAGGTAAACAATACCGCCGCCTGCCGTCGAAGCAGCATTCAATGCCGCCTGAATGCCCTGAGTAGCATCTGCCGTGGGAATAGCAGTTAATGTACCTTTGGCTACATTATAAGGTGCATCTAATACATTATACATTACATAACGGCTCGGTTTTTTAAATTGAGGTATAAATTCGTAATAAGCAGGTATGGGTTCCATTGCCACTGCCGCATGATTGATGGTATTCTGAAAAACAGAATTTTGCGAAATATTCCAAGCGCTATTTGTGCGGTTGCCGATAATATCGCCACGCGAATTTGCCTCAAACTCTATTTGTGGTTGCGGATTGTTGAAATCATTGTTTACCGCCACAAAAGTTCCGCCCTGCAACAACACTTTGCCAGCTTTGATGGTCGATTCCATCATGGTGATTTTCGTAGAAGCGTTTTTGTCGGTATAAATGGCGCATTTTGTCGCGCTTATATCCCACTTGTAGAATTGTGCCACACCGCCTGCCGTCGAGGCAAAGTATGCGCCAAACTCACAACCGGCAGTTTTTACTTCGGTAAACATACATCCTTCGCCCGCGCTGCTGTCGAAGTAAAGACCATATTTACAATTTGTAAAGTCGAAGCCGTAATTGTGCCCATTCGGCGAATTAGCTTCCGCACCACGCGACCGCACGGCGTGAAAACCCTTGTTGTAACCTTCTACTTTCAAATAGCAAGTATAAGACCAGTCATTCCGGCGCATAATAACGCCTGTACCGTTGTTATAAATCCAATCGGTGTAAGTCTTATTTGTGATGGAAGGCGAGCCGGGCAATCCGGAGCCTGCCCAATATTTTGGCGAAAAATCGCAATGTTCAATGCGACCAATATCAACAATCCAATCAATTTCTACGCCTTGTTTCAGCGGTGTACCGTAAACGCCGTTGATGGTGGGGCAAGTTTCACCACCTCTATAGAAAATAATACCATTATATGAGTTAACCAGCGTAACATTTTTGACATTGTAAAATCCGGGTTCCCACGTACCAGTGGCGCCCATTTGAATAGAAGGCGGATAGGGTGTAGGACTGGTTGCGCTTTGGTTGGGGTACCAAATTGCCACATCCATTACCGCAGAGCCGGAAACCATAGAGATAAACGAATTGGAATTTCCTCCACTATCGCAAGTGCCGTCGGCAGACAAATCAATGCCCTGTCCGTAGGTGGCTTCCAAGATAGTACCTTTTATAGGCTGTCCTTTCACCGGTTTTTCCCAGTCGCCACGCAGGGTTATGCCTTTGGGAATTCTGAGTCTGCCGTTTATTTTGTAGTTTCCTTCTTTTAAGTAAACTACACCACCACCGTACCGGGTTGTTCCGGTATAAGTGTCTAAATTATTCAAACAGGTTTGAATGTAAGTAGTGGCATCACCACCGCCAAACTGAGAGGCTTCAAGCACATAACCCGCAACAATGGCTTCATGATTGCCATATTTTGGAGTAACGAGTTGCCATTGGGGAGCGCCTTGCGAAAAAGCGTTGCCATATCCCAATAGAAAGACAGTAAGCGCAAAAACAAATTTCGCGTTTAGTAATTTTTTCATAGTGTTAATTCAGGTTTTTGGTTAAAAGTTCGCAAATATACTAAATTTTACGAAAAAATCAAATCAATTTACTGCTGTATATTCTAAATAAATAAAAAAACCACCTATTTGAAGACGGTTTCCATATAGAATAAATTTCCTGTCGAAAGACTGTATTAAACTATCAATTTCTTTATTGCATCAATAAAAACAACTGCTTGTTCGTAAAGTTCTTCTACTGTTTCACGGTCAAAATATGTGAAATCAGCATAGTCGCTCGTTTGTCTGTTTTCGAATAAATCGGAGTAAAATTTATTCAATTTAATAGATAACTTTTCTGTTTTTGTAAAGTGCAAAGCCAACATTCGACGCGCTCCTGCATGGGTTTGCGCTTCTATGCCCGAATTAATCAATAGTGCGGTAACTGCATAATAACAAGCATAATATAAGCGATTTATTGCAGTATTCCACAATTCGTGTTCAATGTGAATAGGAATTTCATTCAGTGTTTTATTTGCATTTTCCAAGCGGTAAGCAACTATCGCATCTCTTGTTTCCTTATCTATCATAATACAATCCCTTCCTTCATTACATTATGATAAAATGGCGTGATAGCTAATTGATTTTTCCACTGTTGTTTGGAAAAAACTTTGGGGCTGATAATGACTCCTGTTTCCAACTCTACATCATAAAGTGGATAAGTTATAGCCTGACGGTCGCGCAACGTAATTTTTTCTTTATCCAGCAAAACCAAAATATCAATATCGCTGTCCTTACGAGCTTCTCCACGAGCTTCACTACCATACAGGATTACCGTTGCATCAGGCGCTATCTTATGCAAGACAGTTTTCAGAGCTTGAACTATTTTGGGACGTTTCATTTTTTTCTTAATTTTGTCATAAGGCAAATACAAAGGTAAATCTTTTTTAATAAAATACATAATTTATGCGTGGATAATAAATGATTTTTTATAATTTTGTGTTGTTGATTATAAAAATTTTTGCCTATGAAGTAAAAGCGTAAAGTAATACGCGCATTTTATTAGAAAAAGCGTTTAGCTTATATTCTGGTTCTACGAAATTCTGAACAATTCCAAAGCCAATCAAGGGTAAAGTGTAACGCTCACGCCGTTTGGCGTGGGCATTACTCATTTATCTGATTGGTTGGGTAGTTCAGAACCTCGTAGAACCGATAATAGAGTTTTGTCCGCGCTTTTTTATGTGCGTATGTAAACTATAAAGTTCAAAATGGACAACCAAAAAATAATTAAATTAATTCAATTTTTGTCTGCTTAAAGGAGCAGACGTTAAACTAAAATTTTTATGAAAAAAATTTTTGTAATTTTAGCAGCAGTTATTTGCTTTGGTTTTAGTGCGAATGCAGCATGGTGTATTAAAGAGGAAGCTACCGGAAGTAACCACAATTACATTAAAGTTACTAATATGTGTAAAGATTGTACCTTTCTTGTGCGAGTTCATTATGAAGACACAAATGGGATTTGGCGGAAAACAGATGTGAGAGAAATTATAGCTAATGGTTATATCCATATTTTAGTTCCCGACAATAGAACATTTTGGGTTGAAGAAGTTGGTTGCAAATAAATAATTATTTACGTTAATTTGTAATCACAATGTAGAACACAGGCAAAGTCTTTTAAAAAAGACTTTGCCTGTGTGTTTTAGGGTATGAAGTTGTTTCTTACATCAAATTAACAATGCCCAAAAATCATATCCGACTTTCTATCACTTCCCAATCTACAATATTCCAAAGGTCGTTCAGTTGGTCGGCACGGCGGTTTTGATAATCCAAGTAATAAGCATGTTCCCACACATCGAAACAGAACAATGGTTTCAGCTGACTGCGAAGAGGATTTCCGGCGTTTGGTTCTTTGGTGATAACAAGCTTGCCGTTTTTATCTATCGAAAGCCATGCCCAACCGGAGCCAAACTGTCCAACACCTGCGGCTACAAATTCTTTTTTGAAATTTTCAAAACTTCCAAAATCCCTGTTGATAGCTTCTGCTAATTTTCCTTTCGGCTCTTTGCTGTTGGGGCTTGGCGAAAATTGCAAGAAATACATGTTATGATTCAATACTTGTCCGGCATTGTTGAAGATAGCGCCTTCGGGCGCAACGGCTACGATTTCTTCCAATGTTTTTTTCTCCAATTCTCCGCCTTGTATTAATCCATTGAGGTTGTTTACATACGCTTGCAAGTGCTTGCCATGATGAAACTCTATTGTTTTCTGACTGATAACGGGTTGCAACGCATCTGATGCGTAAGGCAACTTAACTAATTCAAATGCCATAATTGTTTTGTTTTTGTATTTATTGTTACTTATTAAACATTTTTGGCTGTTGTTTGTTCATTAAATTACATTTTATTTGGCACATATTGAAATTTATTCTACTTTTGCACCGCAAGAATGGCGAGATAGCTCAGTTGGTTAGAGCGCATGATTCATAATCATGAGGTCGGGGGATCATGCCCCCCTCTCGCTACTTGAAGAAATTGTGCACTTATGGAAAACTTTCTGTAAGTGCTTTTTTATAATCTTTTTTAAAAAGGCACGAATGCGCGAAAGCACGAAAGCACGAAATAAAAAAAGTATTAAATTTGCAGG
>Ga0123353_10013823_pt1 | contig 11589 bp, 9 predicted proteins | sample TergutLab28metaG_3_FD_92763 | JGI IMG/M metagenome (GOLD analysis project Ga0123353, IMG submission 92763) | Labiotermes labralis P3 segment gut microbial communities from Petit-Saut dam, French Guiana - Lab288 P3 | ecosystem: Host-associated > Arthropoda: Insects > Digestive system > Gut ... | reverse complement strand
ACCGTATGCGCCGGAGCCGGCTGCGGAAAAACACAAGCGGTTTACGATTTTTTACAGCAGCAGAGACTCCCATGCTGTTGGCTTCAATTTAACGAACGTGATAATGTCGCGGCTCGTTTTTGGGAAAGTCTAACCGAAACGGTTAAGCGCTATGATGTTCCTACTGCCGAAGAATTCATTGAGCTTGGGTTTCCCGATACTGTGGAAAAGTTGGATCGATTTATAGGAATTCGCAACAACTCACTGATGAGTAAACCCGGTATATTCGTATGGGATGATTTCCACCTCTTAAAAGATTCGGCCGTGCTTAATTTTGCACAGAGAGTAGTAAATGAAATAGCGCAAGGTTCAGCGATAATTCTTATTTACCGCGAGCTTCCGAAAATTAATATTGAATCTCTCAACTTAAAAGATTTAACTTCGGAAATACACGAAACGGATTTGAATTTTACCGAAAGTGAATTGTCGGCTTATTTAAAACAACAGGATTTATTTATTGACAGACAAATCATACATGAAATATATCAAGATACTAAGGGATGGGCTTTAGCGGTAAACCTTGTCGCGCGCTCGCTTAAAAAAGCGCCGGGGTATTCGGGCCTCGTTCAGACCATGCTGAAACAAAACATTTTTGACTTGATGGAAGCTGAAAACTGGAACACCATTTCTGATCGCCTTAGACGTTTATTAATACGCTTGTCTTTGATTGATCTACTTCCCGCAGAATTGATTAAAACTTTAACAGCAGGGGATGACGAGTTATTTTCCGAACTCCGAAATCAAAATGCCTATATACGATTTGAAAGTTATAGCGGCGTTTACCTGATCCATCATTTATTTTTAGATTTCTTGCGTGCAAAACAGGGTACTCTTACAGACGATGAAAAACATAAAACCTATAAAACGGCGGCGCATTGGTGCAGGCAAAACAATTTTACGATTGACGCGCTTGGTTATTACGAAAAAGTTGGGGATTATGAGGAGATTGCATCCATTATTATTGAAATGCCTCCAATATTAATGATAAATGTCGCAAGTCGTTTAAAAGGTATTTTTGACCGAACCCCGAAAGAGATTTTTGACCGGGTGGATATGTTCGCGCCGGCACATTTACGAACACTTCTGAGTATGGATACCGTTCAAGAAGCAGTTGAATTAATGGAGTATTATGAGAAAAAATTTAATACGCTTCCGGAGAACGATATTTTCCGAAAGCGTACAATGGGTGCAATTTATCATATTTGGGGAAAAGCGCGTATAATGATGAGCATCGAGGATGGCCGCTACGATTATGATCAATACTTTGCCCAAGCAGTTAACTGCTTGGGTTCTTCCCCTCTTGCTCCTATTCGGAACTGTCGGATTGTCGGCCCGTGGATCAGTCTGGTAAGCTCAATTAAACAAGAAGCCATGCATGAATATATAGAATCAATGATCCGCTCAGTGTCTTATGTGCGGCAATTCTTTAATGATTGGATGGCCGGTGAAGATGATTTGGCGCAGGGAGAGCTGTTGTTCTATCAGGGTGAACCGACCGCGGCGCAAACCTATATAACCAGAGCATTAGAGCATGCCCGAAAAAGCAAGCAGCATGATATTATACACCGCTCGTTGTTTTATACCATGCGTATTGCTGTCCTGCAAGGCAATCTCGCAAAGGCTGAGCAAGCGTTCAAAGACATAGAAACTCAATTAGATGAAAAAGAATATTACGACCGCTTTTTCACCTATGACATTTCCATTGGCTGGTATTATTATATCCTTCGCAAACCGGAGAATATTCCCGATTGGCTGAAAGGGAGTTTTTCACCTTTTTTCAGTCCGATTTTACATGAAAATTTTGGGAATCAGATGAAGATACGGTATCATTATCTAATCAGGAATTACCCACCTATACTTGCTTATATTGAAGAACGCAAACAGAAAACGGAAATTTTATTTGGCCGAATAGAGATGCTGGCGATGAAAGCTTGCATACACTATCAAATGAAAAACAAAGAACTGGCTTTTAATACTTTGCGAGAAGCATATGAATTGGCGGCGCCCAATAAAATTATTATGCCGTTCATTGAGCTTGGTAAAGATATGCGGACTCTTATTACGACAGCTTTGCAAAAGCAGCCGGATGGTACAGTTCGGGAATTGAGTATTCCAAGATCGTGGCTGGAGTCAGTCAAAAAAAAAGCAACCTCTTACGCCAAAAATCAATCTATGTATATTTCGGAATACAATAAAAGCAACGGCGGTAACAATGTTTTGTCTGCCCGTGAACATGATGTTTTGAACGAATTATATAACGGACTTTCACAAGCAGAAATTGCAAGCAAGCTGAATCTGTCAATCCATACGGTAAAAATGGTTACGAAAAACATTTATGAAAAATTGTATGTACATAAAATGTCAGACCTTATCCGCATTACCACCGAGCAGGGATTAATATAAACGTTGTTGTGATTGTGATGCTGTCAAATAATAAATAAATGGAAGGATATTTCCTTGTTCGCGAAGCGTTTTCATTTCACGGGCAACCGTACGCCTTGTCATATTCAAACGCTCAGAAAGCTCATCATAAGTTATTTGAGGAATATTGGCGCGGTTACACCCTCAAAAATCATTTCAATCGCTCTGCATTGTTGACTGTCAATGCGCATTGTTATTTGACTGACACTATTTGTAGGGCGCATATTATTATCACAATCCACATAAGCGCCACTAACGTATTTCATCTCTTTTAGCACAGAATCATGAAACGAATATGTTTGACTAAGTAAGAAATTAACATCCTCCATAGTCTCGATATAATTCCAGCCGTTTATTTTATAATCCGGAACTCTATTTTCAAATATACTATCTTCAAGCGGGACAGCACCGTTGTTCAACAATTTTATTATTAAAGGTTTATCGTCAAATATCCACGGATAACCGACATACTCAAAAAAGCGAATATCATCGTCTAACAATTCTGCAAAATCTGCCAGTTTTTTGTCCACAGAACCGGAACGCTGATATATCCATTCTGAAGGGGCATCGGGGGTAATCGTATTAATTAATACATTTGGTGCGTTCGGGTTGCTTTTGTCAAGGTAATCAATGAATTTGATGTGTGCGCCATTGTCTGAGGGCACAAGCAGTAATTGTTTTTCGTACCACCCTATATTAATCTTGGCAAATACTTCCGAATTGAAATATGTATTCGTATGGCTATCATAAGCTCTAACTCTCATATATGCCTCCAGAAAAGCGGATTTGATATAAGCTCTTGTGGTATCGCAAACTTCCCGAATATAAAAACTTTGCACTGTACTCGCTCACCATTACCAACGCAGACAAGAACGATACAACGCATAATCAGTATAACATAGCCCAACCAGCTTATTCAACTGCGTATTGACCTGCTCGGCCTATTGTTGAGAAAAATCATTTTTACCCTTGACAAAAGCTATCCCAATACAGTTTGGTCGTCAAACATAACAACCCAGCAGGGTAAAGCCCTTTCGTTCGGCAAAATCGGTACACTCGCGGATTTGCCCTTCCACGCTTTCTTCCCGTTGGTTGTCTGAACTGTAACGAGCGTAAATCACGGCTTTCAAGCATCATCACCGCCTGTCATCATGCGATATAGGGTATCTTTCAGCTTGACGCTCATTTTCGTTTTGGGGTCAAAGCACATTTCAATAAATTGACGGATTTCCTCATTGTCACCGCCTATATTAGGCCGTGCCGTAAACAATTTACCCTCCGGCTTGTTCGTGCGCCCACAAATGTAGTCAAGCGACACATCGAAGTAGTCCGCGTATTTCAACATAACCTCGTCCGATATTATCTGTTGGTTATGCTCTACACGATTGAGTGTAGATTGTGCTATGCCGAGCGCATCGGCCATCTTAGCTTGTGACATACGAACGCTTTTCCTAAGTTCAAGCAATCTCTTTGCGGTTGCCTCCATAAATTTTTCCTCCTGCGGTATAATCGCCGTCCCCTCTGCCCTAACGCCGCGCAGGACGGCAGGGCAAGCGGCAAGCCGTAGCGGAAAAGGGGGCGCGGACAGCGGATCTTTTTCTGCGGTGTGCAGCCGCTTCTCCGGGGTTTCCAAAGGGGGCCGAAGTCCCATTTGGCACACACTTTGCGATAGCAAAGTATAGTGTGTTATGCCTGCCCTCCGACTGCCGCTCAAAACCGCGCCGCCTCATGGGCGGCGCGGTTTTGAGCGGCAGGAAAACGGGACGGGTTTCGAGCGCCGGGGCGCGAGGAAGCTGACCTGTTTTTGTGAGGAGGGTTGGCATACCGCGTCCCCGTTTCTCCGTGAGTCTCTTGATACCCTTGATATTCTTACCCCTGCTCGGTGACGGAAACAACGATTTACGCCGGTCCCAAATTTATCTGTCACCCGTCACCTTTTCAGTTCCTAATCACAATATCCTTCACATGACCCCAACCGAGCGTACCATGTATATATTTGAGCAACTTGGCTTTATGCGGCTCCAACCATGCGGGGTTGTTCCCTGTATATAGGACAATCTCCCAAGCATAGTAGAATTGCCCGTTTTTGCGTTCGTGATGGTTGAGGTCGCACATGGCGTCACAATGATAAAACTCGTTGACAATTCGCGCAATGGCATTGTACGCATTGTCGCTGCTCACTGTGTCATATAGCATGAGTTCTGTTTTCGCGCTAACAAGCGGAGTGAGCTTTCTGCGGTAATTTATATTGTGCCTGCCTTTTATGGCATTACATTTCTTACATAGGGTCTGGAGGTTGGTTATGTCGTTTTTTCCGCCCATTGATACAGGGTTTATGTGATCAACCTGCAACCCCACGCCCCGACCTTGTTTTTTGCCGCAGCACAGACAGGTATAATTATCGCGCGAAATAATCTGACGTTTTACTTCATCTGTCAACACATCAGAAGATGGGGCAACCCCGCCTTCGTCTTGCGCCCCGTCATCATCGTCCGGCATTGAGGGGTTTAAAGCCTTCTCCAGTGCTATGTTAAAGGCATTTTTGAAATTGTTGAATGTCTTATACAGATACTGCCAGCTCATAGCGGAGTCAGTAAACATAGTTCTCAAAATAATATTCGCCTGTGATGGCGGTGTGTCTACATGGTCTGCGGCGATTTTATCCATGTCATAACGGCTCCGCTCATGGAAATCAAGGAAATCCGGCGCTATTCCGTTTTGCGCCATGTGTCGGACGATTTTTGTGATGTTATCCGCTAATGCACCATCAAAATCATCTTTTTCAGCATTGAAATATTGCCGTATCATCTGCTCGGCATATTCTTCAAATTGCTCGTCAGTGAGCTTTTCGTCTGAATAGGCGGTCATATTCTGCTCTTTGAGGAAGTCAATCATCTGAAAGTAGCTGTTTTTATTGAACTCATAGACCACCACATTTTCCGCAAACGTAGCCATTTCTTCGTTTTCGGCTAATGAAACCGTGTATTCACATCCGAAAAATCCGACAGGAATAAATGTCAGATATGGGACATCTTCAAGCCCCTTGAACTCAATATCCCCAGCGGCCAGTTTAACAAGATGTATGGAAATCCACTCTAATGGCGGCATTTTTGCGGAGACTGACCCGATTCTTTCTATTCCACCGCTCACATCGGCCCAAGGCAAAAGCCGTTTCCATGTATCATGGAAGAACACGATATTAGCGTAGTCTTTATCCTCGCCGCCACCCGCCTTTTTGCCTCGCAAGGCGCGTCCTATCATTTGGGTGAGCAGAATGTTACTGGTGGTCTGCCGGGTTATCATTACAGTCTTAACGGCAGGAACATCAACGCCCTCAGTCAGCATTTTTACATTGACCACAACATCATACTTATCAGCGCGAAAGCCCTTCATCACTTCTTCGTTTTTCTTATTGTCGCGCCGTCCGGCGCCGCCTTGATATGGCTCGTTTTGCGCTGATGTAGCGGAATAAATCGCTTCTGCCCGAACACCTTGCTTGTTTAGTTGCTCCAAAATGTATTCACATTGAAACCATCTGTCAGCAAATATTATAGTTTTCCCATATTTAGAGGCGTTTTTCAAATAATCATCTATAATAAGGTTGTTACGACCTTGATTATTCGCCAAATACTCAATAATATTTTCGGGCAAATCCTTGTGCTTGTGTACCAGCCTGTCAAATAGGCTATCATCGACCTCGACCTCCATGCCTGTCTGTTTTTCTATGTATTTAGGCACGGCAAGGATATTCTCTTGCTGGAGATCTTCTTTTTTTGCTTCGTAGCAAACCCCTTTGTCAAAAATCACATTAAGCCACCCTCTGATGCGCTTGTCAGAGTGTGTTGGCGTCGCGGTCAGACCGAGAACATATAGGTTATTGACCGTTACGCGCAACTGATCCCACAACAGCGTCCGACAACCATATGCCGGGGTGTGGTGCGCTTCATCAACGACCACGAATAGCTGGCTGTTGCGGCAGTTTTCGATAAAACGCCTAAAAGGGGTTTGGGTAACATTGCCTTGCCCATCCAAAGGCTCCGCCTTAAATGCGCTAATGGCGGTTTGGGTAGTGCAAATCAAAACATCGTCTGTTAATTCGATGCGGCCGGCGTTAGAGTGGGATGAACTGCTGGACACCACTCTCATATTTATTTGCTGCCGACCGTTGGCGTTATGTATCTCGCCCTCAAACTCTTGCCGCGCTTGGTCAAGCAAGTATGCGGTTTGCGCTAGCCAAAGGACTTTTATCCCTGCCGAAAGAACATGGCGGCAAATCCAGTTTACTGCGGTATATGTTTTACCTCCCCCTGTCGGTAGAACCAAAAGCGTACCCGCGTATCCTGTAATTGGAACGGGTAGCTTCTCTGTCAAGGCTGAAAAAGCCTCCTGTTGGTGTCGGCGCGGTTGCTTCTTTTCCTTGCCTTCTCGTTCTTTCAACTTATCCTCAACATTCAGAGAATAATATCCTTCCATTGTGCGCCCTCCCATATTGCATCAAATTCTTGGTGTGCTTGTTTCGGTGCAACTAATTCTACCACAGCGACACCATCCCTGCAAGTCCGACAGAAAATTACTTCTTCAACAACTCCTTTTTAGAATAATTATACCGCCAAGCATCGTACTCTTCCTTAGTAATCTCGCCGTTCCTCAGCTTCTCAGCCTCCTGCCGCCACACATGGAACATATCAAACATAGAAACATATGTCATGCCCCTCTCTTATCAAGCCGAAGGCACAATTCCCCGTCAATGTCGCTTATATAGAGGCCGTACAAATCCTCCAACGCGAACAGCGTGTGCATCAATCCTACATAGCTGTCAATGTCCGGCACATCAAGCGCCCTCGGATCGACCTCCAACACATGAGCAAGAGCGGCGGTCAGCTTTTCCTTCGGCGTCCGTGTGCCAGACTCATATTGCGCGATGCGGACATCGGCGGTCTTTTCATCAAAGCCGATGGCCATGCCAAGCCCTTTCTGCGTATGGTTTTCCGGCGCAGACCCCTGTGGGAATTTTGCAACAATATCAAAAACGGTGGCCATGAGTAGATCAGTTGGAGGCTTCGGCGGCACAACTGAAAACTCCAGCGGCACAAAAATTCCACCGCCTGACACACCTGACAAACGGCGGGATTAAAAGTTATTAATGTTTGCCATTTCAAAATCGTATATTTTTATGGCTCGTTATAGTACCTGCTGATGATCAAACTGGCCATCAGCAGGTACTGCCTTTGTAATTGGTCTTAAACTACCGGAACTTGTTCAAATTCCAAACCCGTCAGTTAGTTATTTGTTTTCTTGCCAATAAACATCAATCTGTTTTTTGAATGTTTTATATCTCCTAAAAGAATGCACATCCGCTTCGATTAAATCAACCAGCGCCTTTGCGAAATCTACATAATCCGCATCTTCCGGAAGATAAACACTTTCTATCCCCATGTATCCGTACCCCCTTCTTAGCGGTAAACTAAAGGCAATATATTTGCCGAAGTCATCGTCCCAACCTAAAAAAAAATGTTTCTTCCCTCTTACAGCATTTTTAAACCCTTTTATTCCATAGTATTTCTCTTCATAAGTTTTCTTTCCCTCTTCCCATGGCTCTATCGGGTACTTTAAATATGCGTCAAAACCCTCCTCAATTCTCTGCGCAAGGTTTTCAACCATGTAGGGATATTGTACTTCTATTGGCATTAACGCTACACCATAGCTGTATTCACCGGGTGTGTCATCATGTTTCATTTTTGGGCCCTTCCCCTCCGGAAAAATCGTAATATTTTTATTCTGATCTACCAAAACAGTAATAATTTTGGGATCATTTAAATCTGTCTTCATATAGCTCCCTTCTAATTTACAACTTTTAAAACAATTTTAACGCCTTTGTCATTTGCATATTTTACAACCTCTTTGTATGCTTTTGCCTGTGCTGCTGTCAACTCTACCGGCGGCACTGCAAGCTCAAGTATCCTGGTTGCATTTGGTGCAGGCCTATAAAACTCACCCTTATACGGAGTTAAATCAAAATCAGCCAGACTGTTTACATAACCTTTTAACGTACTTTTAAACTTGCTGGCTCTTGGTAAGTCTTTGCGGTCATGTCTATCGATTTTATACTGGTTATGCTTGAAAGTGTTTTTGTCTTACCTGTGATTTTGGATACCGTGTATTTATCAATTGTCGGAAAGTTATTGCACATACCTCCAAGCCTTCTCTCAATCTCATAGCCGCGGTCAGACCATTTCATCTTCCAGACGCTCTTGGCAGCATGCGAATAGTTATCCAGCTTTGATAATATTTTTACGCCCTTAACTGTATATGAGCCCGGTACATACGGTATCGCTGCTGCTGCTACATCCCAAGCCAAATATCCAAAGTTTGCCAAACTCGGGTCCCTGACAAAATCACTAATACTCCATCCAATACTGGCAATGTCAATAACTGTTTCAACAGGAATATGCCCGCTTGGATCTGCGTACCGTACAGGGTTGTTGTAACAGAATGCATATAAGTTCAGGCTAAGCGGATCTACGATCTTCTGATCATTGGGCATCCTGCTCGTAGTATAACGTACAGAGTCAGATGTTAACATCCTCCCTGCCACCGGATCATAATATCTCGCCCTTAAATATATGCTTCCGGTTTCCTTATCGAAGTACTCCGCACAATATCTGAACGGATTCGAATCATTTGGGTCAGGATTGCGCTCGTTTCCAAAGGCATCATAAGCATAGGTTTTCGTGACATTTCCGCCAGCATTACCCAATTGTACCGCATCGCCATGGCCGTTGTAAAGGTAAAAACTCCGTCCGCTTGCGGTATCGGAACACAGCAGGTTTATACCTCGAACGTAGCGCGCGGCTACTGTACTGCCAGCCAGATCCGCTGCTATGTTCGCCCCATCCCATAAGTGCGTAGCCGTACCTTCGGCGGTTATCTTTTTGCTCCACAGCCCGTAGCCCGGTAAGTATATTCAGCCTCAACACCGTCTACAAATGAACTTGTCATGCGGTTTGCCCCGTCGTATTTGTAAAGCTCTGCTCCGCCGGCGTTAAAGCCAACCTGCGGGGCATTTGCGTTTGCCGGGGATCAAGCCTCGCTTACTTTAGATAGTTGGTTGCCATTGGGGTCGTAGAAAAACCAGCCGACGAGAGATTTTATCCCTTACTACGGCTGGTTTCAAGAAGTGCTATTTCTTTTTTTCCATTATTAACGAGGTTTTAGTCCCATTAATAATATCTATCACATATTTACTATTTGGAAGATAGAATAAAGTGTATTCCTCACTGGCAGTTACCACGTTAAAAAGATCCTTAGGCAAATCAAATTGAATGCCTTGAACTTTTACAACCTGTGAAGAATTATTGCTCATTACAATTTGTGCAGAGCCACTTATCCGAGAGTACTCTTCACGGATTGCCAAAGGTAAATCTTTTATCATGCCAATAAAACCCAGGCTTATAGCAATAACAAGATAAACAAGAATTGCAGCCGAGTAAATTGCTAACCATACTTTAGGATTCATCTTGTCTTTGTTGACAGCTAGAGAAAACCATCCAAGGACAAGCGGAATAGCAAATACAAATAAGACTCCTGCACTACAAGAAAACATGAAACTCATTCTTGGGTTTTTACCATCCCAAAGTATTGCTGTCAGCACTAATAAAAGAACAGCAATTACTGAAATAATACTTAAAGTGTTTATTAGCTTTTTCATGCAACAACTCTCCGCTACTTCACAAATGTGACTTTATAACCAGCGTTTTTAAGGGCGCTCTCAAATTCTTTATACGTACCATAAAATGGCAGATACCCTGATGCTTCTCTTAAAAATGCATTAAAGCTGCGCAGTTCGCCTTGGGATAGCTTCCCAACAGATTCTGTAGCCGACCACGAATAACTTATTACATCTGCACCTTTACCAACGTTTGAGATAATCTTTACTCCTGTAGAGCCCGCGGATCCTGCCGCCTTTGCAAACCAGCCATACACCAAAGTGGCATCACTAATAAAGCTTATCGTTGTTTTCCCAAACGAACCAACAATCTTCCAACCTTGCGCCTTATCCATTTTTTCTACATTTGCGAGAGTACCTGCTTCACCAGGACCCGTAATTCGCCTCATCAGGTTAGTAGGGTCATCAATCCATAAGTGCTCCCCCTTTAGTAGCTTTTCTGGATCGGTATGGAAGCTCACACCATCCATCGTATATAGGGTAACATTTAATTTTGTAAACTCTACTTTGGTCATAGGATATCTTTGATCTACAACTGCTCTACCAAAGTCTGGGTCTAAAGAGTAATCGAGTTTATAGGTTGTATATGTATAAGCTGTATCTATTCGCTTAAAGCCGCTTGGGTCAATATATCGAATGGGATTTCCGCCACAGTATACGTACCAGTTTAATCCATCACGTGCGGCATCTTCTTGAGTGAAAGAACCCACCAAAGGTCTGTAGTGGCGATTCCGCAAGTAATATGTTCCGGTTTCGGAGTCATAATACTCGCCGCAATATCGGAACAGATTTGTATCGTTAGGGTCAGGATTTTTTTCATTTCCGAAAGCATCATAAGCATAGCTTTTTGTTACATTCCCACCTGTACTTCCCAATCCCTAACATGCTCATGTAGGCTGTATTTCTGTTATAGTATGCCATTAGCTTGAGTATTTGGGAAGATGTGTCAGCTTTTTTGTTCCGGTTCTTTGGTTTCTTCCGCTTCTTTAAGGCGGTACATAGGCGGGTTTCTGTATTCCGTCCCATATTTCATCATGCCCCAGATGATGTTGACAAGCCTTCTTTGAACGCACTTTAATGCTTGCCGTTTCGTCTTGCCTTCGGATATCTTTTTGTGGTAGTAATCACGGAAGCAGGCATTCAGCACCATGCGGTTCGGGCCTGATGAGGCGACGCAATAGAGGGAAAGGCGGAAGAAGATTTCATTCAGCCTGCGGTTGCCGCGCCCATTGGAAAACTGGACATCTGATTTTCCTGAAGCGTATGTAACAGGTGCGATCCCGGCGTACCGGGCCAGTTTCGCGGGACTTTCAAAACGGTTGATATCGCCGATCTCCGAAATGAGCCGTGCCGCTGTGACAGTGTCGATGCCACGCATACTCGTCAAAGGGTAATCAAAGTTT
>Ga0123353_10013822_pt1 | contig 11590 bp, 3 predicted proteins | sample TergutLab28metaG_3_FD_92763 | JGI IMG/M metagenome (GOLD analysis project Ga0123353, IMG submission 92763) | Labiotermes labralis P3 segment gut microbial communities from Petit-Saut dam, French Guiana - Lab288 P3 | ecosystem: Host-associated > Arthropoda: Insects > Digestive system > Gut ... | reverse complement strand
TTGCCGATGAGGAAGGTTTTCCGAAAGTTGCAGCAAAATTCCGCTTTATTGCTACCGTAGAGAAAGCACACGAAGCGCGTTACCGCAAATTGTTAGACAACATACAAACAGATCAAGTGTTTAAAAACAGAATGGAAACCATGTGGCAATGCCGCGAGTGTGGTTACCTTCATTTTGGATATTCCGCTCCGGAAATTTGCCCTTCCTGCGATCATCCGCAGGCGTATTATCAGTTGCAGCAGAAGAACTTTTAAGCCAATCTCGGTTTAAAACCTTAGAACTTCTTTACACAGCGCACGCTTAGTGCATCTTTTTTGTTTTTCTTATGGTGCTCTCCTTTGTCGCAATAGTAGCTTAGCTCGAAGCTGTTGGCATCGCCGCCGGTAGCGCTCGCATCGCTTGCCCACCAGCCGGCAAAGCCGTAGAGGTCTTCAAACCTGCTTGTGTTGCCGTTGTACCAGCCGGCAGGACGCGCATCAAAACCATAGTCGTCGGTGCCCGGACCCAACGGGGTGATCCAATATTTTGTGCTCTTTAACGAAGCGGCACTATATTGTGTTAACAAATCCCACTCTGCTTGCGAGGGGAGGTGCCAGCCGTTGGGGCAAATACCCTGTACAGGCATTGGTAGAGACGGGGCGTGCCCCGTCTCTACATTCACCGCGGAATACCATGTGTAAAGCAATCCGAAAATGGTATCTAATTGTGCAGGACATCCGGCACAGGTGTAAGGCTTGGCAAATGGTACAGAATCGGTTGTGTTCGGGTAAATCCTCGTTTTCAAGTTCTCTGTCCAGCAGTAGCCGGAAAGGAAAGTAACTTTGTAAATATTGCCTTCTTCATCGGAAACGGTGTAGGGGCACGGCACTTCAATCATAATTTTACCTGCGTCGCTTTCACAATACCCGTTGTTTGCAGTTACATAGTAATCTTTTTTGGCAGTATCATATATGATGATACAGCCGGAGATCACGCCGGTTTTATCCGGATTTTCATAAAAAGTATAAGTAATGCCCGGAATCATGTCAATCGCATCGCATAAATTCACGGATTCTCCGTGGTATGCAGGAATTTTTGAGGTAATAATCGTTGGTATGTCCGGCACCGGATACACGGTAATGTATGTAAATGTATCTCTATGCGCTCCGCAACTGTTAAATGCCCGTGCATAATAGGTTCCTTCTGTTTTCACTTGGGTAGAAGTGAGCATGTTAGAATAACCGGCATCGCTGTAGAATTGGATAGAGCTTACATTTTTAGAGTTTGAGGTAACCAACGTGTATAAGTCTATCGAATCGCCGTCGCAGAAAGCGGCGTCATCCAGCTCAATATATAGCGGTTGCAGTACATACACGGTAAACGTTTTCGTCATGCCCAAACAACCCTTAACTCCTGCTGTGGCTGATACTCTGTAAGTTGTATTATCATGAGGGGTAACCGTAAACGGGCTTCCGCTGCCTATGGGCGTGTAGCTGCCGCCGGATTCTAAGCGTTCGTAGGAGAATGTGGTAAGCCCCGCATTTGCGCTCACCGTATCGCGGAAGAAGTGGCTTAATTCTATGGTGGTAACGTCGCATACTGTGGTATCGGCAGCGCCGGTATAATCGAGGAATGGCGTTGCGATAACATTCACATAGCGCAAGGTGCGGTTGAGCATTTGTCCCGCGGCGCTTCCTCCGGTAGCCTGGTAGCGCGCCGAAATAGCGTACGTGCCCGGTTGGGTAAATATGTAACGCACAGCAGTATCGCTACCGGTGGTGGTGGTTTGTCCTTCTAACGGGATACGGGTAGGCAGCGCGCCGGAGCCGGTTACTCTTGTTACGCCGTATTGATAGTTTGCCATGCCTGGTGTCGTGAAATAGATCATTGTATCGCCCCGGCAAAGTTCCTGATCCCCGAACAGCGTAACCAACGGCATCAAAATATCTTCACAAATAAAAGCTCCTGTGCCTAACGCCAACAGTTGTTTTCCCGGCACCGTAGGAATACCGTAAACTTCTATCGGTATCGTATCATTTGCAGAAAAATCATCATCAAATAAATAAGAAATGGTCGTCATGTGTATATCTGCCGCATCAACAATATCGTTGTTGTTCATGTCGGCATAAAATTTAATGATGATAGAATCGCCTTCAAAAATATCGGTAAGCGTTAATATACGGAATATCCCTCCCCAGGTGTTTGCATTCATCACGCCAAAATATTCGTTATTCGTCTGTTCCATATAAGGGGCAAACTCATACAAACGCACACTCAGGTCTTGATAGCTTCCGGCAAGTGTTTCGTAAAAAGCACATTTCGTTGTTCCGCACATCAAACTGTCTTCATAGAAAATTTCAACATAAAACCAATAGTCGCCGCAAGCCGCAGATTCATCTACATGGAATGTGATGTCAAATTTTACAGTATCTGTTAGAGGATCGAGCATATCTAATTGATCATACACCGGAAGCATATACACAACTCCCTCAAGAGGATCGTAGCGCATAGGATAAGGGGATAATGTTCCCAAATCAATATTCGTTCCTACCACAGAAACCAAACTCATGCCGTAAGGAATATTGAAAAAGATTGAATCTTGCGTGAAATTGGTTTCCAAATGTTTGCCCACATAAGCCACCGACCATGTAACGGTACGGGAAGTGAGTGAGCCACCTCCTTCATTTTCAATAATATGTTTGTTAAATGAACTGGATATTTCGTACTTGGACATGGGGGGTATGCCGCCGCCCCAATTAAGCAGATAGACTCCGGTTGTGTCGTATAGGGTAGCCATAGCGATATTATTGCAGGCATCCATGGCGTTCAATGAAAACAGGTAGTCGGAGCCGGCGTAAAATTCGCATGAGGTAATAACGGTGAATCGCACCAGCACAGCATCCTGATTTTCTAAAATGAGCGTATCAGGCAAGAAAGCAACAATTGGGAAAGTGCTGCAATCTACCGCTATGTTTTCCCAAGAGCCTCCGGAAACCGGAAATAAATAAGCTACATTCGTTACTGTGATGCCGGAAGCTTTCCAATCGTTCATCGTAACTGAAATTTGGGACAACCCGCCGATGTCATCATTGGTAACTTTCAAAGTATAAACCGTATTTTCGCAAACGGGTTGCATTCCGATAGGTTGTTCCACAATTTCAAAAATAGCGCCGGGGTTTTGTGGCGTAATGTAGAGGTTTACCGTATCAGCTATTACGCCGCAAACGGGGGTGGTAACTGTGGCTCGCAGTATGACCTTTCCGTTCACGCGATCGAAGGCATTAGGAACGTAAGTAAATGTTTTCGACATATCCACAACGTCTCCGGCAACATCGGGCGACAAACCGGTGGGCGTAGAAAAGGTTGTACCGGGGAGGTCTTGACGTTCCCACACGTAAGTCATTCCCAATAAGTCGGTACCCGCATCAAGGGTGCCCACGATGGTAAAGAAGGAAATATTGCACAGTTGTGGTTTTGGTGAAATAATCTCCAACTCCGGTTTCGGGTAGATGCTGATTTTTACCGGCTTGCGATTTCCGGGCAAGTTTTCACAGTAATTATCGCCTTCAACGGCTACATAAAACAGGGTATCCGTATTGGTTGTTACGCTTGGTAAGGAGGTCATCGGGAATTGACCTGTACTGTTAGATGCTATGTATGACGTTGCCGCTTGATTTTCATAAAGATAGAAAACAGGATTGGTAACCCCTGCTGCCGTAGCGATAATTGTAGTATCGCTTCCGGTGCAAATCTTTATATCATTTGCCGTAATGGTAAGATCGGTAGCAATCAGAAGCTGGGCTACGTTAAGCGAATCGTCTGTGTTACAGCCATATCTGTTTAAAGCTCTGATATAATAATAGCCTTCGGTGGAAACAATGGTCGAAGTCAATTGATTCACATAATCTCTGTCGGAATAGAAAAATATTGTATCAATATTGAGGCTTTCAGGGAGTATTAAGTCTTTTAAATGTACTGTTTCTCCGGCACATATCAAGGTATCTTTTTTAACGATTATTGCCGAATCGGGGCAAGCTCTGTCCACAATAAAAATGTAAACGAAAGCAGTATCGCAGTTTACGGCTACATTGTCGCACAAACGATAAGTATATATATCGGGTCCTGCGTAGCCAAAGTTAGGTATATAAGTGAATATTCCATCCTCTGCTCTCAGGAATACTTTACCATGCTGTGGAGAGTCTATTACTACAACGTAGGGCACTAAACCCGGGTAAAGGTCGTTGCCGAGTACGCCCAAATTAGGTTGCGTTATCCTCAATGTATCATATTTATTTACAGTATAGTAATCAACGGTAGCATACAAATATTGTAGCATGTTTCCGCCAATAACAGTAATGTGCACATGCGTGGAGGCGCATAAAGGCACCTGGTTGCAAATTTCGTAGGTAAAAACATCCACACCTGTAAAGCCGGGGTTCGGCGAATAATTGAATGTTCCGTTCATGTTTTGCGTTAAAAAGCCATTGCCAACGCTTGTAAGCGGTTGAGGGTAAGATAGCGTTTGTCCTTGCGGGTCGGAGTCATTCACTCTTACTTCAAATGTGATTGTCTCAGTAAGTGGGAATGCTACGTTGGCTTTCATGATATACTCGTCAGGTAAGGCTATGGGCGGATAAACTTGCGTTAAATCATCATCTAACACGATAATCTTCAACCATGCGCTGTCTGTTATGCCACAAGGATTTTGAATTTGATAACGCACGCTGTCTCTGCCCACAAAATCCTGATCGGGATAATAGGTAAAATTGCCGATGTCGAATGAATAAAACACAAGCATTCCGTTTTGAACGTAATACAAATTATTTACCATGGTTAATTTTTGATTTCTTAAATCGAAATCGTTGTAAAGCACGTTGCCATCCACCGGTATATTTTTATACGTGTAAAAAATATCATCTACCGCCTGCACTTTTTCGGGCGCTGTGTATAATACAATACCGGACTCTGTAGAGGTGCAATTTTTGCTATCTTCAATCCAAATTTCGTAAGTGCCGTTAGGCAAATAGGGGGTTCCAACCCACCCCTCGTGGAGTACAGCATGTATGGCGCCTCCATTCAAAGTATAGATAAACGGGGCGTTTCCACTTACCTCAAATTGAATAATACCTGTGCCGGTTTTGCAATTAGGCTCGGTACGAACGTCAAGTATTTGTGGAGGCGTATTTACATATATGGTAAAGTCGAGCGGAGTTCCCTCGCATCCTCCAATTGTATTAGTGGCAACAGCTCTATAAACAGTAGTGGTATCGGGAACCACTAAAAGCTGTCCGGAAACGGGAAGAAGTTCTGTATAAGAACCATCCGGATTTTCTTCAAAATAAGAATAATTAACATTTGTTACCCCATTGGTAACCGTGAAAAAATGGGTGAGTTCTACCTGTGCACCCCGGCAAATGGTTGTATCTGTTCTGCTCGCCGGATTAAATCCCAAAACAGGACGTAACACTACTTCTACATTCATTAGGGTGAGGTTAAGGAGCACATTCTCCGCAGGTAACATATATCTTACTGAAACAGTGAATTTTCCTGTATTGGTAAATACTAACCGCATGGCGTTGTCGTTGGGTGTAAATATGGAGTTTCCTTCTAACGGAATACGTGTAGGCAACGTAGCGCCGTTGGTGGTTTTACATTCAAAAGTATAGTTCCACATTCCTTCCGGCGCGTAATAGATGAGCGTATCGCCGATGCACCCAATCGTATCGCCAAAAATAGTAGCAATCGGGAAAACCACATCATCACATACATGTTTGCCTGTGGCTAAGCCCAGCAGTTGGTAGCCGGTTACGGTGTGAATGTGCGGAACATCAATAGGAGGAATCGTTGGAGTGATTTGTCCGAAATATAAGTTTGCAGTATCGTTTGCAGGAGTATAGCCGGTGATGAACATGATCGTATCCATCGGCACATCAAACGCATCAATAATTCCATTGCCATTCATATCGGCATAAAAAACGAAGGTAATCGAATCTCCAGCCCATATTTCGGTTTGGGCAATGGCGCGTATTGTGCCGCCCCACATATTATTTTCCATGAAACCATAATAGGTGTCGTCTATTTCATATACAGGCACAAAGCTGTATAAATCAACGGTTATACCCGGATAGCTTCCTGCCCTGGTTTCATAAAAAGTACAAGGCGGCGCCGGTGGGCAAGTTACTTCCAGATGGTGGATGATTTCAATATAAGACATGTAATATCCGCATGCCACATTTTCATCGGCAGCAAATTGAAATTCAAAAGTTACCGTGTCGTCCGGAGTATAAGTTCCAAGACCCGGATATATAGGGATTTTGTATTCTGTTCCGAGAGGATCGTAAGCACTTGTTTCTATGGGCGTAACGGTTTCATAGAAGTCTGTTCCGTCAGTACTTTTCAAAGAGCCTGCTATCAAACTAAAACCGGTAGGAATATTGAAGTAGATAGAATCGGCGATTAAATCGGGCGGCGGCGTTCCATTACTGTTGTATGTGTAGGCAACCGACCATGTAATGATTCGGGAAGCAATAGCGCCGTTGCCTTCGTTTGTAAGGAGGTCTGTAGAGAAAGCGCTTAACAATGAATAGGAGGCAATTGCATCCTCTTCAGACATTTTGAAAACGGCTGTAGTATCGTATTTTACGGACATATTTCTTGATTTGCAAGCATCTTTGGCATGCAATTCAAACAAGAAGTTTGAGCCGCCATAGAATCCGCAGTCGGGGCTTACAGTAAAGCGCACTAAAATCGAATCTCCGGTTTGTAAAACAATGGCATCGGGAAGTATTGCCGGAAAATATGGGGTTGTACCGGCAAAAGGTACTACCTCCTGCCAATCGGTGTTATCTGTTCCGCCTATAGTAACAGGGAATAAATATTCTGCCTTAGTTACATTGATCAGGTCGGCTTTCCAGTCGTTGAATACCACCACAATATCTGCTAAACCGTAGTTTCCGCTTTCAGTAATTTTAACAGTATATAAAGTATCGAGACAGGGATTTTGTACACCTGTGGGCTGCTCTATAATTTTGATGATCGCGTCGGGGCGCCCCACATTCGTATATAGGGTAATGGTATCGGATACCACACCGCAGAAAGTAGCCACATCTAATCTCAATACTACCGAATCTGTTGCAAAGTCTATCTCCGAGGGTGTGTAGGTAAACATATCGCCTGTTTGTACTGTATTGCCATAATATTCCGGTGCAAGTATTCCGGAATATAATCCGTTTGCAAGAGAGAAAACAGAAGTAGCAGGATCTTCCCAATACCACTCGTAGGAGCTGATCACCGACGGGTCGGCGCCCACTTCGATGTCAATATTGATTTCAAAATCCTGATAGCCGCACAAGAAATTTCTGGATGTAGAAATGTCTAACATGGGAGCCGGATAGATTCTTACTTTTACTGCTTTACGATCGCCCGGATTGTTTTCGCAATAAGTATCCGCAAACATTGACACGTAAAATGTCGTATCGGTAATTGCATCTACATAAATATTGCCTATATTAAATTGAGATGTGGTGGCTAATGCCGTAGTGGAAGTTTGGCTACTATACCAAACAAATTGTGTGCCAAACAGTCTTAACAGTGTAGAAGCGGTTAAAACGATCTCGTTTCCGGAACACGACGTTACGTCGAAAGCAACAATCATACTGCCTGCCGTCCTTCTCATTACAGCAATAGGAATAGCAACAATGTTGCTGACACATCCGTATCCCGCTGCCGACTGCAAACGTGCATAATAGGTGGTGGTTGCGGTAGGTTTTACAATCGAATCAACCGGTATGGTGGCAGCAGCATCGCTGTAGAAGAAGAAAGTACCGTTTGCAGGTGCCGCATCGTAAACCAATGTTTTAAGGTTAATGCTGTCGCCGCTGCATATTTCAGTATTGTTAATCACTTCAAACGACGGGAGCGGCATGATATTAATGGTGAACGTCCAATAGCACGTGGTGTTCAGGCTGGAGGGAACTGCGTAAAAGAGTTCTCCTGCCGTAGTAGGGAAATTTGTAGTGGCTGTGTATTCGAACGAAGTGGGGAGTGGTTTTCCTGTTCCCAAATCAATGATGTCGTAAAAGCGTACTCCCGTTTGAAATTGTTGGGCAATAGCCGCGTATGGCACGGTGGTAGCGGTAGCGGGCAAGCATACTCCGATAGCACGGGGACCGGCCGGATCCGAGCATTCATCTCCTGCATAAATATTTATGGTAGGTGGATTATGAAGCGGGATATCGCTGCATTCGCCGCCTTGAAATCCATAAACAAACCGCGTTCCATCAAAAACGATTCCTGTTATGTCACCGGTGCCACTCAATGTACCATCAATAACCACAGAGGGGGCGCAACCGCCGGGGCTTACCAACAAGTCGCAATTTTCTGTTACTTTGAGGTTAAATACCAGCGTTGCAAATAGATGATTTGCGCTGTCCGGCATAGGAAGATTGCCAACATCCCAGTGGAGAATGCCCGTGGAAATATCAAAAGTAGGTTGCTCGGTTACAAAACCACCATAGGGAGTAACAACGGCGCTTACAAACTCGGTAGTATAAGGAATGGGAAGGTCTATTTGCATATTGTCAATTCCCTCTGTTCCTTTGTTTCTAATTTGCAGGGCATACTGAATGGTAGTTCCGGGATACGCCGTAAAAGTGCCGGTCGCGTCAGGATAAATGGGATTGCCGTCTTTATCAATTAATGAATAGATCGTGTTTTGCGCTTCCGGATCCGGCACATAAGCGTCAATAGCGATTACGAAATTGAAGATAATGTACGCATCCTGGGTGGTCAGGTAACGAAAGGTTGTACTTGTTTGCCCATTGGTAATATGTTGTTTGCTGGCATTGGGAACATCCAGCACAGAAATATCTATCCCTGAATTGTTTTTTAGATTTGGATTTCTGGGGGGCTGCACTCCATTTACCAAACTGTAAATAGATGAGTTAAAGAAATTTGTGCTCGTATTGTTGGGATGATTCAAATAGGTAAAGGCAGTGCTATTCAGTTGTCGAATCCCCAATTGGTCGCCGGTTATGGCTACATCTCCCTCGCCTGCCATTACACCAATCTTAATATTCACCGGACCTTGCTGCACGGCGTTGAATCCCGTAAGCGTCAAGTCTCCGTAATTTGGATTGCCTGATTGGATGAAGCCATACCCGTCGAAAACGGAAATGTTGCGCCATGCCATCAAATCATTTTCATATACTACAACCAATCCCCAGCCGCCAAAGTAGCCGGTGTTATCGCTGGTGCCACCCAGTAGCGCTATATCGGCTACGTAATAGGCGCCTTCGCCGGTTCCCTGCACATATTCAGTAACATCTGCATACGCCGCAAAAATACCCAAATCCGTAGCTCCTAACGGGTAGTAGATGTTTTCTGTAAAGTTGCTTGAGGATGCCTGAATACTGTGGTAAGTATTGTCGCTTTCATGTCGAAATTTTATCATATCTTTCCTGTATTGAACACCCGATACGGTTAATGTATTGCTTGGGTTGGTGTTCGTTGGGCCATAATAACGTCCTGTCCAATACAATCCGGCAAAGACTACCTGCGAACAATTGGGATTTGCTGCGCCGTTCTCGGTAGAAAACTGCAACGTAGCGGAAGAGGAGTTGAGCAAACCCGGATAGTTTACATTGTCAATATTCACATACCGCATATTGATGTTATTATTGTTGGTGTTGTCGTTATAATTCACCAAAGTCATGTTCGTATTCCCAATTATGGTAAAATCGCCCTTGATATTGTAAATCGTTTGATTCCCTGCTGCGGGCGATGTTCGAGGTTTCATAGGTACAGGCAAACTTGCCTGAGCGCTTACTGTGTATGGAAGCAAAATGATAAAACCCAGCATTATAAAAGCGAAAAGTTTTTGATTAATTTGCCGGATAGGGTTGATGAAATTGTAAAAATTATTCATAATTATGACTATTGATATTAATGCTAAAATTAACGAAAAAACAAACCGTACACACTCTTTTACTAATAAGATGCAAAGGAATAAAAAAAAGCCAAACAACTTTATTTTATTCAATTTTTTATAAAAATGAAATGTTATGCACGGGAAATATCTGTCTTTAAACTAAATAAAAACTCCAATCCGCCGCCCTCTCTGTTTTTTGCACAAATGAAACCTTTGTGAAAGAGGATGGCGTTTTTTACAATAGACAACCCCAACCCGGAGCCGCCCGAGTCGCGAGTGCGCCCCTCGTTGGTGCGATAAAAACGCTCGAAAAGCCGGTCTAAATGCTTGTCATCTAAAATGCCCACGCCATTATCGGAAAAAGAAAAATAGCAATAACTTTTATCCTGATTGCCCGTAATCTCTATTTTGATGTGCTCGCCGGCATAACGAATGGCATTATCGGCAAGATTACGAAATATGGAGTACAACAAATTTTGATTACCGTGAATGATTAACTTTTCAGGAATATCCCATTCCATTTCAATGCCTTTTTCTTGTAAAACAAGTTGCAAGTCGGCTTTTAGTTCTACAAGCAACTGATTGATACAAACCTGACTTAACTGGAATTTTCCGGGAGCTTCTTCTATTTTGGTAATCAAGCCCATATCGCGAATTAGTTCGGATAATACGATAGTTTGATTGTAGGCTTGGTTAATAAAATAATGCTCTTTTTCAGGATCGAGCTGTGTTTCTAAAACGGTTTCCAAATAGCCGCGAATGCTGGTAACGGGCGTGCGCAATTCATGCGCAATATTTCCGGTAATCTCTTGCCGGTATTTATTGTCTCTGAACTGTCGTACCGATTTCTCAAAACTTTCAATCACCAAATGAATTAGCAGCAACATGGCCAAAAACAAAGCGATTGTAAAATATAGCGTGAACTGACTCGCCACCAACACGCCTGTTATAAATAGCGCAAAAATGAGAAAGATATAAAAAAACAGCTTGTGTTTAGAACTTAACTTCATCCGTATCAAATTTATAGCCGTATCCTGAACGATTTACAATTACAGCAGCGTATTCGCCCATTTTCTTTCGCAAACGGGTAATGTGCACATCCACAGTTCTTTCTGTAATAAAAGGCGTTTCGTGCCAAACCACATCAATAATATCATCGCGAGATAAAATTTTATCCGGATTTTTGGCAAGGAAAGTCAACAATTCAAACTCGGTTTTCGTGAGGATTACGCGATTTCCATTAATCAAAAGCTCTTTCGATTCCAGATCTATGGTAATATTTTTGAAAGTAATTTTTTGTGTGCTATCAATGGTTTCTGCATTTTTCTCGTTCGGTTTCGCTCTTTTTACGATCGCTCTTACGCGGGCAATCACTTCTTTAACGGAGAACGGTTTTGAAATATAATCATCTCCGCCCACCGAAAAACCGGTAAGCATGTCATTTTCAGTATCTTTTGCCGTAAGAAAAATAATGGGTATTGGATTGTGCTCCTTGCGCAATTTTTCTGCCATTTTATATCCCGACATGCCGCCCATCATCACATCGAGCAAAATCAAAGCATGGTTAGAAGATAGTTTTTTCAACGCTTCTTCCGCAGAATAAGCACACTCTACATGATAGCCTTCATTGGCTAAATTAAATTCAAGAATTTCGCAAATATTGCGGTCATCATCAACGATAAG
>Ga0123353_10013820_pt1 | contig 11591 bp, 7 predicted proteins | sample TergutLab28metaG_3_FD_92763 | JGI IMG/M metagenome (GOLD analysis project Ga0123353, IMG submission 92763) | Labiotermes labralis P3 segment gut microbial communities from Petit-Saut dam, French Guiana - Lab288 P3 | ecosystem: Host-associated > Arthropoda: Insects > Digestive system > Gut ... | reverse complement strand
TTGGACCTCAGAAACACGAAGAATTGAAGCGGCAGAAATGAAGTTATTGGGACCTCTGGCAGGCTACACCCTTTATGACCACAAGTCAAAAGACTACATACGCCGCGAACTACAGATTACAGGCATACTAGACAAGAAAGATGAATACAGACGGAAGCTTCGGCACTTGCAAAGGATGCAACAAAACCGAATCCCTTTGAAATCATAATACTACCGACCACAAGGAAGGAGAACAAATGGAAGACCGAAGAAACGTTGGAGAGAGCAGTTGTATCTTTGCAGACGGAACGGATCAAAGGGTCCAATCCTTGATGTTTAGGATGATGATTGTTATTGTTACTTACGAGATCTCATATAACGATAATGCAGTCCGGTTATAGGCCTGGAGTGGCCCAGAAGGTCCCAGGAAGCTAAGGAACCCAGATTTCATGACAACGACACAGGATGGTGGTAAGGTTGTCAGCCTTACACACCGTCCGCCTTTACCCCCAGAAAATGCTCCTGGTACTCATTTCTACGAGATCTCATATAACATATAAACATTTGAACATTGATTCCACTGTGTAGCAGTATTAAAATTAAGTTAGTGGAAGTTAATTATATAGAATATTAAAATTACACGGTATTATAATCATGGAAGGTGATGTGGGTACTAAAAATTATTCTATTTAACTGTGTTTATGGATTTTTCATTGATGCAGTGGTTTTTGTGACGGTGTCTATGGAAGTTATTAGAAGTTTGTTGACTTTCTGTGACAGCACGTTTTGGTCCTTGGTAATTGAGCTGTGTACTTGTTGTTTAATAGAAGATAACTGTATTAAGACTTTGTTTATGAATTAATGTAGAATGTTTCTCTTAGAAATATGGTGTGTGGACTTCATCAGATAGATGGTATGTTTGTTTGTGTTGCATATTTTGAAGTATTTTTTGACTGATATATGTTTATGTTTGTGCTGAAAAAAATAATTTCTTGAATCGTAATATTATTGACTTTTTGAGCGGAGATCGTTGAATATACGTACGTCTATTCCTTGTGGTATAATGGTTTCTCTGTCTGTATGTTGTGTTGCGTAAAGACTAAACAGCATTAACGGATTTGTTTGTGTTATGGAGGGAAAGAAACTTTTTTAAAACGAAGACGTAATTTTGCTAAGATTATGTAGCGTCGACTGAGGATGAATGAATTTGATGTGTAGGATATGTGGAATGATAGTGACAGGGGAAAACATAAGTGTCCTGACGAAACCTATTCCAGTGCTACCTTTTCCAACACAGATCTTACATGGACTGGCCTGGGACTGAATCCGAAACATCGTGTCTGAGTGGCCGGCAAATAAACCTGTTTGGAGGCTCATTGAATTATCTTTGAGACAGAATCAGCTTTTAGTGGTAAACACTGTTTGGATGAGGATCACGCTGCAAAGTATACAGTTTTCTGTGTAAGAAAAGGGCGTTTTGTTTTGCACGTGCCTGTAGCAACATAACTCATAAAAAAATAAGGGATTCAAATTTCGGCAGTGATTTTAAAATGGTTATGAAATGTTCCGTATCAAATATAATTGGAATATAGCTAACTGATCGGCCTGTTAGTGCCCTTATCTTAAGGGTCAAGCAGTTCAACAAGATGGCAGGTATTTCATGCGTATTAATTGCGATTGTCGGCAGAACGTACTTACACGTCGTAGCTAATGAATCTGCACGAGGTTAATGTTCAGATGAGGCGAGTAATTAATTTTGTTACAGAGCATTTGTCTGACATGAGCAAAGCCTAATACTACCGATAGACTGCTAGTTGCGGCATTGTAGTCAAGGTATTTTACTGTCGGTCGTTTTCTTTTTAATTATCTAAGCATCGGAAAATACTTTCAAAGTTCTGGTGGACCTACAATGCTTACAATAAGAGTACATTAGGGAACAAGCAAGTAGGTGTGAACATGCAACCTGTTCAGGAAGATCCAGCTGACACAAATGTATAACTGATGAGATTAGCGCAACAAATAGTCGTTAGACTTCTCTTTGTGGCCTCAGTAGATAATTAAATACCAGTACAATATGTATGAATGCGTATATAGAATCATTCAAAATTCAAATCTTCTTATATATCACTGTGGATTTTGTAGACACTCTAGCAGTACTATGGATTGCAGCCGTATACTTTAAGACGGTAACATGCTTAGGGGAGATAACTGTAAAACAATGTGTCTTAACATTGAAGTCTTCTGGGATGTTATGGCTTGTCGACGGGGAAATAGTCATTACCGTCGTACCGCTGCAGTCCTGAATCTTCAGCGATGTGACGCTGTAAGAATCTTATATCATGGAAGTTGCGCATTATGAGATGTTATCGTGTTATTTGCGGATGAACACAGAGAAATACGACGAAAAACCCGAATCAGGTTAATCAGTGTCAGATCTGAGCTTAGAACTAGGTACGTCACCAATATCTCCGCTTGTTTAAAACTTATTAACATTCGAATAATTGTGGGCCGGTTAACTCAATCAGTGTAGCGACTGAGCTACGGGCTGGACGGTTCGGGATCGAATCCCGGTGGGGACGAGATTTTTCCGCCCGTCCAGACCGGCCCTTGGGTCGACCTAGGCTCTTGTAAAATGGGTTCCGGGTCTTTCCCGGGGGTAAAGTGCGGCAGGGGCGTGCTGCTGACCACTCACCCCCTTCTAGTGCCGTGGTCATGGAAGAGTAAAGCTAAACCTCTACCCACCCTCTGGGCCACACCGGGCCTCTAACGGGATCACTTTACCTTTATCTTTTTAACATTCGAGTAATTTGTTGTGAGTCTTTACAACCTTGTTGCAAGAAATTTGTAAATAAAGACCATCATGCGTGCTTAGGTCGAGGTTACATTAAAAGCGTAGACTGAGGTGTCGTACGAAGTCGCACGTACACGTCAGGATGAAAAAAAAACGAGAAGGGTTAAATTGTCCCCCCCCGTTACAGCGAAATAGCTTATGTCCTGTACGGCATGTGTAGGCTGCTTTTTTCCCTTCTTGATTGATGAACGTCGAATCGACGATCTGGTGATTTTTTATTAGACCTTCTAGAGGTCATCCCTGCCATCGTTTGTCTAGCTCCCGTCATCGACTGTTAAAACTTCCTCGCAACACGGCATAAGATTCAGCGCTGGCAGAACGTCGGGCGGAGCGTTGAGTCTTAGCTTACCAGTCAAGCAGGAAAAAAGGGCATACGTAAGACTGCACATTTAGAGGTACGCAACTGCTGATAGATAATTGGAGATGCATTAAGAATTGTTTGTTGTTTTCAGTTTTAAATGCGTATACAAATAGGTGGAGCAGAACTCCTGATGTGCTAATAACAGATTTCCCCTATTAAAGGGAATATAATTTATTTTACTATATTTAAGAAGAGTCGCTACTGCACCCAACGTATACTGAATCAGAAAATTCCTGTCCGTATCTTCACCCATTATCTTGTCAATTTTAATAATATTATCATACATTACGAAGCATTACTGAACAAAAATAATAAAGATGCAACGTTTCACGCTGACCTATGTCATATTTACTTTAATTTGTTCCACCGTTATTAAGCATCGTCTCCTAAGGTTTATTTAACGATTTAGACACATTTTTTCTGAAGAAAGAAAGTTATGAACAGATTGCGCTCATTGAAAAAGCGATAGTGGAATCGCACTACAAAACTCGCCACAGGGATTGCATATTTAACATTTTATCCCGAATTGGAAAAGAATTTGGTTCCATGTAGCCTCAGCTACTTATTGTTTTAACATCCATGTTATTTCCCTTCATAGAAAGAAAATAATTTCAGTAAGGTGATTTTTCTATATTGGAAGTTTAGAAAATTTGGTGAGTCTTGCAAGATAGGCTACCTTACATCCGCAGTTGCAATATCCATAGTGGGTACTGTGAAATTTTTCTTTTTTTAGAGCTCAACAGTCATAGTGGACCTAGGCCTTCTCCTTGTCGAGGCTTCACAATCACACTCATATGCACCACACACTCTGTATGACTCCTCTGGACGAATGATCGGCCCGTCGCAGAGACCTGTACATGACAACACACAACAACCACCACAAGACCATGCCTTCAGCGGGATTCGAACCCGCAGTTCCAGCAAGTGATTGGCCGCAGACCCATGCATTAAAACGCGCGGCCATTGGACTCTGTACTGCGATACCTGATCCAGTTTAAATTCCCTGAGACGTAGGATTTACACGTGCAAGTTCAGATTATCTGTTTTAAATAATTTCGTTTTCTGCAAAAACCTGGCGAAAGATAAAGTTGCCCCCTGTGCGCGCCACGCAGGCCTATGGCAGCGTGGACATATATCGTAACTATTTTTAACTTCGGCTCTAGACCGGGGACGGGGGGGACGGGGGGGGTGATTAGATATACACCCTGGCCGTTGTAACTCCAAGGAAAATCCTGGTACTTATCGACTAGGAGGCTGTATAGAACAGTCTGGACATTCTGGAGAAGAGATAAATCTCTTTCCCTTGCTTGAAATCGGGCCATGATTCATCGGACACCCAGCTCGTAGACTGGTCACTGTTCCGACTGAGAGATAATTCCAAACAAAAATCAGAGCAGGGCACTACGTTTTTGGTGTGCTGAGTAGGACCATTTAGATTAAAGAATTTGCAGACAGAATTTACCAATATAATGACTGATATATTTAACTAATTTTGTTTTAAGGAATTTCTGAAACTTTTTTCAAAAAGTAAATTTTTGTTTTCGCCACGTATGCTTGATAGGTGTATTCTGTAGTGTGATTGCCAAAATTATAGTTCACACTTCCATATTTTAGAAATAAATTTTGCTACTTTGTAAGGGGCTGAGTAGTTCCGAGCACTGTCGCATTCAGAGCTGTTTTTCTATATACTTTGCAGATTTTATCCCATAAATATGATGGTGATGGAATCATTATCTCAAACTTAGTCTCCAGATAGGCATATCCACACTTGCTATTTCGGATAATTGACTTAAATTTTATTTTCTCTTATTAGAAGATGGACACCCGGAATGTGTGAAAGGTGTGTAGAAAACACAACGAAGAACTTGATGTGAAAAAACGTTTAGTGCCAACGTGAAAAAGGAATGTGTAAAAAAAGTAGAGTCTGTAACGACGTTCTGTAATGTTGGTTTGAGGAACTGACGTTTGTTAAAATTCGTGAATACATTCAATGACCTCTGTTCTTTATATGCAGCATTGGAATTCCGTCATATGTGTTATTTTGCAAGCCTATTTTGGTGAAAATAATAATAATTGTAAATACATTTTGGGTAACTGGTGAAAGATAAATTACTATTTGGTAAAGGTACTTTATTGGTAAATAATGAATTATATACACAGTGTTATACCGTGTACAATATGTCGTGCATGAAAATAATGTACATATTAGGTACGTATGGAAGAAGCAGATGTCGGTTCATACTGATGTCATATATGAATGAATAAGAATTTAGTAGGGTCCCTGGTTCTGTCCTTGTATTCTCTGCTGAGGTCCGCTTTGGTATCCGCCCCCAATATCCTCGTAGCGGATCTGTGGCCTGTATCCCTCTTGATCGGCTTCGTATTCTACGATCTGCAGCCGACCATCAGGCAAGAGCACACGGTAAGAACCTTGAGCATGTTCGTCCTGTCGACTTTCCTCTTGGCTAAATTCGCTTCCAGACTCGGCGTCCTGGACTTCATAGGAGAACTCGTAGTTAGCTGGTTCCTATTTAGTAGACAGACACAGCCCCTTTAATCGCCACTTCAACGGAAAACACTAAGCAGCATAGTTATTATTATTATTATGCGGACATGCAGCATGCGTCTTAATTCCGTAGCTATACTCATTAAATTCTTTAATGGGGGGGGGGGGGGAAAAAAAACCACGCCCCTTATCACACCACTTAAAAAAAAAAACAAAACCAAAGTTTTTTTTTTTTTTTATTGTGGGAAGAGCGGCTGTTTTTTTATTCCTCTTTTTTTTATATAAATATTTTTTTGGGGGGGGGGGGGGAGAAAGAATACGCAAAATATAAACCTGAAAATAAATTGAGAAAGGGATATTACATTCGCTGCTAGGATCTGATTCATACATTATGACCAGAGTTATCTGAGATACATTCTTACGCGTGTCCGCAGTTACGAGAATGTTGATGTATTTAAAATTAATTTCTTATTAAGATCGTTTCACAGCTACGTCGTAAACATTGTTTAATTATTCATGTTGATTAATTATACTTGGGATTTCAATACAAACTTGCGAAAGCAATGTCGTTCAGTTTAAGTTTAAAGTGGAGTATATTCTTAAAATATTATACATATAATGCATCTGTTCGTGTGTATTAGTAGCAGGTGGACCACCTAAATGCTCTGACTATGTTATTACAGTAAGTCTGAGACCAAATATTGACTACCCTCAGTTCTCTTATTACGAACACGAAATGCGTTGTAAACGAGGTGGTATTATGAAATTTTTTATTCACCTGGTTGATGCTACCAATAAGAGCTGTGAAATAAATGGCAATTTTGATTAATATAAGGTTAGATCATGATGGAGCTCAGTTTCATATGTATTGTTCTTTAAGATCAGGCTGAATTTTGAGTTAGGAATGCAACCAGACTATGCACAATTCATAAGTTTCTATTATGATTACTCTAAACAGTGGCTAAATACTCACAGACAAATCATCTTCCTGGGCATTATATGTTCCTTTCGGAGCAGCATATCCACCACCAGACATGAAGCCTGGAGTGCTGATACGGTTAGAAGCCAAAGGGGCGCCATACTGCGTTGATGGAGACCTGGCACCTTCATATCGGTTTAAGGGACCAGGGGCACTAAACTGCGATGAGCGGAAGTTAGCGTCACGAAAGTTGGTGGAAATTCCCGGGGCACTATATTGTTGTGATAGAGAGCTGGCACCACCAAATCGGCTTGAACCGCTAGAAGAACCAAATGGAGAGGCCATGGAGCCAGCAGAATCAACACGGCTGTAAGCATCATATTGCGTTGACACTGGGCTGGCACCAACAAAATGCCCATGTGCTCCAGAGTTGCTGTATTTGTCTGAAAAAGAGCTAGCACCAGCAAGGCGACCAGAAGTACCAGGGGCACCATACTGAGCTGAGAGAGAGCTGGTACCACCAAGACGGCTGGAAGCACCGTGGGCACCAAACTGTGATGTCAGAGAACTAGAACTGGCTCTTGTGCTTTGCTGACTGGATAATGAATTAGCACTATCAAAACGGTTTGCGACACTGGGAACGCCATATTGACTTGAGGGAGCATTTACTCCACCAAATCGGCTAGACATGGCAGGAGCGCCATACTGGCTTGAAGGTGCTCTGGCACCACCAAATCTGCTTGAACCTTCTGGGGGACCGTACTGACTGGAAGGTACTAGCGCACGAGTTGATGCATCAGGAGCACTATATTGGTTAGAAGGTGCATTTGCACCACCAATTCGGCCAGAAGCAGGTGAAAAGGCGCCAAATTGAGTAGACAATTTATCGTAATTTCCAGTCTGGATAGGGGAACCATATTCGTTGGATGGAGCTGCATATTTAATAGCAGGCCCAGAACTCCCGAAGTCGGCTGGGGTACCATACTGATTTGATGGCGGCAGAGAGGGCGCTTTCTGTTGCTCTGCTGGCAGGTACTGTGAACTGATGGGTGGCTCGGCCATCACGCCCACTACAGCCATTGTGACAAGGATGAGATGTATCTGCAATATTCAGAGAATGATGTGAAATTGTTTCTCTTCGTGACAGTCTTACGTTTTTAAAGCTCCCCTCGTCTTACTAGTTCTTCAGCGCGAATTTTGCCCTTTTCCCTAACAAAATTCCACAATCAAGTTCCGCTTCGCTCCAGTTTGCATGATAATCTCTATTTCATATAAAATAACTGACTTCGTCAAACACACCAAGAATCAAACAACTGTATCAGTAGCCTACAGCAAAATCACAGCTGTGTGTTTTAATAAATAGATAAATTTTCTTAGAACTGTTTACATACGTATGTGTAGGACTATGTATATAGAGATATTATATATAGATAGAGATATTATATATAGATAGAGATATTATATATACATATATATGTATATATATAATATTTCTATCTATATATAATCTCACTCTATATATATATATATATATAGTCCTACACATACGCATGTAAACAGTTCTAAGATAATTTATCTATATATTAAAACACACAGCTGTGATTTTGCTGTAGGCTACTGATACAGTTGTTTGATTCTTGGTGTGTTTGACGAAGTCAGAGTTATTTTATATGAAATAGAGATTACCATGCAAACTGGAGCGAAGCGAAACCTGATTGTGTACTATTGTTAGGGAAAAGGGCAGAATTCGCGCTGAAGAATTAATAAGACGAGGGAAGCTTTTGCTAGAAAATCTTTTGATTGAAAATTCTATGTCTTTACCTCAAAAACCTGACAAAAGTAGGGTAACATTTTTATTACTTATAGATATACAGCCAGTATTTGAAAAAGGCCAAATCCTTCTTGTCAATGTGTTGCATATGTTTCAGATTCTGGGGCTAAATTTGTAAATCTTAGTTCATATATTTATTCCTATGTAGCACCTACCGGATCCCAATTTTATGTATGTATGTGTGTGTATGTATGTATGTATGTATGGTTGTATATATATATATGTATGTATGTATGTATGTGTGTATATAGGTATGTATGTATTTATGTATATATATACATATATATATATATATATATGTAGTGTGTATGTATGTATGTACGTATGTATATATACATACACGCACGCGAGCGCGCGCGCGTGCGCACACACACACACACACACATATGTTTATATATATTTATATATAGGATGATTCAGGAGAAAGGGCCAGTGTTTGTCAGGTGATTGTGTCGATCATTGTGAGAAAAAAAGTTCATTCGAATGTGTGTCTAATTCTGAACGGTTAACCAGATATAGCTGTGCCCGCACTCACGCACGCACACACATATATTTGTGTGTGTGCGTGTATGGTATTGGTCTGAAATAATTTTGAATGAATATAACCTAGGTAGTGAGTAATTTAAAAAAAGAAATTAATCACTCTTGTTAATTCTTAACTGTAAATATGAACAAATGTCGATAAACATTTACTGAATCCCACGAATCGAATTCGCAATTTGCGGAAAGAATAATTTTTTTTATATGTTGACATTTTTGTTGAAATTGTCGATGTTGTTAATCTTATGGATTTACAGATTATATACCAGCAAACTTAATTAATTAATCAATTAATTTTATTTGTCCTATTTCTTAGAGAAACCACACTAAGGACAAATGCCATAAAACCTGAAGAATGAATACGTGATTATATGTATAACGAAGAAAAGCGACAAGTACGGTCGTGTGATAAACTCAAGACATTGGCAGTACTAGACACTTTCTTTCTGTTACTACACATTTCACGTGTTTGTGCACGTGTGGACAGCCCACGTACTTCATATTTCAGTCGCAAATCAAAAGACAGCAATCTGAGTTGTTCACAACGAAATTAAGATTTCAGTGTCTGCTGTTGATCGGATCCATCACCCCCAGAATATTGAGTTTTTAAGAGGACGTCGAAATGCCGGCGATCCCGTACATAAACAAGCCTGTAAAATTTACGATTATGTGTTGACAATTGAAGACCTAGATATGGAAATGTAACACCAGAAAATGGAAAATTTATAAGTTGAAATATGCACTTGACTTTCATTTGTTTGTGGCAGTACAGATTATTGGCATTAGTCTGATAATACAATATGAAGCTACAACTGAATATGTGATGGGATCCTGTTTTCTTACTGATTTCCTTTCTAACAAAACCCATTAATCCCTCTACGTTCCTTAAACAGAATATTTTTGTAGGCCTGTGATTCTTTCCACCGTTTACTTCTAATGCCTGTAAATACTTGGTACATGTAAAATCAGACCTTTACATATAAGATGAAGCAAATATTTGTGTTCATATGAATACTGTGCGTGCTGATGATTGTAGGCTATCTGAAGCAACAAATATGATAATTTTGGTCTAAAAATTTCGCAAACGTTTCGTAATTTTGCTTTAAATTTATAATTTACATTTTCTTGAAAGTAATTTTGTGTGAATTGTAGATGTGGTTCAATTATTTGGTTCGCCTGTTTAGTGAATAGCTTTGTGACAGTGTATTTATTTGTAAACACAACTGAGCAAGGCATATTTTTATTGTAGGAAATGTGAAAAAATTTCAGAATCACGATTTGTTTATTCATCTGGAGAAGAAAGCAGTATCTTTAGAAACGTCGTGTGTGTATAGTGTGGTGTGTATGTGTTTTTAAGATAATGGCAAAAGTCATTTTACTTATCTGTGATGTGTATTTAAAGACATGATGTTTTATAGACATAAGCACACCAGTGTTCTCTATATTCCAGAGTGTGCCATAGAATGAAGTGCTCTGACGGCTATGTTAAAGGAAACGAGTGTCACTTTGCTTTAAGAGCAAATTCTTCTTTTCAAACCAGAAAACGAGTCTGGATATTCCGATGGAGTAGAATGCTAGAATCATCTCGCTAAATCACATGTTGCGTCATAATGCATCCTCCTTACCTTGCCCATTCTAATGCTGTTCTCTGTCGGAGGTGAGCTGTGGTAATGAATGAAATTAAGGATCGCGCGCGTTCTTTTATACCTCATCGGTTTGGATGTCATGACCCTGGCAGTCTCCGGGAGAGTACGATATGTCTCAAGTAGACAGAATGTAGGCCTCACTGATGGTTACTTTTTATGTACTAAGCATGTAGGCACGGTTGCGCACTGTGAATGGTCCGGTTTTGCATCACAGATGCTTCATAAAGCAATTCCGTCCCACCACCGAAGGGCAAGATATTCACATGGTCGTTGAAGTGCCCTTGGTTTTCGCTTCTTTGAGCAGACAGACGGGAAAGCTAGAGCTGACGTGTCGGATTATGCAATGAGCATCGATGTCTTTGTGATCTAATTCTTTCTCATCTGCAACTTACGGGCTTTTGTGCGCTTGAAAAGTTTTGATTTCATACCACGTCGTTCATCCTTTGTGGATGACGCGGATCTTTGTGTACTTGTACAGGTGGCAAATGAAAGTTGAACGTAATTTTAAGTACTGTATTCGGTCTGTGGTATTTATTTCTTAACCCAGAGCATTCAGTGTAATGAGACACACAAAATCTCCTGTAAATAAATAACCACATACAGTTATGCGTAATTTGACGTTCTTACAGCGATAATGATGGCGATTAGAATCTTCCGCTATATGACGCCGTTTTGGTTGGTATATATTGCACAGTGTTTCGGAGCAAAATAGATCTCTTCACTTTGAAGATCGTCTTCTTGGGCTATCCTGAAGAAGGAAGAAGCCACCTCATCAGCAATTTGCGTACCTATAAGCCATCCGACACGGCGTTATGTTCCGGACGAATAAACTTTACACGTGGTTCAAGGTACATCTGTTACGCTTGACGTACGTGTTAAGCATATCCCCCCCCCCCCCAACCCACAAAACAACTAATGAAACGAAAAGAAGGCTGTTGACAAAGAAAAGAAAGAAATT
>Ga0123353_10013818_pt1 | contig 11591 bp, 1 predicted proteins | sample TergutLab28metaG_3_FD_92763 | JGI IMG/M metagenome (GOLD analysis project Ga0123353, IMG submission 92763) | Labiotermes labralis P3 segment gut microbial communities from Petit-Saut dam, French Guiana - Lab288 P3 | ecosystem: Host-associated > Arthropoda: Insects > Digestive system > Gut ... | reverse complement strand
TTGGACGAACACCCTTTCTTTCTGCTTTTGGACGAACACGCAGGTTCGTCCCTACTTCACCTTTTCTCCCTCTTTCTACCTCTCTCAAATGGGACGGCAAAAATATACTTTTTTACTAACAAACATTATATTAAATGTTTTTTTTGAAATTATTTTTTAACGTGCTGATTTGGTGAAGAATAAAATGGTGTGGTTTTGCGTAAAGAGCAAAAATAAATCTGCTCCAGCTTAAAATACCTGTTCTTTTCCTGCTACAATTCCCATTGAAACGGTAATTTTTGTTAATTGTTTTGTAATAGATAAAATTATTAGTAACCTGAGTTCCGTTTATGAAGATCAAACTTATAAGATGCAACAAGTATGATATTTGCATACCAAAAGGCTTCACCCTTTTTGAGAAAATCAACAAGATTACCCGATGATTGCATAATTATTCTATTTTTGCCCCCCTTATTCAGAGCGTAGCGATTCCTAAGCGTAGCGAGGAACTCCATGCTTAACCAAGTAAATAAATTATATCAATAAAAATAAAAAAACTTATGAAAAAAGCATTACTTCTTTTCGGCGTGCTATGTGCACCATTCTTCGCGTTTGCAGGGGAAGCGGATTTAGAGCTTCCGAATTTTACAAACGTTACATTCTTTAACGACGCCATCTCAGGATGGGCGCTCTTGCTGTGGGGATCAATTATTGTAGTAGCCGGACTACTGTTTGGCTTATACCAAGCCATAAACATAAAAAAATACCCCGTGCATAAATCTATGGCAAATATTTCGGTTACCATATACGAAACGTGCAAAACCTATTTGCTGCAACAAGGAAGATTTCTATTGATACTATTTGCCATTATCGGCGCTGCCATTGTTTTTTATTTTGGATTTTTAAGTGGAAAAACAGTCGGCGCCGTTCTCACCATATTATTTTGGACGGTGCTTGGTATTTTGGGCTCTTACGCCGTAGCCTGGTTCGGAATTAAGATCAACACTTTTGCCAATAGCAGAACCTCTTTCGCCTCTCTAAAAGGGAAACCATGGAACGTAGTTTCTATCCCGCTTCAATCGGGAATGAGTGTAGGCTTATTATTAATTACCATAGAATTGATATTAATGCTCATCATTCTTCTTTTTGTGGATGCGAAAAGCGCCGGCGCCTGTTTAATCGGGTTTGCCATTGGAGAATCGCTGGGCGCAAGTGCACTCCGGATTGCCGGAGGAATTTTTACTAAAATTGCCGACATCGGATCCGACCTGATGAAAGTGATTTTCAAAATTGGCGAAGATGACCCCAGAAACCCGGGCGTAATTGCCGATTGCACCGGCGACAATGCCGGAGACAGCGTAGGCCCTACCGCCGACGGATTCGAAACATACGGCGTAACCGGCGTAGCGCTCATCTCGTTCCTTGTGCTTTGCCTGCCCTTTAACCCCGATATGCAAGCGCTCTTAATCGTTTGGATTTTTGCCATGCGCATCCTCATGGTGTTCACCTCCGTGTTCTCTTACAAAATAAATCAAGCTATTTCCGTAGCCAAATACAAAAAAGCAGACAACTTTAATTTCGAGGAACCACTAACCTCTTTGGTTTGGATTACCTCTATCGTTTCTATCATCATTACATACATTATTAGTTATATATTACTTAATAATAATAGCGAGATGGCAAACTACCCTCCCGACTTATGGTGGAAGCTGTCCACAATTATCAGTTTGGGAACATTGGCGGCGGCAATAATTCCGGAATTTACCAAGGTTTTTACCAGCGCACGCTCCAAACACGTAGCCGAAGTAGTAACGGCATCACGCGAGGGCGGTCCCTCACTAAACATCCTCTCCGGCATGGTGGCCGGAAACTTTAGCGCCTTTTGGAAAGGAGCGGTAATGGTAACCCTGATGCTCTGCGCTTTTATGGTTTCTGCCCACGGGTTGGAACTGTTTGGAGATTACTACTCCATCTTTGCATTCGGTTTAGTGGCATTCGGATTCCTGGGAATGGGACCCGTAACCATTGCCGTAGACAGCTACGGACCTGTAACCGACAATGCACAATCGGTATTCGAGCTTTCGCAAATTGAAAAAATTGACGGCATTAGTAGCGAAATTGAAAAAGAGTTCGGATTTAAACCCGATTTTGAAAAAGGAAAATATTTCTTGGAAGCTAACGATGGCGCCGGAAACACATTCAAAGCTACGGCAAAACCGGTACTTATTGGAACCGCAGTAGTAGGGGCAACCACAATGATTTTTGCCATTATCCTGATGTTAGAAAATCTTGGCTTGCTACAACTGAGCTTAACCGATGCGCCCGTACTTCTCGGATTCATTACCGGAGGAGCAGTTATTTACTGGTTTAGCGGCGCCTCAATGCAAGCCGTAACTACAGGAGCTTACCGCGCCGTAGAATTTATTAAACGAAATTTGAACCTGAATAAAAGCGAAGCCGACATCAATGACTCGAAAACGGTGGTGAAAATTTGCACACAGTACGCACAACAAGGCATGTGGAACATATTTATCGTGATCTTCTCGCTCACCTTGGCGTTCGCTTTCTTCGACCCCAACTTCTTTGTTTCTTACCTCATCTCCATCGCCATATTCGGATTGTTCCAGGCGCTCTACATGGCAAACGCAGGAGGCGCGTGGGATAACGCCAAAAAGGTAGTGGAAGTAGATTTGAAAGAGAAAAACACCGACTTGCACGCCGCAGCCGTTGTAGGAGACACCGTAGGAGACCCATACAAAGATACCACTTCCGTAGCGATGAACCCCATCATTAAATTCTCCACTCTATTCGGATTGCTGGCAGTAGAAATAGCTATTACTATGAAGTTAGCTGCTAAAAAAGCCGGCACCTGCGACTTTACCCCCTACATAGGCGTACTGTTTCTAATCATCGGACTCATATTCGTGTACCGATCATTTTACAGTATGAGGATAAAAAAAGGATAATAATTGAACATTGCTCTCATATCAATAAACCAAAAAAATGAACCACTCTAAATACGTAAATATATATATTACCATTATTAAAACTAAACCCCAAATAAGGAGGAAATAACAAGAAAAATCACATTTTTCAAAAAAAATTCACATGAAAAAATCTATATTTAAAAAAATATATCTTTGCGTCTCGTTGAACACTGTGTAAAACAATGGTTATAACGGTAAAAACAAATCGAAAAACAATCCCAACAGGCAAGGGTTATTTGTCTGATATAGTGTATATTAAATTAATTTAAACGGAAATAATTAAACAAAAAAATAGTAACAATTAAATTTTAAAACGATGAAAAAATTTACGCTTTTTCTTCTAACTTTCCTGCTTTTTGTGGGATTAAATCATGTAAATGCGCAAACAAAACCAGGTGCCGGAGGACCGGATTATACGGCAACCGAACTCAGTATTGGTACGGCAACCGGAATCTTTTGTGCTAACCCGGGAGATCCGGCGTTTCCAGTTTCGATTACTTTTAGTGCAGGACTTCCAGGTGAAACGTATGATATTCCGATTGAGAATTTCCAAGTCTATTGGACGACAAATCCGGATTTAGTACCGGGAGACCCAATAGATGTAATAGGAGGCGACTCATCTCTTTATTGGATTCCGGGTGATCCCGCAGGAATATTCCTGTACGGAATTCATAACAATATGATGGAATATAGGGATAATATAACCGAAACAAGATATTACTATGGAGTAGCAAATCAGGGTATGACGGGGAATCCTCAGCCTGTTATTTTTTCACAGGTAATGGAGGTTTTGGTTGTACCTAAAAATTTGATAGTAACATTAAGTCCGGATCCTCTTAACATCCTATTGTGCGACGGTGGTTCTTTACCCGCAGGAGTATTTACAGGAAATTTTACATGGAACTATGCACCCCATCCGCAGAGTGAGATGGAGATATCTTATTTTTGGCGTAATAATCCACTCGCCGACAAAGAAGGAACCGGCAATACTACGTTATACAATCGCCCGGCAACATTTACGAATACTTCTCCCGAGTTCGGTCCGTTAGATGCGGGTACGTATTATTTTGAATTTGGCGTTGAAGTAACAAAATTAGGAGGTACCTATACTTTTAATTGCGATGCTTCTAAAGCTATAAATACACAGTTTACCGTTTACAATCCTATCCCGTTTACTGTTGCTACAACCGATGCGGCAGTTTGTAACGATGGAACATTTCAATTATCCGCTTCAGCCAATGTAAATTCGAGAGACTTTCCAACAGGTGTTTCTTATTATGTTACATTCAAATTCACCGATCCGGATGGAAATACGGTACCGTTGTCACCGTCTGTACAAGGTACATGTTTTACCGGTAGCAATGGAACTAACAATTACACCATAAATGGGAGAACCCAATTTATTGATGCTTCTTTATTACTACCCGATGTTCATACCTATAACGTAGAACTTTTAATTTACAAAGTTGACAGATGTGGTCTTGTAAATCCAGTAAATCCTGTACTAATACCAAGCTGTACCTCAATAGTGCCAATTGATATTACCGTATATGAATTACCAACGGTAACTTTAAGTCCAAAATATAATGAAACATGTGTATATCCTGGCAGCCTTATGCCGGATGCAGATCCTAATTATATAAATCTTGTAGCAGAAATGTCAGGCGGTAACTCCGGTACTTCTCACAGACCCGGCGGCTTGCATCCAAGCTATACTGTTACATGGAGTCCCGCAGGGATTAACGGAGCAGACCCAGATAGAGTAGACAGGTATAATTGGACATTTAACATACCAACTACAGATCCGGTTAACGAATTAGTTACAGTTACGGTTACCGATGCTAACGGCTGTCAAGCTTTAGATACGGCGCGAGTAATTATTAATGAATTGCCGGATGTTGATTTTGACATAACGCTTAATCCGAGTGTTAGAACTACCGAGTACGATGGTACTCCCACTCCGGAGCCTTATGTTTGTTTAACCACTCCGCCGTTTACCTTAATAGGAGGTACGCCGAATCCGGAGATTGATGGCGGAACAGGGACATATAAAGGTCCCGGTATTACAGACGGCGTACTTTACCCGGCAAGTTTAGTGGCAGGTCTTTATACAATATGGTATATATATGAAGCCCCAGGAACAGGATGTATAGATTCAACCGAACAAGTATTAAGGGTAAGACTGAGCCCCACGGGAACAATCGTGTACACTCCAGACGCCATTTGTACAACTTCCGTGGATGATTTTTATGAGCCAACGATAGCTCCCATAGAACCTACCGTAGTAATGACTACCATTGGATTTAGAATTGTGCCGGCTGTAGGATTAACTATGGATGCTGCAACAGGAAGGATAAATTTAAAAAATGCAGTGCCGGGAACTTATACAATCTATTATGATTTTGTAAATAGATTTTGCCCCAATACGATCAGTACTGAGGTAACCGTTAATCCATTACCCCCAGTAACATTACCATCCTCTATTGTAGTTTGTCAAGGCGACATCTTAAATATTACAGCAAACATAGAAGATGGACCTTATACATACTTTTGGGAGGCGGGACATACACATTCTATAATAGATGGTCCGAATGACGAAAAATCAGTTTCAATAAACACAAACATTGCAGGCGGTCCTACCGCTGTTACAGTTACAGTTACTAATACGGAAACAGGATGTGAAAAAACGGTAACAACGAATGTAACCATATATGACCTACCAATACCTACTTTTAGACCGGTTTTAGGTAAATACGAAATTTGTGAAGGCGAATCTCTTATGGTTATCGGTGGCTTTGCGCATGATCCCGATAAGAATATTCCGTCGGGTAGTAGTTGTTCTGGAGTTTTGTTTAATACTTATACCGGTTATTATACTATTTATAATGAAAGCGGCGATCCTGTTTATGACTTTCAACAGCCAATTCCGTATTGTCCGGGAATGATACTCCCAACCCCACCCTATACAATTGATGCTACACACTTAAGCCCCGGTTTACATAAGTTTTATTTGACACTTCGACTTGTGCCAGTTGTAACAGGTCCAATTCCTTCATTATTCCCTCATAGGTTTTACCCCAATTGTGAAGGGTCTAGTGAGACTATCGAAATTTTTGTAAGAAAAAATATTGAGGTTACCCTTACTAAAGAGTATGAAAATCCTGACATTCTTTGTAATGATGGAAATTTTAGATTAAGAGCTACCACTTCAATAGATCCAAGTGGATTCCCCAGTGGTATGTATAGAGCTACCTTCTTGTTCAAAGATCCGGATGGAAATACAGTACCTAATGCTGGTCTTTGTGCTTCAATATTCTCAAGCGAAGCTACTGGATATAGTAATTTAAATTGCAATACCGGATGGATTAACGCAGCTGCATTAGAACCGGGTATTCATAGCTATACAGTAGAACTTATCATTACCCAAGGCGGTGTACCGGTGCAAAGTTGTGCTGAAATAAAATCAGTTAACATTGCAGTAACTGAACTACCCACAGTAACATTATTAGATAAAGATTATAAAGTTTGTGCAGATGGCGAACCATTAGAAATTACAGCAGTGGCTGAAGGCGGAGATGATGAAAGTTACACATTCGCGTGGATTTTCCCAAGCCGCCCCGGAACACATGTAGATGGTTATGATACATCTGTTTATACCATAGCTACCGCAACACAATTACCGGAGAGTAGAATTATTGTTCGAGTAACAGATGGCAGAGGATGTACTAATACAGATACAGCCTACGTAACTATATGGCAATTGCCGGTAGTAACCCTAACCGCTGTTCCCGGTTTTAATGTTTGTTTCGGTGAGGAGGTAACACTCACAGCAGTAGCAACAGCTGTGGCTCCGGGAGATGCTTTTACTTGGACATCGGAAAATCCCGATATGCCACTCGTAGGGAAACCCTCTCCTGTTAATGTTCGATCTATACGTGGAGTAACTTATGATGCTCCGGGTAGTACGGCTATTTCCGTTACGGTAACCGACAGAAACGGATGTGTTTCTGTAGCAGTAGAGGATACTGTAATTGTTAATCCGCTTCCGGTACTGGAAGAGATTACATTCGGTACATTAGCTTGCCCAGACCAACCTACCACAGTTTCTACTACAGTAACACCTGCTACGGCAACCCTTCAATGGTACAGAGACGGCGCACCTTTCGGTAGCGGTCTTTCAACAGAACCCATTACAGGTTCACCCGAAGGCACACCGGTTAGATACTCTGTTGTTGCTACAATGGCTGGAACAGGATGTATAGATTCAGCATATAAAACACTTGACCCGGTAATTAATCCGGTAGCAAATATTGTGATTACCCGTATCCCTGATATATGTAACCACCAAATAGTTAACTTAAATGCTACCATTACACTTAACGATCCGCCAAATAATCCCAATCAGGAATATATATGGTATATGACCAGCGACGGCGGCGATAATTGGATACCAATCGGTGTAACCACATTAAGCGGAAGCTATTTTGTTAACCTTGATGATGCATTAACATTCCCGGTAACAATCCAATTCCGCGTAGATGTAAACACACAGGGTTATAACTGTCCGGATACTTATTACTCAAATAATATAGAAGTACGCTCAAGTATCAAAGTTGTAACTTTAGGCGGAAGAGATACCGTATGTCATGGCGGAAGCGCACAATTAAGATGGGCACTTTCTAATATTAATTTAGGGACCTTCGAAGCCGTTTATTATAGAATAAAAGAAAATAATGTATGGTACGAAGGCGTAACTGAAGTACACATGTTGGGCGCAGCTGAAACAGAAATTCATTTTACCACACGCCCGATGTTACACGACAGTGAAAACGGACCGGAATCTTATTGCTATACGGTGGAAGTATGGAAATCTATATTTCCTTTTGAGCCCACCCCCTCAACCGAACCTTATTCTCCGGGTATTTGTTATTCAACTCCCGAAGAATGCTATTGGGTAACCGTACTTCACGATCCTATACTCCTTACGATTGCAGGACCTACCCAAGTTCAAAAAGATGCAAACAACGCACCGGTATTTACTGCAAACGCAGTAGGCGGAGATGGTGACACAACTTACGAATGGCTTTTGAACGGTGTTTTAGTACCCGGCGTAACAGGAACAACTTATACAATGAATGATCCTATCGTGCTTGGAACGATAGGAAGAAATGTAGTATCCGTGAGAGCGACACAAACCACTTCGGGATGTACGGCAACTCCGGCAGAGCTTGTGTTCTTTGTAGTTCACGGTTGTGTATCCGTAAGAATTGAAGGACTAACCGAAGGCTGTGTAGGCGATTTGATCACCCTCAACGCTATAGTAGAAACCCTCGACGAGATTGACTATACAATACAATGGAGAAGAGGAGATGATACATCGTTGGAGTACATCAGAGAAGCAATAGATAACACCTATACGTTCAGAGTTCCGAACGTTATTGATCCTATAGCATTTGAAGTGGAAGTAAATTGTGGCGGCTGCGAAGTCCTAAATTCCACAGTGCATGTTTTCCAAGTGATACCAAGAGTAGAAGTAGTAGTTGAAAATCAAATAATTTGCAGAAACGGCATGGTAGAAATAACGGTTGATCCCATCCTTTATCCGGGACAGGTAGTTTACCGCTATGTTTGGTATGATGAGGCAGAGGAAGTTATTGACATCACTTTTGTAAATAGAAGAGTGTTCAGTTATGAAGAAATGACGGGTGATATTACTACATTCTATGTACAAGTACAAACTTTAAATTCAACCTGCGGCTCAGCGCTATTCCCATTTACTATTACAGAACAAGGCGCACTGGAGCCCGTAGTGCTTACTGCTTCTCCGATTCCTGCCGGTGCAAATATGGCTACAGTTTGTTCAGGAGAACTAGTTTACTTCTTATTGAATCAAGATCCGAACGAACAGCTTTATGGAGAACCGGAAATCACATGGTGGTTGAACGGATTTGAAACCATTGGCGAAGGTCTGAGAGAACTGAACTTCCGCTTTGATACTCCCGGAATACATTTCGTACAAGCTCGCTTAGTATATCCGGGCAATACTTGCGAATATATTACCGATAGAGTTCAGATACAAGTATATGAAACTCCTACGGTAGTGATCGCAGGACCATCGTTGGTTTGTACTGCAGAAGTACCTACAGTATTATATGCAGTAGTTGACCCGATCGCGCTTGCTGAAGCCGGAGCTATCTCTTACAGATGGTTTGAAAATGATGTAGTAGTAGGAACTAATGCTACACAAGAAGTAAGTAATGTGGCAAGTCCATATCCTTATGTTTATGTAGTTGAAATTTCCTATAGCACAGGCGGCTGTGTAGCACAATCATTACCATTTAATGTGATGGTTGAGCAGTTTGCAGTAGTAACGATTACTGCCGACAGAACAACAGTTTGTGAAAATGACAACGCTGTGGTATTAACCGCTGAAGGTGATGGAATTAATAATATGATTTATCAATGGTATGCAGACGGCACACCAATAGATGACGAGATTACCAGAGTTTTACGTGTATCTCCGAATGCAACCACTACTTACTCATTCACCGTTACTCAAATCGAATCAGAGTGTATAGCTAATTCTAATAACATAACGGTAACCGTAGTTGAAAAACCGGTGGCAACCATAGAAGTAGATGTTACCAACATTTGCGAAGGCGGCGCAGTAATACTCACCGCTACTGAAATTCCGGGCGCTACTTACACGTGGATGAAAAACGGCACCGAAATGCCGGGCGCAGTGTTGTATCAAATTATTGACTTCCCCGAAGCAGGAGGACTCAATGCCAGAACACATGAATATACCGTTACGGCAACAATAATTCCAAATTGTACTTCCGAAATTACTAATTCGGTTTCTGTAACCGTAAGTCCGGCACTTGAAATTGATATTGAAGGTCCGGCTACAGTATGCGAAGGTATGGATATAGTATTAACAGGATATGTTACAAACTACAACTCCGCAACCGGATCGCTTACATACGTTTGGTCTGTTCCGAACGCTGATGGCGTAATAGCAGACCCAACCAATTATTTCGAAGGATTTGAAGAAGGTTTTGAAAATACCCTCGATCTAATGCTAACAAACCAATATGGCTTTAACTATACAATTACCCCCGGATTCGACGGAGGTTTAAGCCCTGATCCTTTACGTGGATCTAACTGTGTTACTTCCAACGCAACCAGCTATAAAGATATGTATAAGTTGGGTATAGATGATGCTGCTTTGGTAGCAGAGCCTATAGGAATAGCAGCTGCAGAAGGCAAAGCAAACGCTTTCCTTGCTGGAGTTAGAACTGAAATTCAACTCGCAGCCACCGCCGCAGCTACAGCAGATGCAGCTACAGCAGCAATACTTCATAAACCGGAAGGTATATTGCAAGGTAGCGCGCAAGCACAAGCTATGCTCGACGACCTGTTTGTAAATGCGGTAACCAACGCTTCCACATTCTCTAGTATCTTCCTGAACGGACTTATGTCAGTTCTTAGTGCTCCGAGTCCTAATACGGCAGACTATATAGCAGCATGTAATATTTTAGGTTATGGTTTAAACACACTACAAATATCGACTTATAAAAACGGTTATGCTTATGGCTACAAAGAGGCTTATGCAACCGCGTACCAAGAAGCTTACATAAACGCTGTAACAGCAGCTATCATTGAAGCTTACGTTGAGACCTATAAAGCAGTATTTGATTTGAATTATAACGTAGTTGGTTACTTTACTATTGGTGAAGTAGAAGTAGAAAATGAAACACAACTTGTTGTTGAAAATTTACCGGCAAGAGAGTATGCATATAATTTCTACTTAACTGTATATAACGACAATGGCTGTATTGCTAGAGAAAGCCACGCTGTTTTGGTTAATCCTGAGCCGCTTGTAACGATCACCGCATCTGAAACAAGCATTTGTACAGGTGGTACAATAGAATTTATCGCTCACGATGTTCCTTACGGTATATTTGATGTAACTTACCAATGGTTTAATAACAATTTACCAATAGCCGGAGCTAACGCCTCTACTTATTTATATACAGGTTCAGCAGAAGCTATAGACGCCATTAGATTTGAGGTAAGAAACAACGATGGTTGTGTAGCAAAATCTAATGTAATAGAAATTACAGTAACCCCGATACCAACATTCACTTATGAGCTATATCCGACAAATGGTCAGGTATGTCAAGGTCATCAAGTGGTAATTTCCGCAATTTCGAACTATACAAATGCAGAATTTACATGGTTTGTAGGCGGAATTGAAATCCCCGGCGCTACACAATCTGTAATTAGTGTCTTCCCTACAGAGTTAGGTATTCATAGATATGACGCAGTTATGACCATCCCCGGTTCGGGATGTGTATCTGCTCAAAATATGGGAGTTTTAGTAACTGTACACGAAGCTCCTACGGTTGAGATCACAGGACTTCCAATGCAATGCACCGACAATTTGGCAACAGTAGTACTTACTGCCAATGTAGAACCGGTTGCTGGCTTTGGCACCTATACTTATCAATGGTATTTGGATAATGTAGCCATACCGTTTGCAACAACCCGTACTTTAAATCGCTCGTACGAAGTTCGCACCTATCCGTATAACTTTACGGTACGTATAACCAATACAATAAC
>Ga0123353_10013816_pt1 | contig 11592 bp, 8 predicted proteins | sample TergutLab28metaG_3_FD_92763 | JGI IMG/M metagenome (GOLD analysis project Ga0123353, IMG submission 92763) | Labiotermes labralis P3 segment gut microbial communities from Petit-Saut dam, French Guiana - Lab288 P3 | ecosystem: Host-associated > Arthropoda: Insects > Digestive system > Gut ... | reverse complement strand
GTAATCCCGTTACAGGCCCGGTGTGGCCCAGAGGGTGGGTAGAGGTATAGCTCTACTCTTCCATGGCCACGGCAGTAGAAGGGGGTGAGTGGTCAGCAGCACACCCCGGTCGCACTTTACCCCAGAGAAAGACCCGGTACCCATTTTACAGGAGGCTGGGCGGGCCCCAGGGCCGGACTGGATGAGCGGAAAATCTCGTCCCCACCGGGATTCGATCCTGGACCATCCAGCTCGTAGTCACTCGTTATACAAACTGAGCTACCTGGTCCATACCAACAAACTATTACCTGTAAGAATTTCATTCAGTATAGGTTACTTACTGCTTACTCCTTGGCTCTATGGCCCTCTGGGAGCCTTGGCCTCCTTAATTTCGGGCACCTATTCTTCCCTTCTGTTGTAGTTTCTTAACCTTCATCTCTCATAGTTCTTATAACTTTTCCGTGGTATTTCACCACTATTGTCCAACCAGCATCCATGATTAGGCTTCTCAACAATAAGATTTTGTACTGAGGTGAGGTAGGTAGTCTCATGTCCCAGCTCCCAGCCTGGAGGAGCAGGATATCCCTTTCTTTCTGTGTCATCACCTTCCACATCTCTGGCAGGGGATGCCCCATCAGTAGATATGCTACTGCTGGCATAGCTCTCCAGATTATTTGACCACACAGGCCTCACTACTATGACAAAGTAGGGACACTTTAGGGTGGATTCAGTATAGGTACCATCTGATAATCTGGAGCATTCAATAATTCCACACCTGTCTGGACCTGTGCAAGTCATATTAATGGAACTTCACTGTATTTGTGTCATGCTGCTACCTTTTTATTGTTTATGTTTTAGCCACCCCCCCCCTCCAAATGCTTATTTTTAAGATGTCTGTTACTGAATGCCATTTCTGGTTTCTGCATTAAGTGATTTTGTGTGTGTGTGTGTGTGTGTGTGGCTCTCGCATTAAAATTTCATGCATTTGTGCATTTGTCATGTTTTTATCACTGCCTTTATATACAGAGAGAGTACTGGTGTGGGGTAACTTCCGGTGTGGCACACTATTCATTTCAATTATTGCTAAAATTCGTCCAACATTTTCCATTTAAAGCATGCATACATACACAGTTGCTTCTTTATGTATCTATATTGTGCACTTTGTGCAAAGAATGTGTAAAAGTGGTGGTTTGTGGCTCATTATCCACATGCGTTCCTTGCATTTGTTAATTTTAGGCGAAAAACATTTGTGAACCTAGATTCTTCTTATTTACCTGAAATCAGGCAAAAACTTTAATTTAATACCTTCTGTTTAGATAATACAGATTTATAACCCAGTAATGAAATACAGTTGGGCTCCAGCCATGGCTTCTTGGGTAATCAGATTAATTATTGTGACTGATGTGTGTTCTGTGAAATTTAAATTTTCATGGTTCATTGGTTGCTTAGTTTTATTTGTTTCTAGGTAAAGGCCTGGCAGAAACACTTTGATAAACTGTCCATAAAGAGAATGAATCATCATCTTTATCATCAGCACTAGCAGCACTTTGGAAAGTAGCTGTTAAAATATTAACAAAAGAATTTGATTACTGCATGAACACTAATGGCATGTGCTCATGTACATGACATTGAAACAGTGTAGGAATCTTTTATTGTTGAACTGCAGATCAAATGGAGAACATTTTATATCAAATGCAGTGGTAGTTTGAAATGTATTTGAGTAGACAAAACTTTTTTACCTTGAAGTTGCTGTTTTGTTTGTTTACATACATTATCTGTTGTATGACAGGTTAGACTGTTTTTCAGTGTTATATGATGGTATATTTAGCAGCTAGTGGTATGGAGTTTTCATTACAAGTGATGACACATTTGTGATGAGGTATGTTGGGCACTTTTACAGAGAAAATTTGTGCACTTGAAGATATAGTTGTACCTTGAGTACTTAAATACCACTCCATGATGGGGAGTGTAGATATGACTCCATGTAATACTAACCTTGGCACTAAGTGGGGTGAGTATTGAGGTTCATGCCTCAGCTGCTGTACCAGTGGGGAAGAGCTCACAGTACCTATTGGTTGGGGATTCCTAGAACTGCTGTGGACATTGTGGACGGGAGGAAAAGGCTCTTTTGTTTACTCTGTAGCTTAGCCACTGTACTGACTGAACAGCCATAGCCCTGAAGTTGACATATGTAAATTGTTTGAATACTGATGTATCCATCAAGCATTGTGGTGAAGTGTATGTGTTCATGATGTCCTTCATTGAAGTTTTAATGGGGCTGTGACTGTCCTGTGGGGGGCACGCGCTATCTTTCCCAGCTTCATTTCAACACAGTTATATATACCTGTGAAATATGCCAGTATAAATTTCCTTCCCAGTCATACTAATTTGTAATCATTTAGTCATGTTCAGTTTTGAATATCCTAAGCACCTGATGTAGTGTTACTAAGTAATAACCAATTTAGTGGCGTGTCTGGCATTCTGCCTTGTCAGAATTATTCAGTTTTTGCTATACAAAACATAGTGTGTTCTGTCCCCCATTTGGAGAAACAAATCTTCCCTTGTGTGTTTTGAATTTGTATATTGAGAGGTATTTTGTTGTCATGTGAAATTCACTTTTTCTTGTTTAGTTGCCCACCAGGAACAGGTTTCACCTTCAGGAATCCTGTTATTACGCTGAACAGACCCAACGGCCTGCCCTTCCATACTAATAAGTGCTGATGACTGAAATTTATTCATATTGTGTCCTGCACTCTTTGCTTTTGAAGATTGACTGTTCACAGTGGAGTTAATTAATTAATTAATCAGTTACTGAAAGTGGTGCATGATTATGCTTTGAACTCTTATGATCTGCCCTATGTCATATTGATAAGGTATCTGCTGGTGAAACGCTACTGCTGTGGAGGAATCTGTGAAAATGAAATAAAAAATAGAAACTTCTAAAATGAAGTATGAAACCATATTTATTATAATTGTGGCGCAAATGTTTTACAAGAATACTATTGGAATGGGTTACATGCTTTCATTCATCAAGCCATTAATAGGCTTTTTCAGAATTAAATTTTGTTTTGCAAGTTGAGAGAAGGCCTACATGGCTGATTTCATTCAGACTTCTTATTATTAACCTTATGATTCTTATTATTACTCCTCATTATCCTTCCTCTTGTTTCTCTTCATTCAGTGGAATATTTATACAGTTCATTATTTGCTTTTCATATGTGACCAGAAATATGCGGTAAATTGTTACACTCTCTGGCTGTCAGTAGGCCAAGAATCATTGTTATTACCTATACTTTTGAATATGGTCTGTTGCTACTCCAGAGCTATTGTTACTATTGTTATGGGCTGGGGAGTTTGCAGTTGACCTTGACAGTAGTTTGCCCTGGGGAAAGCCAGCTGTCCCTTGTTTGTGACCACTAAGTGAAGTGTTCCAGGTAAAAATACATTGGGCTGAAAGTTGTCATGTTTTTTGCAAAGGAGTTGTTACACTTATCTTTTGTGGTGTACTGTGTGGTTGGAACTGTTAATAAATTAGTCTGTAGGCATGGTATAGATGAAACACCTAACATATGGTGACCAGGATTTGTTAAAGAAAACTATATCATGCAGGTATACAGACTCATGTTTTTAACACAATCTGTATGTTTCCCCTTACCATTGACGCGAGTGTTAAAACACTCACACTGTGCAGGGTAACTGCATTCTCTTGAGTAAGAGATTTTATGTTAGATGCCTTAGAAATTAACAGAATATACCGATTCCTTCCAATAGTTTTGTCTCACTTTAGGTCCTGTTTGCTGAAATGTTTGAGGCACATAATTATGTCTTATGCCTCTTGGGAGTATGGTAATCTATTGAAACAATAAGCATCACTTACTATTGACATTGCCTGTCATCTCATGTTTATTTGAAACATAGGGCTTTCTGGAAACGAGCTGTTTCTGTCCTCGGGTGTAGGTGTTCCTACCTATATGTTCCAGTTTGGAAGGTCTAGTTTCAATCACTGGTCTTACTTGTGACTGACTCTTTCCAAAGAGATCAGCTGAACCAAAGATCTTACTAAAGATATCAGCTGGTATGGTAATTCACAGTACTTCTCTCTAAGGGGCTCAACTTTTATACCTGATGGCAAAAATAAATCCAATTTTAGAGAAAAATGTTTGAAAGGTCCAATGATGATCTACAGTGTAGAAAGTAATAATCATGTTTTTCACAACATACTGTAATCAGAACATCTGGACTGAACTCCAAGTGAAATGTTTACAGTGCCATGCTCCAGGTAGCACGCACAATTGTCTGTAGCTCCCTTCGAATGGTATGTAACTGCAGCCAACATATACTGGTGCTCCTTGTGGATGATGTTTCTACGTGTGTTGCAGAACGTTATCCTCTTCAGTGCACCACCCTTTGGTCTTTTATTTACATATTGAATGATTTAATATCCTGCCAAATTCTGTGGTGGAATATATTTGTGACTCTCACATTTCTTTTGTATTAGTTTAATTTACATTTCAATGTTACATGATTTCTATGTCATTTTCTGGGCTGTATCTGATTGTATTATTAAATTGATTTGTTCTAAAGTGAACAAGGAGTGTAATCTGTAAGTGAAGATTGTTTGCAAAGATTAAAGCACCCCATTGTTTTGGAGGACCTTTTCTGTCCATCAGGTGAAACCCTGCAGAAGGAGACAGAATGCGTCCAAACCATAGAATCCATCTTTTCAGTGTGGTGCAATGCACCACACAAACTTCCATAACAATGAGCATAAATTTTCCCCAGGCATTATGCCTTAATGACATGTAGGAAACCTGGTGCTATATAGTTCCTTACCTTACAGAGCTTTGTGTAGTAATCTTAAGATGATTCAAGTCTTCTGGGATGTTACAGCATGTTGTGTTGTAAACAGCTAGTGACATTTAAGATGATTTTAATGCCCTCAACTGCATATTCAAGCAGTCCAAAAAGAGTGAAAGCAGTATAATCATTCATAACTTTGGTAACTGTTTGTCAATGTGGCATAACATGGGTGAAGATGAATTTTGAGCAACTCCATTACAAGAACCTCAGATTTTGCATTGATGCATTTTCCTTTGAACCACTGCTGAAATTGTTCAGGTTAATTTGTTAACTATCAACTGACTGTTTTGCAGCATTATCAACCGGGGGAAGCTGCTTCACTCGGCAATGAATTCGCTGCACAACTTTGATCGATCGTTGGACAAGTTCCTTGCGTGGCTGTCTGAAGCTGAATCTTCGATGGAGTGTGTGGAGGCAGAGACTGATCGACTTGGTGGACGGAGAGATCCTGGTCTTCTGCGTCAGCCTCTGCATCAGCTCAAGGTAAGAAATTCACAATTATACGTGAGTAAGAAGCTTTGTGTTCACTGTCACTTTGAACATAGTCATTGGTATGTGTATATGTTTGAAGTTAGAAATTTATGTTTTGAATATTTTTAGAGTAAATACCAAAGTATATTTATTGCTAAAGAAAAGAATATTAGGTATTGAATTTATTCAGGGTGTATTAACGAAGTGTCAGGATTGGAATGCAGCTTGATGAAACTTCAACTGATATTGTTTCAATTACTTAACACTATTCAAGACAGAAGCTGTGTGATGCAATTTAGTAAGCTGTGGCTTGTCTTAGGAATCACTCCTGCAGATTTGGAGAGGATTTTGAAGTGGTGGTAGGAAGATGAACTTGATGAAACTGGAAATGATTACATTGTTTTGGTCTCTCAACATAAATGGATTCTGTTGAGAATGAGGAGTTATTGAATTAAAAAAAAGCACATCTTATTATTCTGATTGTTCGTGTATGGCATTTGTGTGATTATGGAATGCTACCTACAGCTCTGTCATTGTGGCGAGAACAGTATGTAAATGGAACTACAATGGTAGGAAGCTGTAAATATATATTTACAATGCAGTCACAGTACAATGGATTCTGTCACAAGTGACATTCCAGCTGTAACCATCATACTTATAAGCAACAAACAGGAAAAAAGAATGACTTTAGTGATTATTAGTAACTGAAACTAATATATAATTGCAGATGGCTTAAGATAATTTTTATTCTGATTTGTCTCATGTTGTATTATACTGAATACAAATGAAGTATTACAGTCAAACACAACTCCTAGTATTTGTCATCTGATGCTATATGTTTCGGTTCAGTGTACCATCATAAGGCACAAAGAAATTTAAAAAAAAAAAGGTTTATTTGCATTAAACATTATTGTTTAGTGAGATCTCACAAGTTCACAAATATATATTAAAATATACCACGTGATAGAAGCATTATATGAAAGCATGTCTTTGTTCTGTATTAAACATCATCATTGCTATGTTTCCTAATTAGATGACTGTAATCACTCAGGTGAAATCAGTGTTCTGCATTCTTTATTTTTGTTAGTTGTTCAGTTCCTTTTCATGTTTAATGAATATCATTTCATAAAGCACTGTTCTTCTTAAAAATCCTGTAAGAAATAAGTTTTCTAAAACTGACTGAACCTTTATGTCATGTTATTCGTCTGTTCAGTAAAATAAAGGTTTTGTTACTTACAGCTGTGCTTTTTACTGAGTAGATTTTGTAGGAATATTACGCATATTTTATATGAGTATGTGTTATTTATTTATTTATTTATTCATTCATTCATTCATTCTTATGTGCCTATGTAACTGCATACTGCAATTGTATGTTTTTTTTTTAAGTTTTTGTAAAGTAATGCCTGATGATGGTTCATTGGAAGACAAATATTAAGAGTGTTTGACTGTAGCACTTCATATCTATTTAAGATAATTTGTTTGTATACAATTGTTATGTCCTTGTTGCGGATAGTAAATACAAGTAGTGACTTGCTATTCTATGCTACATTTGTGTGTTTTGTTTGGTTAATTGTTTCTCAGGATTAACCAGCTTTTAATTAAGCACTTTACCTCTTGATTCCAAGTATACAAATGGAAGTCTACTGTAATTGTTTTTATTAATACTGACGAACTCTCCAAGAATTTCATTGCAGTTTAGTTCTTGTCATACTGTTGGTGACAGATTTTATACTGGTTGGTTCGTTTGAACTACAATGTGTATAATAAGCAGTGGGTCAGTAAATCTGTTGACCATTTGGGGCACATAATTGCATGTACACATAAAGTTAAGTGGTGTGTTTGTTCATATGTATGGTGGAAGGAGAGGCAATACAAAGGGAATGTGGTGGGTGAAAGCATCTCTGAAAATGAAAGTGGTAATTTCTTTTGAAACACATCTCAAGTAACCCATGTTAATATCTCATCACTTGAAAAGCATCTCAAGTAGCTCTTTTTAATACCTCATCACTTTTCTGTCCCACTTAGTGCCTATAGTTTACATATTTGAAGCTGATGTATTGATGTTAGATAGCTCAGTGAAGCACCAAGCTCTTCACACTGGTTGTGTAGTGGTTCTGAGTTGTGTTAGTGGATCTCTGTGAGCGTTAGTGTAGCACTAGGTCACTGAACATACACAAAACAGCCAGACTTGTGTGCTGTGGTTGTTACTGAAGGCCTGACCACATTGTGTGGCCTGTCTCATCAGAGACAGAACTCACCCACTGAACAAGTTGCTGCATTATCTGCGGCAGGCATGATAGAACCCCTGCCCCATTGAAGCAGTTGCACTGCTTGACCATTTGAAGTACTATGATAACTATACAGTCCTCTTGCCTTAACATTAAATATATCTACATTTTTCTCACAATCAGAATTAATGTGTTTTGTATGACATGCAAACTAAATGACATCCCTGGAACAGCGTGAATCTGTGGGCCTTTGTAATGGAGATGCAGTGTCTCTTATGAGGTAGGAATTTAATTCTTAAATATTATGAACCCCATGTTCACTTGCATTAATGTTCACGAAATTTAAAAGACCCGTTATGTGTGCGCCAAGGTTAATGAACAATGCTTAGGTCCTGGATAACATCTGTACCCGCAACTGAGGTACAGTACATGTATGTACCATGACGTCACCCTCGGACCTGCTCGATGGCCACATGAACCACGGACCTTGGAAACAGAGGCCGCGACCAATCGGTCGCCGTTTATTTCGACTAGATCATGCATGAACATTAGCGCTGTATTTTGTGTGTTTTGGGTTTTCTGGGCACAGAGTACTGATCTCATAATTTGGATTTGTATGGTTCAAATTTTAAGGCTTGTACAATATTGAAGCCTTCCGACCTTCTCTTAAGTTCCTGCTGGTAATTAGTGGAAGGTAAAGGGTACCAAACTGCAGTTACTAGTTTGGATCAGTACACACTTGTTTTATGTTGTTGCATTTTGTTAATAATGGAACTGGCCTTTAATAAAAGCCCTACTTACCTAACCTCAGTCACATACGAGGCTGGGTCATAGGCTGTAATCTTCTTGTCCAAAATACGCCCTCTTGGACGCCGAAACACCATGAATAAAGTATGGGAATAGCTTTATTTGTGTCTTCGTACATTAGCGACGACAGACAACATGGAACTCCCTTTCCTTTCGAGTGATTAAACTTTCATGAGCGAAAGGAACAATGTTACACTCTCACTGATGGCTTCTGTCTTGTATTTAAATGTACACCATTCTCTGTGAGTCGGCTGCTTGTGTCTGTCAGCTTTGTATATTTCGGTGCCACCAACATTCGCTTAGACACATGAATTTAGGTTTGTGACAGGTGTTCTAGCTGCTCGGTTGTAGTGCGCACGTTTCTTGCGTCTGAAGCACTGACTGCGTTGTACTTTGTATTCTGTTACACGTTCTGTAGAAGGTTTGTATTTGTCCAAATCATTATATACATGTTTGGTGACATCAGTGACAGTAATTTAGGTTAGTAAGTTAGATGAAATCGCGATTTATCTCTGTAATATGCTTTCGATTCCTGTGGTCACGTTACCGAGATCACCAGTACAATGTGAATCATTATCAAGTTACGAAATATACACAAATGATCAGATATTCTAGTACCTTTGCTTCGAAATATTGCGTATACATTTTTTAAAATTCCATATTGTTAGCTGGAGCCGCAGTAATATAGTCGGAATATTAACCAGGCTACGGGCTGGACGACCGTGGAACCGTCGTTCGAATGCCGACAGGTGTAGCAAGCTTTTGTCCGTTCGAAAGCCTCCTACCGGCTGCACCCAGCCACATATTCAATGGGTACCGGGGTTCTTTCCCAGGAGTAAAACGGGTCTGTCGTGAAGCTGACCACTCACCTCCATCTAGTGCCAAGGTTAAGTATACGTGGAGCTATACCTACACTTAGCCATATGTCTTCTGGACGCGCACATTGGCAACTTAAGTATAAACCAGAGTCGTAACACTTAACGTGAAAAGCAGTATGCTTAAATATATGTTGCATTATTTTCTCCCACTTCTGTTATTTACCGAGTCACTTTCCGAATTCAGACTTAAATGCTTCGAGGTCTTTGTGTAGGGTCTTTAAAACCGTCCGATATATACGAGGGGGGACCCAAAAATTCCCGGAATTGTTAAAAAAGGTATTTAAAGTAGCCGTACAAGTTTGAAACTTTATTCCCCCTCAAAATACTCCCCCCTGAGACTGGATGCAGCGATCCCAGCGCCGCTCCCACTGCTGGAAACAATGTCTAAGGCCAACAGAAACGCTGTCAAGGGTCGCCAGCAATTCTTGTCGAACCTCTGCAATGTCAGTAAAGCGCCTCCATTTCAAGTCCAGATTATTCTCTGGGAACAAAAAAAATCGGCAGGAGCAAGATTGGGCGAGTAAGAGGGGTTGGGGATGGGACGCAGCCACAATTTTGTTGTTAGCCATAAGAGGGGCTTCCAGCCGCACTACGACCCTGGGGTCGACTCAGCCTCTTAACAGAAATGAGTACGTGGAACATTTCCGGGGGGTAAAGGCGGCCGGCGCGTAGGGCTGATAACCTTACCACCTTCATGTGCCGATTGTCTTGAAATCTGGGAGCCTAAACCTCCTGGAACCCTCAGGGTATGTCCAGACCTGTGCAGGGATTGCTTTTACCATCGCTCTCTGGATGCCATTTACACCACCCAGGACGCGATATGCTGTGGTGACAAGGACCCACGTGACGCAGTGACACCACATTACAAATTCACTACGGAGCGCGAGCGTCACAACAGGTTTCGACTTTCCGTTATTAAATAGCGTCGTTAAACGGCGAGAATTCGGTAAGGGTACGTTGATACATATTTTCATATCTGCGCCGTTTTAGAATATTGGCGGCACTGAGACACAATTCGTAAAAACTTGTGGTTGCCTGTTGCTGGGCCATGATCGAACCGGAAGCCTTATAAATAACACAGTCATTCCCAGCCTTTTCGTGTAGGAGTAGGCCTTGCAGTCCTTTAGACTGTATTATCCACGTGGCCAAGTATCCAGAATGGCACGTGCAGATCAGAGTGGAATTTTTGTGCCGAAATGCAAATTTTGTGTGAGGCTTCATTTCAAAGAGACTCTCTCCTATGGCTGTGAAATTGTTTTCTGTTCCTCATTTTCCTGTTTCTGCTATCATCCATCAACGTATGCGCAGGTACTTCGGCAGTAAATTTATGCATTTTAAACTATGCAAATTAAGTTCACGAATTTGCTGTGAGTCAGAATAATCCTCTGATCCGGTATAATAGATCGCAGCGGTCGAGTTTCACAATTTTATAACAGCGTGTGTTGCTTCAAGTGCTGAAAATATCGTCCAGACGGCAGCACACACCAGTCGAAGCGTTGCAGTTTTCTAGGACCTGCGCTAGATGGTGCACGACTGCTCAGGGAGTGTCGGAATTTACGTGTATTGATGTCCATACTGATGACTTCCTTCGTAACAACACAATTTACTTAGGGGGAACATGAAGTTTTGGGGGGTTTTTTACACGTCGTGGATTTAAATACAGATGTGATCCTTATTTTCGCTTCATAAATGATAGGGTTGTGTAATATGCGTAATAAGTGGTTATCTATAATGAGGCATGTAAGCTTCAGGTTGCGTACAGTCTGGAAACGAGACAGCAGAATTACAAATCTCATCACCAAATATAAGTATAAAAGTAATGGAAATGAGTAGGGAGATGGAACAAATAATAGTTACAATCAACGTATGTAGTTAAGTACAGTAAATATCATACATATGTCTAAAAAGTATAGGTTTCAGAACTCAGTGTCCTTCTGTCCCAAAACTAGCATTGGAACCAGAACAGTTTAAAGTTAAAGCAGCCAACCACGACACACGAAAATGGCGTAATGCTATTTCATATGGTAAGTTCGTCTTCTCTTTAGCGTTACAAGAAATATTTGATTATTTAAAGAGATGTAAACAATATGCGCTGTAAACAGGGATGATGCTGATTGCAAGATCGCCGTTTTAGGCTCCTTCAAAACGTCTGTAACCAGCTGCCAAGCCACAGATCATATCCCGTAAGACGGTGTTCCTTCATCAATAACGCTCTGAAAACTGCATGTTACGCAGTGTTCATGTAGCAGGTACATGTGTTTGTGGGCGTAGTTAAACACCACGCCTTTGAAGCATATGTGACTTGGGGGGTATACCGCCAACGATTCTCAGCTTCGGTATTATACGTAGATGAACTTTCATTGTCACTC
>Ga0123353_10013811_pt1 | contig 11593 bp, 7 predicted proteins | sample TergutLab28metaG_3_FD_92763 | JGI IMG/M metagenome (GOLD analysis project Ga0123353, IMG submission 92763) | Labiotermes labralis P3 segment gut microbial communities from Petit-Saut dam, French Guiana - Lab288 P3 | ecosystem: Host-associated > Arthropoda: Insects > Digestive system > Gut ... | reverse complement strand
TATAAGTTCGTTCGACGAGATTACCACCAATAAACCGGAAGAGGGTTTATTGTGTCCGAGACCTCGGACAGGCGGAAGAAATAATAGTGGTAAGATGACGATGCGGTATCGCGGAGGCGGTCATAAAAGGATGTATCGTTGTATTGATTTTAAAAGAGACAAAGATGGTATTCCGGCAACGGTAAAGACCATAGAGTACGACCCGAACCGTTCGGCTCGTATCGCTTTGTTATTCTACGCCGACGGCGAGAAACGCTATATCGTTGCGCCGCACGGTTTAAAAGTAGATCAGGTAATTATTTCCGGCGAGGGTGTATCTCCCGATCTTGGAAATACACTTCCATTGGGAGAGATACCTTTTGGCTCTACTGTTCACAACATTGAACTTCGCCCCGGACAAGGTGCTAAGATGGCACGCTCAGCAGGAAGTTACGCACAATTAATGTCAAGAGACGGTAAATATGCAATTTTACGTCTGCCTTCTGGCGAAACAAGGATGATCCTTTGCAGTTGCCGCGCTACGATAGGTATTGTTTCTAATATTGACCACAACTTAGAGGTTTCTGGAAAAGCCGGACGCAGCCGCTGGATGGGTCGCCGCCCGCGTACCCGTGGTGTAGTAATGAATCCGGTGGATCACCCCATGGGTGGTGGTGAAGGACGTGCCTCAGGTGGACACCCGCGCTCACGCAAGGGATTGCCCGCAAAAGGTTACAAAACTCGCTCCAAAAAGAAACATTCCGGTAATTATATTATTGAAAAAAGAAAGAAATAATCTTAAAGTAGCATAGTATGAGCAGATCACTAAAAAAAGGACCATATATCCACTATAAGTTGGAAAAAAGAGCAATCCAGGCACAGGAAAGCGGCAAAAAAGTTACCATTAAAACATGGTCGCGCGCTTCTATGATATCCCCGGATTTTGTAGGATTAACCATTGCCGTGCATAACGGCAACAAATTCATACCGGTGTATGTCACCGAAAACATGGTAGGGCATAAGTTGGGAGAGTTCTCTCCAACCCGCATTTTCCGCGGGCATGCCGGACAGAAAGATAAAGGAAAGAAATAACCTTTATTTTTAAATTTTTGTTTTCATAATTTTGGGAGCCGCCTTGAAAAAGGTGGCTCTTTTTTTAAAACCTTACAACCTCCCATCAATCTCTCCCCGCTCTGCCACTCCCTTCACATCATATACCACACAGTTCGGTTTCCCGAAATTCCGCAAATTTATCGTTTTAAACTCGTTATGCGCAACGGCTAAGATAATAGCATCAAACTTATGCCTTAAATTATCCATATTGTCTGTTTCAATGGCAATATGATACTCTTCTTCAATCTCTTGTGAGTTTGCATGTGGATCGAAAATGGTGATGTTGGGCGTATATTCCTTTAATACCTCATAAATTTCTACCACCCTCGTGTTTCTAATATCTGGACAATTTTCTTTAAAAGTGATCCCCAAAATCAAGATTTTTGCGTCTTTTAGTAAAATCCCTTTTTTGTTCATTAATTTAACAACTTGATTGGCAACATATTCTCCCATTCCATCGTTGAGTCTTCGTGCAGCCGACATTACGCGCGGCATTACGCCGTAGCACAACGCTTTTTCTATTAAATAGTAGGGGTCAACGCTGATGCAATGCCCACCCACAAGCCCGGGGGTAAACTTGATAAAGTTCCATTTCGAGGCAGCAGCCTCAAATACTTCGTGGGTATCAATGCCCATAGCGTTGAAAATTTTGGCAATCTCGTTCATAAATGCGATATTCACGTCGCGTTGCGAATTTTCGATAATTTTTGAAGCTTCCGCTACTTTGATGGAACTTGCCTTAAAAGTGCCGTTCAGCAGTACGGAATTGTATAACTTGTCAACAAAATCAGCAATTTCCGGCGTAGAGCCTGAGGTTACTTTTTTTATCTTTTCAACAGTATGCTCTTTGTCACCCGGATTAATCCTTTCGGGAGAGTATCCTGCAAAAAAATCCTGATTGAAAGTTAAACCCGATACTTTCTCTACAATGGGCAGGCAGAACTCTTCCGTAACTCCCGGATATACTGTGGATTCATAGATGACTATGCCGCCTTTCGGGATTACCTTTCCCACCATCTCGCTTGCCTGTTGCAACGGCACTAAATCGGGGCGATTGTTCTGGTCAACGGGTGTAGGCACTGCTACTACAAATACGTTGCAACCGCGCAAGTCGTCCATTTTGCAAGTGCAGTACAATCCTGCTTTTAATGCCTGTTGCAACAGATGGTCTTCCACTTCACGCGTATCGTCGTGCCCATTCATCAACATTTTGACACGCTCTGCATTAAGGTCAAACCCAACAGTAGAGTATTTCATTGAAAAAAGTCTGGCAAGTGGAAGTCCCACGTAACCTAATCCGATAAGTGCGATTTTTGGATTCATATATTTTAAGGTTTAAGGTTAAAATTTTGTGGACTCCTAAAATTTAATTCTTGATTTTTTTTTTCAAAAAGCAAAGAATCCATTAATACTTTTTGAAAAGCTATTAAAATATCGCTGCGAAACTATAAAAATATTTTACACAACAATCATTTTTAAAATTTTCATCTAGCTATCCATCTATCTGTTTGTCTGCTGTTTATAGTTTATTGACAGGTAAATGTTTGAGTTGCACAATTTACAAATGTGAATATCGCTTGTGGTGTACTTATTGAACACATTGAATATTAGTGTGTTAATTTTTAGGAACACCTTATAATTTGTAACATACGAACCTGCGCAAAGTTTTTAATGGTTATACTCTGTTAAAAATATATATACGCTCTTACAGAAGAAAAAAATATAGATATTTGCCCCATTCTTATAAATCATAAATAATGCTTAGAACTCATACTTGTGGAGAATTAACGATTAGCAATATTAATCAAGAAGTTACCCTTTGCGGATGGGTGCAAAAAAATAGAAAATTGGGAGGGATGCTCTTTATTGACTTGCGGGATAGATACGGCATTACTCAATTGGTTTTTAATAGTGAACAGAATGATGAACTGTGCAAAACCGCCGAGCATTTTGGCAGAGAATGGGTAATTCAGGTAAAAGGTACAGTGGCAGAACGCTACAGCAAAAATAAAAATATTCCTACCGGAGATATCGAAATTTTTGTAGATGAGGTTGCTGTTCTAAATAAGTCGGAACTGCCACCTTTTACTATTGAAGATGAATCGGATGGCGGCGACGAACTGCGAATGAGATACCGCTATTTGGATTTGCGCCGTAATCCTGTGAAAGACAATATTATATTCCGCCATAAACTCGGTATTGAAGTGCGAAATTATATGAACAATATCGGTTTTTTGGAAATTGAAACTCCATTTCTAATTAAGTCAACACCGGAAGGTGCCCGCGATTTTATTGTTCCATCCCGAATGAGCCAGGGAGAATTTTACGCACTTCCCCAATCGCCCCAAACTTTTAAGCAATTGCTGATGATTTCAGGATACGACCGCTATTTTCAAATTGTGCGTTGCTTTAGAGATGAAGACTTGCGCGCCGACCGCCAACCCGAATTTACGCAAATTGACTGCGAAATGTCGTTCGTTGAACAAAACGATATTCTACAAACTTTCGAAGGGTTGATTAAGCATATTTTCAGAAAAGTTAAAAATATTGAAATTGAGGATATCCCGAGAATGACTTATGCGGAAGCGATGCGTTTATATGGCAGCGACAAACCTGATATTCGTTTCGAGATGCAGTTTGTAGAATTAAACGACAAGTTAAAGCATCGCGATTTTCCCATTTTCAACCATGCGGAACTGGTGGCAGGTATTGTAGCAAAAGAGTGTGCCCATTATTCGCGCAAACAGCTAGATGCCCTGACTGACTTTGTAAAACGTCCTCAAATTGGTGCCGGAGGGTTGGTGTACTTACTTTGCAAACAAGATGGAACCTTTAAGTCATCGGTAGATAAATTCTACGACCATGAAGATTTAAAGGCAGTTGCAGAAAAATGTAGAGCAAAAGCAGGAGACCTCATCTTAATCATGTCAGGAGAAAAGGATAAGGTGCGTAAGCAACTTTGCGAATTGCGTTTAGAGATGGGAAAACAGCTCGGTTTACGCAAAGCCGGTCAATATAAACCGCTGTGGGTAATTGACTTCCCGTTGTTAGAATGGGATGATGAAACACAGCGTTATTATGCCAAACACCATCCGTTTACCTCACCCAAGCCCGAACAAATAGCTCTATTAGATATTAACCCCGGTGCAGTAAATGCCAACGCATACGACTTGGTAATCAATGGATCTGAAATTGGCGGAGGCTCTATCCGTATCTACAACAAAAAATTACAACAAAATATGTTCTCTGTGTTAGGGTTTACACAAGAAGAAGCACAGCATCAGTTCGGTTTTTTGATGAACGCATTCCAATATGGTTGTCCGCCTCATGGTGGTATTGCCTTCGGTTTCGACAGAATGTGCGCGATATTGTGCGACTCGGAGTCTATCCGAGACTTTATCGCTTTCCCAAAAAACAATTCAGGAAGAGACACCATGCTTGATGCTCCTTCAACAATATCAAACGCACAATTAGAAGAATTGGGGATAAGCAAAACAATGGATAGAGGTTAATCATTTGTAGTTATCTTTTATAACCTTGGACACTGAATCTTTTACCGTATTTGCCTTTATTAGAAGCATCCCTATAATGATAAGAATAATTCCCGATAGGAACAACCCTTGGAAAGGATCATAAACCAGCTCTACTACGCAAAATTCTGGACTTTCAGAGTTATTATCGTAACTTATCAAATATAAATCTTGCCCAAAACCCATTTTATAAGGATAGTTCACCCGTAGCGGAATTGTCTTTGTTTCGTTTTTTTTTTCTGCATTAATGAAAGCCTCAATACTTTTTGTTTCTCCCGAATCGTAAAAATCTACCTTAATGTCTGATAGAGTGAGTGCATAGGGAACTATTTTTATCTCTTTGTTTTTAGTAATGAATACATTGGTTTTATCGGCAGTAAGCAAAACTGCTTTCCCGCGCCAGTTGTGGATATTCCCTAAGATCATTGCAATAATGATAAGCGCAATGCCTATATGAGGCATAATAATGCGTAAATACTGAATAATTATTTTCATTTCATCAACTCTTGAGCTTCAGTAATAGAAATTTTCTTTTCATTGTTAAAAGCAATAATAAAAGCATCAGAATAATGCTTTTTTACCTCTTTTAAACTGTTTTGTGCTTCAATTAAGGTTTTAAAGTCGCCGGAAGTATATTTCCAAACGTTATTTTCATTATGTTTCTTTATTTCAGATAGAACAGAGAATTTTTTATCTGAAGTATTAATATTATCTTTACTTGTAAAAAACTGTATTCGAAAGCGGATAATGTTAGTAATGGGCTGAATTAGGGCTGTGTTATTAGAAACTATTATTTCTGTTGTATCTGTTTTGGTTACTTCTAATGCTTTAATATCAGTTTCATTTTTTGAGGTAATTTGGAATTGTGAGACTGCGTTGTTTTCTTTCTCTGTAGCCTCTTGAAGTTCAATTTTGGGTTCCTGATGAATTGTTTGAGGAACAGGTAAAAATGGTTTAGATGTTCCTTCGATCAGGTTTTTGTATTCAACGAAAGCATTAAAGATACTTATTGCCATAGTTTCTTGTATATCTTCACGAAGCAAGTATTTTTCTTCCTCCGCATTGGAAATAAACCCCAATTCTATTAAAATGCTAGGCATAGCTACTTTATAAAGCACCCAAAATGCGGCTTGGCGAACATTCCTATCTGCCATGTTTGTGTTGGCTATCAAATGGCTTTGCACTTTAGAAGCAAAAATAGTTGACCAATTAAGGTAAGCAGAAGTATATAAAGAGAAAACAATATAGGCTTCCGGTGAGTTTGGGTCAAAGTCGGAATAGTTTGTTTGATAGTCTTTTTCCAATAACATAGCGGCGTTCTCTTTTTTTGCGATTGCTTTACTCTCTTCCGTTTTTCCCAACCCCATCACAAAAGTTTCAACACCTGTGGCGCTTTTATTTTCCGCTGAGTTACAATGAATAGAGATGAACAAGTCGGCTTTATTTTTATTTGCAATTTCGGCACGTTTAAAGAGTTCTACTGCTTCATCTTTTTGGCGGGTATAAATAATTGTAACCTCCTCAAAATTATCTGAAATCAACTGCCCCACACGTAGTGTAATTTTGAGGTTAATCTCTTTTTCCTTACACAGTTTGCCTACTGTACCGGGGTCATTTCCACCGTGCCCTGCATCAATTACAACCTTTGTAATCTTATCCTTTGCTTGTCCAAAAACAGCAATGTTAAAAAAAGTTAATAAAAAACATACTAAAAAAAAGGTTTTAATGTTCATATTCTTATATTTTTGCATATTAATTTGAGAACAGCCACAAAAATAACAATCTTTGACAATACTTAATACACTTTGAAGAAAAAAAAATACCTAATCCATTGTTTATATCTTTTCCGGGCAAATTTCTTTCTCGGATTTTGTGTTTTTTTTATTTTCAATAACTTATATGGTCAAATTGACACAATGCAAAAGATTCATGATACAATTATTTTGCCAATAGATACAGTTTTGTTAACAATAGATTCTTTAATAACTGAACAAGATACGCTAAAAATGGCTACTGATTCCGTTCCATGGACTGCCAAAGAAAATGTTTCTACAAAGAAATTATCGCCAAATGCTATAGAATCATCCGTAAAATATATCAGTCAGGATTCCATCATTATTAATATGCGAAACCGTAAAATATTTTTGTTTACAGACGCTAAAACATATTATGAAGATATTGAGTTGAGTGCAGGATTTATGGAATTTTTGTTTACTAACAACGAATTGTATGCTTCGGGATTTGCAGACAGTTGCGGGCATATTTTTGGAGCACCCGTTTTTAAACAAGGCAGCAGCGAATTTTGTTCGCAGGAAATTAACTACAATTTTAAAACGAAAAAAGGAAAAGTAACTAAAGTAATTACTGTTGAAGGAGAAGGCTTTATTCATGGATATTTTGTGAAACATGTAGATAGTAAGGTTTCCTATATTAAAGGAGGGCAATACACTACTTGTAATTTAGAACATCCTCATTTTCAAATAAGTTTTGGCAAGGGAAAAGTAATTCAAGATGATAAAATCGTAACAGGACCTGCCTATTTAAGTTTTGGCAATATCCCATCACCTTTAGCACTCCCTTTTAGTTTATTCCCCCTTCAAAAAGAACGCTCATCAGGAATTGTTATTCCCCGAATCGGAGAATCGGTAACTAGAGGGTTTTACTTTGAAGACTTTGGTTATTATTTCGGGATTAACGATAATTTCGACCTGCTTTTATCGGGAGATGTAACCACCCGTGGCAGCTGGGCAGCAAAAGCAAAAGCAAATTATGTGTTTAGATATAAATGTAATGGAATACTTGAATTAGGATTTGCGCAAAATTTTTTTGGTGAAAATCATACAGAGGAACGTTACGATACTAAAGATTTTCGCGTGTATTGGAAACACAATCAAGACCCGAAATCACATCCTACAACCCGTTTTAATGCGCATGTGAATGTGATCAGTAAAACGTTTAACCAATATAATCCATCTTCTACTTCCGATTATTTGTCCAATCAATTTAATTCATCGCTCAACTTATCTACTACCATTAAAGGGATTTTTAACTTTGATGCTGCAACTACTTATAATCAAAACACTACTTCAAGAAATATTAGTTTGGCACTACCTAACCTCAATATGTCGGTGCGGCAATTTTATCCTTTCCGAAAAAAAATCAAAGCAGGAAAGCTGAAGTGGTATGATAATATTTCTTTAAGATGGGAGTCTCAAATGTCGAACCAAATCAATACTAAAGATACTCTCTTTTTTAAGCCTGAAACATGGAAAGAAATTCAATCCGGAATTCAACATAGAATACCTTTGACTATTCCCGTTAAAGTGGGCAAAGCATTTAACTGGAACACTAATGCAACTTTTACAGAAAAGTGGTATCTTCAAAGAAATCAACAAGTGTTTTTTGAAGAGATGATTAACGATAGTGTTGCAAGAGGGAAAATTAACAATGTTTTCCAGCGTGGTTTTTATGCCTTGCACGATATTGGTGTATCCACTTCATTAACTGCCAAAGTTTATGCTACCTATTCTAAAAAAAGAGGAGTGACTGCAATTCGGCACGTAATGACCCCTGATGTGAATTTTACGTTTCGCCCTAATTTGAGCGGAAATAGTTACGGTACCTATTTTAACACCATTACCGGTGAAGAAGTTGAATATTCCTATTTCTCAAGCTCTATCTATGGAGGTGGAGTTCCGAAAATGCAAGCTATCGCACGATTTACTGTAAATAATAATCTGGAAATTAAAGTAAGATCTAAAAAAGACACTATATTAGGTACGCGAAAATTGACCATTTTTGATAATGTAGGTATCTCTTTCGGCTATGATTTTGCAGCCGATTCTCTAAAGTGGCAACCACTTACTATTACCGGACGTACAGTGCTTTTCTCGTTTTTAGATATTAACTTCCAATTGGGTTTCGACCCATATATTATTGGCAAAAATGGCAGAAGAATTAATCAAACAGAACTCAAAGCGAATAACAGGCTGATGCGTTTTTCAGGGTCAAATTTGGGCATCGGTATAAATTGGAGGCTTAATCAAAATTTCTTTAAAAGCAAGAAAAAAAATGAAAAAACTGCAAATGCTTCTTCACAACAGATAGAGCCTATCTTCCCTGAAAATAGTATGGGTATCCCAAATACCCGTCCCGATTTTAGTAATACATGGAATATAACTGTAAATTATACTTTTAGATATAGCACATCCGATAATTATTATTACTACATGTATATGGAAAATAATAAATACAACAATGAAATTATTCAAACCCTAAATATTAGCGGTGATGTTAATATTACAAGAAAATGGAAAGTTGGTTTTACTACAGGATATGATATTAAGAACAATAATATCACTTATACCTCTATTGATATTTACCGTGATTTGCATTGTTGGGAAATGGGGCTCAAATGGGTTCCCTTTGGATTTAAAACCGGATGGGAATTTAGAATAAATGTTAAAGCTCCGGTTTTACAGGATTTGAAATACGAAATGAAGAGAGACTTTAGAGATAATTTTTAACCAACTTCTACAAATTTTGCTGCCTTGAAACAAATCTTAAAGATACATATTGCAAATAATACATAATCAAATAAATATATTTATGAAAAAAAAATTAACCATCTTTTTGTCAATCTTTTTTATGACACCATTTATTACAACGCAAGCCCAATTTATTTTCGAAGGAACAAGAAACAAAACGATTAACGATCTTTCAGTAAACAGCAATATCTCGAAAGAGATTATTAAAAGAGGCGTTGAACAAACTGCCATGCTGTGGAATTATACCGATGGCACCGAAACCGATTTCTTCAATTTTTGTATGGAGCATTTTTGCAAAACTAAAGAAGAAAAAAAGCAACTTTTCGACAGGCTTGCTGTTAATTTTGAAACTATTTTCGGACACAACAACCGCGTTACTATTGAATTGCTGCGCCCTATACAGGTAACAGGCTATAATCCTTTGCCCATAGACGAGTTATTTGCCACTTACGACATTAATGCGCATTTTTCCGATGATATGTTTGCTAATAAAATTGCGTTAATAATCGCATTGAACTTTCCCTATTTTACTTTAGATGAAAAAGAAAACAATGGACATAAATGGAGCGAAACAGAGTGGGGGTATGTTAGGCTGGGCGACTTTTTCTATTCTCGCGTTCCGGCAAATTTAAAACAAAATATTGCCGCCGCTGTTGCAAATGCCGATAATTATATAGCCAACTACAATATTCCCATGTGGTTGATTGCAAGTAGCTCTGATAATCGCTACTGGTCTTATGGCACCAAGTTGATCTCCCACTGGGGACTTCGCGATGAAATCAAAGCCGCCTATTCCGATTCTCAAAACGGATTAATTAAACAGCACTTGATATACGGTATCATGAAAGCGATTATTGACCAGTCTATTCCTATGGAAATTATGCAAGAAGCTGAAGGATATTACTGGAAACCGCTTTTAAACAAGACTTTTCTCCATGATATTGTGGAAATAGAGACAACCCCCGAACCCAACACCAGATATCAGCATTTACTTAATATTTTTAAATCCGTAAGTGCCACAGATAAATGCTATGCAGGAGGAAGTACTTACATCTCAAGAACTTTTGAAAGCGAATTGGAAATGACACTTGCCGATGTGGAAAATCTATTCATCTCTCTCATTACTTCCCCTCAAGTAAAGCAGGTTGCTGATATTATTACGAAAAGATTAGGAAGAAAGTTACAACCTTTTGATATTTGGTACGATGGATTCAAATCGAGAAGTTCAATAAATCAAGATTCATTAGATATGGATGTTCGTGCAAAATATCCCGATGGAACTGCATTTCAGAATGATTTGCCAAATATTTTAGTAAAATTGGGATTTACTCAAGAAAAAGCAAACTATATTTGCCAATATATTCATGTTGACCCTTCCATAGGTGCCGGCCACGCATGGGGCGCCGAAATGAAGTCTGACAAATCCATGTTACGCACACGATTTGTAGATGGTATGGATTATAAAGGATATAATATTGGCATCCACGAATTTGGACATAACGTAGAACAAACCATTTCACTACACAATGTTCCTAACTATTTTCTTAAAGGAGTACCTAACACCGCTTTTACTGAAGCCTTGGCGTTTACATTCCAACAGAAAGATTTGCAATTGTTAGATTATGAAAACGACGATGAATTAATAGAGTATCTAAACACTCTAGATGTTTTTTGGGGATGTTACGAAATTATGGGAGTTTCATTAGTTGACATTAAAGTATGGCAATGGATGTATCAAAACCCTGATGCCCATGCTGCCCAACTAAAATACGCGGTAATGGGTATTGCCAAAGAGGTTTGGAACCAATACTATGCTCCTGTTTTTGGTATTCCGGATCAAACTATTCTGGCAATCTATTCGCACATGATAGACGCTCCGCTCTATTTGTCTGCTTATCCTATCGGACATATTATTGATTTTCAAATTGGAAACTATCTTAAAGACAAAAATCTTGGCGACGAAGTGTGCCGCATGTATGCGATGGGAAGGCTAACACCCAAACTTTGGATGGAGCGGGCAGTAGGCAGCGAAATAAATACTGATGAATTGCTATCCAGCACCCAAACAGCCGTAAACAAAGTAAACGAAACTATGAAAGCGGCGAAAAAGGTAAGGAAGTAGTTTTCGGTTTTCTTTCCACTAAAAGAAAGAACAATCTTACTTTACAGCTTCACCACTCTCCCTATTTTGTTTCCCACTTTCAAAAAATAGATTCCACTTTGCAAATGAGAAATGTCAATTTTTTGATGAGATGATAAGGTAATTAGATGATTAGATAATATTTTCCTTCCATAAATATCAAAAACCTCAATATTGTTAATTGTCAATTCTCCATTGTCAATTTTCAATTCTCCTGTCGTGGGGTTAGGGTAGAGGTTAAGATTGGATAAACTTCTTTCGTTAATAGATAATACACTTACAGT
>Ga0123353_10013810_pt1 | contig 11593 bp, 9 predicted proteins | sample TergutLab28metaG_3_FD_92763 | JGI IMG/M metagenome (GOLD analysis project Ga0123353, IMG submission 92763) | Labiotermes labralis P3 segment gut microbial communities from Petit-Saut dam, French Guiana - Lab288 P3 | ecosystem: Host-associated > Arthropoda: Insects > Digestive system > Gut ... | reverse complement strand
GGGGGGGGGGGGGGATCTGACATACTAGTCACATGCTTTTGCACCAGTTTATTATAACCAGTCACAAGAGGTCATAGCAGTGTTAGTAAAATGAGTGGTCACAGAAGTTCACATCACGAACATCAAGGTAGTGTGGATATGTTCTGTGATTAAATTTGTAGCAGCAGTGTTTGTGTACGTAACATGGTGGGTGTTAGCTATGCTGTTATTGTACCCAGTGGCTTTTGAAATATCATCCCTTTCATTGGTTATCGTCCAGGTTTGCATGTCACATACAGTAGAAATAATTTAAGTGAAATAATTGTGATTGTCCAGTAACCTAACAAGTGTGTGTTAACTGACAGAAATTTGAGTGTCTCCCACTGATGCTGTGAAGACTCTTGTCTGGGGCGTGAATATGTGTATTCTGGTAGTATTGTGATGTTTCAGAGGTACGTTCTGCATCTGGCAAAAGGGCAGATAAGTAATCTGCGTGTCTGTGTATGTTGAGATGGACAGGGTGGTCAAAGTGGAGTCTGGTCGTACTAGAAGGGAAGGGGATATACACGGTGTCACAGAATTTTTTACAGATGTTCAGGGGTGTAGGGGAGGTCTAAGGGGAACAATTTTGAGATAGGGAATATGCTCAAAGTCTCTCTTATCTACAGAAATCATTGTTGGTATATTGGCTGGGAAAGTAGGCACCCCATGCATGTGGTTCAGCGTGATGGTGCTGCCACCCATTGGACACGTGTTGTGAGAAGTAATGTGGACAAAGCATTTTGTGAATTGGGGGGGGGGGGCATCTCCTGGCCACTGCAGTCACCTGAGATGGCCCTGTGTGACTTCCTGCTTTGTGGTAACCACCAGGTCTCATTTATGAGACGACCGTGGAAACAAGAGGATCTGGTAAGTTAGCTAGAATTCTGGCAGCCCATGAAACTGTTAAGAACAGGCTAGGTTGAAAAGTGCTGATTGCTGAGTGACTACTCTTCCCAGCCATAGTAACAATGCCAATTTGGGTGTGAAGGAGACTGCCTTCAGCCACATGCTCCCCATCTCAAATTTCCCCCCTTTGACCACACTACAACCCATAAAAGTTTGTAAAACTTTTCTGTCACTGTATATTAATAATAATAATAGCAGCTGTGCAGTTTTACCCTATGTATATTATTCTGCCTAGCTCATTTTTCATACATTTGTTTTGCATTGTTCTAGTGCTGTACAGAACTGTTTCATTATCAGTTGGTTCTCCCTTCACGTGGATGCTTGTGTCCCTATTTCAGGTACTTTTCCATCTTCTCCCTTTTCCCATTGGTTTGGCCAGGACCCACCCTGGCCACCCTGTACTGTACACATCTTACCATTTTTAAGTACATTTGACTAACTTACCCTGATCTTGGAGGCAGCAGGCAGCTCTGAAACTTCTACCATTCTACCAGATTACATGGTAACGCATTCCAGAAGCCAAATGTTACAGAAGTAGGCTGTTATTGCATTTGCATTTTGAAAATGGGACTTCATTTTCCCAAGTGTATTTCAGCATCTCTCACTTGACATAGGCTACCAATTTTCTGTAGTTTCTTTAGTAGTTTATTTTGAGTATGCATGTGTAGTAGCTTCCTGAAATTCATGAGCAGACATTTTGTAGATGTCAATTTATTCACCCCTTGTATGGGTGTAAATCTTAGGATGATCGTCGCGAGAAAAGGCCTGAGCCCTTGACTAGCCGAGGGCCTCCAGACCAGAGATCATGGCAACAAGGGCGTCCCATGTCTGTTGATTTCCGGACCCCTCCTGCACACACTGGCCCCTCTCATGGGCCTGGGCCTGTTCATGGCCCATCTTCAATGAACTTCCCTCTTCCACCCATGAGAGCTCCCCCACATCAGGTTTGTATGCAAGTACATTAGCTTATTCACAGACTTAGGTGTAAGTTTATTGTAATGTCTCCTTTCCTTGTGACTAGGTACTGGATGCTTAGGATTGGACCCTACTGTTGTACAAGATTCTTTTCTTTATTATTTCTTGTTCAAGATGTGTATTGCATGCATAACAGGGCCACACATCTGGACCAAGACCAGTGGAAGTTGATGATATCTGGCAGGAAAGGAGACGCCAACACAATGAAGAATTGTCTATTGCAGTGGAGAGAGCCAAACTGAGGAAGGAGGCGGAGGAGAAGAGGTACGAGGAGCAGAAACAGGTAAGTGTGTAATGCCAAGGAGCAATCAGAAAGTGTGAACGGGGCTGTGTGTGTGTGTGTGTGTGTGTGTGTGTGTGTGTGTGTGTGTGTGCGTGCGTGAGAGAGAGAGGTAGGTGAAAGGAAATGGGAGCGGTAAGGGATATGTCGTAACACTGTCGCCACATGTGCAATTTGTTAGGTTCTCACACAGTTTTATTGAGGTTTTAAATCTTCGTATGTTGTGGCTCCTTGTCCCAGCACTGGAAACAACACACACAGCAACACAGCATCTTTGGGTTAAATTAGTGTATTTAACAGTTTCCTGTTGTGAGGCACTCCCATTGAATGAGCTGTTTTTTGCACAAATGTCTTGTTTTATAGTAAACGACTTAATCGTGAGTATTTTAGTATTTCCCTGCCATCTGTTGGCAAAACCACGATAACAATGGGCACAGCATGTAAGACAGGGACAGGCATCAGCATGGTGTTTGTTCAGAAACTTAAGGTCTGTCCACATCGGGCACAGTGATTCTTGGGGATCAGGCTGCCTGGAAGGCAGGTTGAGTTCACAGATCATTGGGACCACATGGAGATACTCAAAAATGCATGTGCTTAAGTACTGCAGATGTGTGTGATGTATGGAGCATTTTGACAGTACAGGAATCTTGTACCTTAATTTCAGGCTTTTACTGTGATGCACATTAGAATTAGGCATTTCTTGGCCATTGTGTGATGTCAGGTGGTAAAAATTCGCTGTCATTTTGGGAGTCTTGTCAGTCCCATGATCACCCTTCTTGAACTCAGGTGATCGGAACCAACAGGACATCATGAAACGTCAGTGAATTATAACCATTTGACACCATGCGACAGCCCTGAGTTCAATTCCTGGCAGGGATGAGGTTTTTCTCTTTTCCAAAATGTCCAAACCGCCCCAGAGCTGTTTGCGACCTCAGATTTTGCATAATTTTTGTCATTTATTTGCTTTTTATTTTCTTACTAGGCAGCACATAAGAAGTTACAGCAACTGGAGGAGAAGATTAGAGTTAAGAACACCGACAATAAGGAACATGTAGAGGAGGCACCTGTTCCCATACCATTGCCAGAGTGGGAGAAGGAGAGGGAGTTGCGTGACAAGGAGAGGGAAAGAGAAAGTCGAGATAAGGATAGGTCACGGACCAGTAGTGAAGGTCGTGATGAGAAAACTGTGCGTGACACCAGGGATGCAGGATCAGACTTCAGGCAGCTTACACAGGTATTTTGAGATTTGGCTTTGACAAGAATATGTTGTGATTCAGTTGGTAAAGGAGTGAGAAAGTCCATGGACAGTGGAAGTGCTCCTTTCTACATGCTGTTATGTTCTGCTCTGACTTGTATGGAATGTGGAGACAGCTGGAGGGAAATGGAGGCTAGTAAATGGCCAGGGAACTGTAGTGGCTCAAATTGGAAATGCTCTGTTTGAGTCCTTAGTATAGGGATGTGAAAATTTTTTCCATTAGCACAGTAGGGTCTCGGTGTTCAGGACTTGAACCTGTTATGATTACCCATTTTAATAGAATTGTTTTGGTATTCTGTGACTGGTTCTGGGAAATTGGGATGTGGCCAAGTGACTCCATGAATCATGTTCCCTCACACTCTCAGCACACTCAGGCCCCATCTTTCAGGAAGTGAAGTAAATTGATTTTTTACTTTACGGAATGATAGTCTCCTTTGGGCATTTAATGTATTTCCTGCTTCAGAAGGTTTATATTTTATCAGAAATAAAGTTCATACTTCTTGTGCTTTTTATACTTCTTGAGGTTAGGTTGTTTGTTATTTCTGGCATCTTGGATACTCACATATTGTGTTGAAATGGATGTTGATGTTTGTGATAAGTTTTATCAGACTTCAAGACTGCTTGTCCAATTAGTTGGTTATTTTCTGTTTCTTGCTCTGTCAGGCTGTAGAATTAACCTTAACCACCATGCGTCCTATGTAGGACAGGTGTACAACCACATTCTGTATGTTTAGTCGACATATACACTTACTGGAATTTTTGAGACATGCTGTGCAATCTCCATTTTTTTACACCACAAAATGCCATGTATTTTATGATGTTATGTGTTTTTGATTTATATAAAATATTCACATTTTACATAAAACATGCACTAAAATTTAAATGTCCAGATTCATTGCCAAGAGATTAATTAAACAGTCAGTGGACTTGCAGAATGGCACATTTTTCTTGTTCAGAAGACTGGGAAGCGCTGTGTTAATGAGGAACGAAGAAAGTCTACAGAGGTTTTGTGTTTTCTGAGTGTTTCCAGGTGTATGTGGGATATGCCTGTGAAATAGGCCATGACTTTCATGAACTGGTTCATGATCCCAGTGTACCTAGATAGCCTTTGTTTCACAGTTTACCCGTTGGTGACGAAAGATGATGTTAGGCTTCATACCCTGCAGTGCTGAGAAAACTGAAACATTTTTAAAGTTGCTGGCCAAGAACATGCAGAGTAATAAGAGATATTTAAGACCCTGGGTCTTTTGCACAGTGTACTGACCATTAAACTCGGGTGCCAATTCATTATCGCCACATCCACATCCTTCCCACCTTGATTGTATGATAGAACACTGCAGTCTGCGGTGCAGACAGCATTGATAAGTAAACCACAGAGTAAGAATGCATGCAGTGACATTGTCCATGTAATTTGAAGTCCGTATTTTTGGCCTTAAGTACTTCATGCTAATGAGGCTTTGCCATATTATAACTGGTTTGTAGCACCCTGAAATGATATTTATTTTATATTGTGTGATGCAGAACCATGAAATAGTTTTCAGGTTTTTTATTTTAAAGTGGCAAAATTCTTTATTTAACTGTACCAATAAGTCTTTATGGTGTGGTCTAGTAAGGCCTAATAGATTTAATGAATTCTTTTCCATCCATCTGATCCTAATTATTTTCTTTCTAGCTGGGAGATAGAACTACTTTCTTGCGTTCTGATCGAGAAGTGCTGCGTAGTGAGCGAGATCGAGAGCGAGATCTTCGCAGTGAGAGGGAACGTGAACGTGACGTGCGTAGTGACAGAGAACGTGATAGGGATCGTGAACGGCATGATCAGCAACCTATGTTTTCGCGCCAATTCCAAAACAACTTGCCACCACGTTTCCAGAAACAGCAAGCTGAGCGAAATCAGCATCAGTTCTTGCGTGTTGGATCAAGTGGATCCTCCAGTTCTCCTCAGCCGCTCTCTGGAACGGGATCATTGTCTCAAGGAGCATCTTCCGCTCAAGTTTCCCCAGTTTCACAGGGTCCACCACCAGCACAGATCTTTGATCCACGCTGGACTGGACCCACAACTCATGGGGGATCGGCAGTTCATTTTCCAGGTTCTGTGCCAAGTGAGTTCGTGAGTTTCATCCATTATGTGAGTTGCCTATTTCATGGTTTACAATAAATAATAATATAGTTTAATTAACAGATTTATTGGTGGAATTCATGTAATGAAAGTCATCGACATTCTACTCTAAAAATTTCAAAATGTTTGTGTAAGGAAAATGTCTGTGTTTTTTCAGGTGTATTTTATCTGGTGCACAAAACTAAACATTTGTACTGTGAGTAAGGGGTAATAGTGTGTAGGGGATGAGGAGATCTGGTAAAATGTCTAAATGGCTTATCTCCTTTCCCAGGATTATGTAATCTTGCAGTTCTAGGCAGAGCATGTCATTGGGTACATAAATAATGCCCAAATGTAACTACATCATAATTCAGACACACACTGATATAATTGCAAAGAAAAATAGACAAGAATAGTGTAGAAACGATGAAAACCATCCATCTTGAAGTAGTCAGCATACATCCTTTATAATCTTAAATACCAACAACACAACAGAAAAGGCCTGCCCCAGACATGATGTAGAACAGCCCGACTGAGATAACAGTTTCTTATACTTAAAGTTGTGTGTGTGTGTGGGCACAGAAAGAAAAACTAACTGGTCAAGTGAAACTCAGAGAGGTTTCACGTAATATATGAAACAGAAATGCGTAATGAGGAGTGTCATATTTTTCTCTGCACCAGATATTTTTCATTTGATAAAATCAACAAGGATGAGATGGGTGGAGCATGTGTTATGTATGTGGGGAGGGGAGAGGTGCATAATGGTATTGGTGCAGAAATGTGAAGGAAAGAGGCTGCTTGGAAGACCTGGGTGTAAGTGGTAGAATAATATTAAAATATATCTTAAAAAAAGTAAGGATGCATGTTTGCTTTACTAATCTGGGTTAGGGTTGGGGGGATGAGTTCTGGATGCTGTGAATACAGTAATGAACCTTTGGGTTCCATAAAATGCAAGTGCCTTCAATAGTTGGAAGACTTTTTCTAAAGAATGACTCTGTTGGCTGGTGTTACATGGGAGGGTGGGTCCCTTTTCTTTATTTCTGTCATCCTTCCCTCCCTTCCTCCCTCCCACCATCTTTATCTTCTTACCTCTCCTTTCTTTCCTCTTTATTTCTTTCTTTCCTTGTTTCTTTTTCGTTCTTTCTTTGCTGTGTTTTTTTCATTGACATTGACTGCGTTTTTTTTCCAGTTTGTGTAGAGGTGCTGTAAGGAATACATAGACATTGCACAGGCTTCTGTCATGCCTTTACTTGCTGAGGTATATGCACTTTGCAGTTACCAGGGTGTGATTTAAACTGAATTTCTGGAGGATGATGTTCTTTGCTTCCATTCATGAAAGACGACCCTGTAAAAAAGGCATGGGCAAAGGTTGTTGGCTGTTCATCACCTTGCTCACTCAGTATGTGTGTGTGCTGCCAGTAGCTACAGGGGCTGAAAGTGAACCATTTGCAGTGGATCATATTCTTTAGATATGCATATTTTGCTTGAAGCTCCTGGCATTGAAAGATTACTGTAGTCAATGTGCAGTGTGATTTTGAGAAAATGAAATGACACCTGATGTCATTGTCCAAGGATATGCAAAGTAATGAGTAGCCATTTAAATTCCTGGTCTTCTGCAGAGTACACCAGGCACTTGATTCTGGTGCCAGGGGTTTAAGGGCCATGAGTAAGGCTATATATTTCTTAAACCTTTTAGTACATTTTGTGTTTTGAAATGCTGGATATGTTCTCTGCGTATTGTATGTAGGATCTGAACACCACTAGTATAAAATTCATTAAATTCATACGGTCTTACAGGCCATTGACTGGGACCAAAACAGAGTGCACAGAATTTTGAAAACTGTGAAATCTGAGAGTGCCTTGTAACAGTTTAAATTTCTGCATTCAGTGCACAATTTCTCACATCATTTGTCGTTAGGAGCATCTTCCCTACAAAGAGACAATACTGCCCCAGAATTTGAATGTGAAACAGTTTACCAGATGTTCTGGATATATATATATATTTTTTTTTAGATGACTGGTTACTGTTGTAATGGAAAGTGACAGTTAGTATGATACACAAAGTTTGTGTTCTTCCAAACTCTGATTTTTTTTTTAAGCTGGTAGTGCCACCCTTGGTGTGAAGTCTGGCCTTCCACGTCGCCATGCTGATAGTGAGACGTCAGGATCAGACAGGGAACGAGACAGAGAAAGGGATCGAGATCGTGATAGAGAAAGGGATAGGGAAGTTGCTGAAGAGAGGCCTCCAAGCAGAGACCAGCGTGAGCCTCGAGACAGGAGGGAGAGACATACCCCTGAGACCCATGAAAGGGACAGGTTGGTATTATGTAACACTAGGAGTTTTGATTCAGAAGTTAATCATAATTGCATTTTGGATTTAGTTAAGTTTATGCATGGAAATACTTGTAAAATGTTACATTGTATACGAATACTTTAATGTAGGTAATGGTCTTGTTTGGGGTGTTTTATGCTGCATAGTGAGGGTTTGTGCTAATGTTTTGGAGGAGCCAGATTCATTTGATTAAAAATGCAGGCAGTATGTTCCTCCAAGGTAATGGAACAAGGCATTTACTAAGTGGTGTAAGAAGAGCCCCAGAATAACCATCATTTCAAAATGACTGCTGTGTAAGCCTGAAAACCTTTCATTATAGACATTTTGAAAGAAGGAATTGTCCTCCTAGGTACAGACATGGTGGCCGTGATCGGGATCACAGGAACTACCCAGAGAGTAGCAGCAATAATCGCAAAATTTCTGGGAGTTACTTTGATGGACCACCTGATTATGGTCGAAGTTATGGTCGTAACCAGTCAGAGTATGACAGGCTCCAAGATTATGATCGTAATAGAGATCATGAGCCTGAACCAGATCTGCGAGACAGTAGGGATTCACGTATGACAGAGAACCGAGAACGAGATGCACGGCACCCACGAGACCCCTGGGATCGAGACCGTGACCGAGATGGTCGTCATTCCGATGATCGAAGAGATGCGGGTGATACTAAAAAAGATGCCTTTGAAAGACATGTGAGTATTTTGAGTTTTAAATGTTACATCTTACGCACTTGAACCCTCTGGCTCATGAATTAAATTCCTGGTGCAGTCTACAAAAGAAAGAAAAAGGAAGGAAAAAAGAAAGAGAAAGAAAGAACAAAAGGGAAAGTAAAAAAAACAGTAGGACTTGGCAAATATCTATGTAACTGGCTGATTGTGTATGCTGCTTTGTGTGACACCAAAGGGTTAAATGTGTTTTCAGAAAGTGGTACACTGAAGGAAAAGCTCTGCAGTCAAATTTGTTACCAAATTCCTTTGTTGGCTTCAGCATTCTAAACATTCTGTGTCCCTTCTTTGGGAAGAATGTTGCACACCCTTCTGAATTAACCCTTTGGAGGGTGAATTACTTGTCAGGGCAGTGTATATGATACATGCACTGAACTGGTGATATACGTTTTGATTGGTTCTTAACATTTTTGCAGTTACCAGTCCTGAAAGATTAGCGTTAACTCCTTTTGAACAGATTTAATTTTGTAAGTCAATAATTAACATTTCCTAAATTCTTAAAATCCTATCAGCTGTTATGTTTAAAGCTTACTGATGAGTCAGCACATGATAGTGACATCTAGTGAACTCTCCAAAATTAGTGGTATTGCATTTGCAATGATACTTACTCGTTGTATGGGAGTCCTTTGTGGAGGGATATCCTTGGTTCACTTACAGAGGGTTAAAATAATCCCTCACCCAGCAGCAGATTATTTACATCTGGTTAAACATGTCTTACTGGGTAAATTTTTTTATCATTTTTTATTTTGAAAGTACTGTAATCACTTTTCCATTGTGGGTTCATCCAGCTGTTTGGAGTACAGTTCTCCTTAAGAGATTAGGAGTTTCTCAGCTAGTCAGAGTCCTCACAGTTTACGAAATGCTAAGGTATGTTACTGTGTTCCCAAGAACACATTATTGACTCACTGCCCAGCGCCAGTTTCTGTAACCATTTCATATTTTTCCAGGTAAGTTTTTCTTGTTATCATATCCCGCTAGTTACAAAAGTGTACCAGGTTTATTGAAGTGCATAAGGTGCTTTTGTGTGGCTGATTTCACCAAAAAAAAAGTACTTAGTTGTGTATGACTTTTAAACAGGATCCCTTTGAAGAGTATGAGTCTTCCCGTGACTTGGGGCGACAAGAGAGTGGTGAATGGCGAGACAAAGACTGGAAGCAGCCTCTTGCACCACCGCCGCCGCCACCGCCACCTCTACCGCAAGAAGAACGTGAGAAAACTGACCGAAGGGAACGAGACTGGGAAAGGGAACGTGATCGAGATTTGGACCGCAGGGACAACAGAGAGAGGGACTTGGATCGCAGGGATCGGGAGGAACGTCCACAAAGACCAGATAGTCGTGATAGTCGGGCTTCCAGGGATTCTAGGGCATCCAGGGATTCGGCTAGAGATGAGAAGTTAGTATAAAGTAAAAGTGAAGTTTTCACTGTGTATATCATGAAGGCATGTATGTGGAGTGGAATTATGGCACCATTCTTAAGCACAAGATGGACTTAGTGGTCAGCATCACCCTTCTGCAATTCAGGTTTGTAGGCCTTCCACCCTGTAGCCTACGTAGAATACTGACTGAGTTGTCCTGGCTATTGGGGAGCTATAGCCCACTGACATGCATGTTAAAAGTGATGTGTGACGGGGTTTTCATCTTGTCCTGTTCACAGTGAGGAGTGATGCCTTCTTGATTGACACAGGTTACACCAAACATAAGGCATGTTGAATTTTACATTACCTGTCACCTGAATTTTTACTGTTACAGAATATGTTACTTGCAGCATTGCACTCATTGTGCTTATTAGCATAAACGCCAGTACAAAGTTCATAAAAACGTGCCTAATTAATGTATGAATACTAAACAGCAGAGACACAGTTTTTGTCCTATCTCCAACATCTACAGAAGAATGTGGAAATGATAGAATGGTAGTGTGGTTTGTGTGGCTATATGTTTGGTTTCACGTTTGTTTTCAGGCATCATTACTTGTCATAGTTGTGGTTACATTTTTGTTTATCTGTATCATGTTTGTGATTGTTGTGGAAAATGGCATCGTATAGCAGTTGTGTGGCAGATGGTGCAGATTTGTACTGTTAATATCTTCATCCTGCCCCTGAGAGCATCTTGTACACACAATACCTATTTCTTACTTAATTACTCACCCCATGCAGCAGAGTCCTTGAGAAGCTAACTGGTTTTCAGCCATTTGTTAAATTCCCTGCATTTTATCGAACCCGAAGGTCCATTACAGCATTCACAAGTGCCAGCACCTGTCCCTATCCTAAGCCAGATTGATCCAGTCCATACTCCCACATCCTGCTTCTGAAGATCCATCTTAATATTATCCTTCTGTCTATTCCTGGGTCTTCCAAGTGGTCTTTTTCCCTCAGGTTTCCGCACCAAAACCCTGAATACACCCCTTCTCTCCCCCGTATATGCTACGTGCCCCGCTTATCTCATTCTTCTTGATTTGATCACCCGAACAATATTGGGTGAGGAGTAGAGATTATGAATCTGCTCATTCTACCCTGTTACCTCATCCCACTTAGGCCCAAATATTCTCCTCAACAACCTATTCTCAAACACCCTCATCCTACATTCCTCCGTCAATGTGAAGGATCAAGTTTCACACCCATACAAAACAACAGGGAAGATTATAATTCTGTATATTTTTGGATAGTAAACTAGAAGACAAAAGATGCTGCACCAGCTGATAGCATGTATTGCCTGACTTCAATCTGCTATTACTTGCTTCCTGAAAAGAACTTTGATTCTTCAGGGTTGTTCCCAAATATGTGAACTCCCTTCCACCCTTTCAAAGGAACTATTATCAGTCTTTATATTGTGACTTTGTCCTGCATTCCGATCTCAGGACATAACCACGTACATAGTTTTATGAGCTTTAGGTTTCTGTGACCGTGCATCGTGAGTAAATTGTGAAATGATAGAGAAAACCAACAAGATGCAACAGATGTTTATTTTTAACAATATTGTTAAAAATAAACATCTGTTGCATCT
>Ga0123353_10013809_pt1 | contig 11594 bp, 11 predicted proteins | sample TergutLab28metaG_3_FD_92763 | JGI IMG/M metagenome (GOLD analysis project Ga0123353, IMG submission 92763) | Labiotermes labralis P3 segment gut microbial communities from Petit-Saut dam, French Guiana - Lab288 P3 | ecosystem: Host-associated > Arthropoda: Insects > Digestive system > Gut ... | reverse complement strand
TCAAGCATAAATTTAAAAAGGCGTTGGTTGCGGAGGCTGTAAGAGGTAAATTGAACATCGGTGGCTTGGGTGTAGAGTACGGAAATGTGGGGACCAAGGACAGATTGTCCGGAGAAAAAGAGGGCGCCACCACCAAAAAGCATGAGGAGGATGAAAGTTAGTGGGCCCTTGCCCTTGAAGAGGCCTTTTTGGGATTTTTTGGCGAGGCTGTCGTCAGGACGGCCCTCGACGCTGTTTTTGAAGTCTCGGTGGCTGGAGTGATCGGAAGTGACCTGTTCGGCGATGTGGGGGCTGGATGAGGCTTTGGAGACAGAGGCCGAAGCGGCACTGGATTCGGCTTGCTTGAGAGTATTTTTGGCATTGTTGGTGGACTTGATGTGGCTGGGGCGGGTTTGGTGAGACTCCATGCTGTTGTAGGGGTCGTTTTTTGCTCTATGTTGACCTTCGCTGTTTTTGATGGGCCGCCAATCTTTGTCAACGACAATGTCTGGCGCGTAGATAATTGGAACTGGCGGCTTGTGTGAACGTTTATTGGTTTGATTTCCCGAGGCCATAATGTGGAGATATTATAACATATATTTATATAGTATGGTCATCTTTTGTCTTGGGGGTTGGTGGTGACAAGGCCTTCTTCGGTTTCGCTAGCGATAATTTGAATATGGACGTGGTTTTGGCCGGCGAAGAAAAGCCCCTGCCCTACTGGGAAATTGGCGAGGCGCTTGCGTTCTTCGCCTGTGAGCTTGAAGACGTCGGAGAGTACGTCAACGGCGGAGGAGGATTGCTTGAGCAAGAGCTGCATGCTGGAGTTGGCGACGATGGCGCGGCCCATTTTGCTGCCCATGAAATCTTCGACGTCCTGAGTGATGGTGGTGAGACCGAGATAGTATTTGCGGGCGCGCTTGGCTAGGGAGAAAAGAAAGTTGGCGGAATCCTCATATTTCATAAGCTGCCAGGCCTCGTCGACGAGTAGGAGGCGTTTTTTCTGTTGGGCGCGAACGATATTCCAAACGTGAGAAAGGATGATATACATGGCGACAGGGCGAAGCTCGTCTTCGAGGTCACGAATATTGAAAACAACCATTTGATTATTGATGTCGATATTGCTTTGTTGCGAGAAAATGCCAGCGAAAGTGCCAGAGGTATATTTACGTAGACGTTGGGCAAGTTCTGGACCAGTGCCTCCCATGTGAAGGAGAGTGTCATAGAGATGAATGATGGTGGGCGGGGTGATGGCATGGGTGCTGGGGTCGGAGGTGATGCCGGCGCGAGCGTAGGTGTCGATAAGGGCTTGGTCGAGGTCGGCTTCTTCGTTGGGCCCGAGGGCGGTAATGGGGATGCCGCCGGGGCCGAGCTGGGTGCCGCCGAGCATGAGACGGAAGAGGCCGTGGAGGGTAACGAGATTGGCGCGGAGGGCGTCACCGGCGTCTTCGGTATCGATCACTTTGGGAAGATCAAAGGGGTTGATGCGGACGTCGGAGTTGAGACTGAGTCGGATATAGCTGCCGCCGACGGCGTCGCAAAGTTTTTGGTATTCGTTTTCGGGATCGATGATGATGATTTCGGCTCCGACCATCATGGAGCGGATGGCTTCGAGCTTAACGGTGAAAGATTTACCGGCGCCGGATTTGGCGAAAACGACCATGTTGGCATTTTCGAGAGAGAAGCGATCGAAAATGACGAGGCCGTTATTGTGCATGTTGATACCATAGAGGATGCCTTTTTCTTGAGTAAGATCGGCAGAGGTGAAGGGAAAGCTGGTGGAAATGGCGCCGGTGTTCATGTTGCGGCGGATTTGGAGTTGGTCGGTGCACTGCGGCATGGTGGAGTTCATGCCTTGCTCCTGCTGGGAGGAGGCGACTTTGGAAAAAACCATTTGTTGACCGAAGATGTTTTCGATTTTGTGCTGAACGAACTGGAGTTCGTCGAGCGAGTCGGCGTAGACAGTAAGGTAGAGGCCGAAGCGGAAGAATTTTTCGGCGCCGACTTGGAGTTGGTCGCGGAGCTCTTCGGCGTCGGTGATGGCGGCTTCGAGCTCGGGATCGCGGATGCGACCTTTTTCGGAATTGATGGACATGTTGGCTTCGAGCTGAGTGACTTTTTTGCTGAGGTTTTTCATGACTACGGTGGTGTCTACGGGGTAAATGTACATGGAGATATCGACGACTTCATCGATATTAATGATGGAGCTGAGCCATCCGGTGTAAAGGGAGCGAGGATAGCCATAGAGATATATGGTGCGTCCGTATTTGGTGCCAAGGCGAAAATAAGAACTGAAGATTTCGATGCTGCTAGGGGAGATGAGGTCGCGGAGGGTGGTGATTCCGGCTTCGAAAGCTTTTTGGATTTCAGCGTCTTCTTGGAGTTGGGCTTGGGCGGCGATTTCGGCGGCAGTAAGGCTCTTAGACATTGGCGTTCTCCTTTTCTCCTCTTTTGACGTAAAGATCGGCTACTTTGCTGAAGTCGCCGAGGGGCTCGCGGACAGCGGTATCAGGGTTATTGAAGTTGTAGTAGAGCTGGCCGAGCTCTTTGGTATTTAGGCGGACGGACTGGATGCCGATTTGAAAGAGGCCGGCGATGACGGATTCAACGCGATTATTCATTTCGGAGTTGGCTTTGTCATAAGTGGCGCGATCAATGCGGGTGATGGCGGCCCCTTTATTTTTGCTGAAGGTCTTGAAAAGGTTTTTGGTTTGCTGAACGATTCTTTCGGCGTCGATCGACGAGTAGTACGGGACGACGATGAAGAAGGACTTGTCCATGATGTTGGCTTCTTGGGAGAGGACGTCGATGAAATTAATATAATCGTCCATCAGTACGCCGAGCAACATGTTGTCGTTGTTGCGGCGGATTTCGGAGAGGCGTTCGATGTAGGGCCCGATATCGACGCGTTGAGAGCGGATGAGGATTTGAGTGGTAAAGCTAAGCGAGTTGAGGAAGTTTTGGTAGGAATATTCAACGCCTTCGCGTTCGGTTTCGGACATGAGATCAAAGTTAATAGATTTGCAGGCGACAATGGCACGGAAGGAGCCATCTTTCATGATGACCATGGAATCGCGGATCTCAGAGATTAACAGAGTAGCTTGGGTGCTATTGGGGATCTCTGGATTGGTAGAGACTGGCTCCGGAGAAGCAGGGGCAGCAGAGCCGACAGCTTTGGACTGCTGGGCGGGCGCATTAGGCGCTGGCTGACCAGGTTGATCTGGGTTCATAATGGTTCAATTTTAACACAAGTGAGATAAAAAATGATAAAGATTGAGGCTAGTGGAGGGAGATGAAAACTTCGCTATCCCCCGGCTCTTGTTGGAGGGGGCCGGGATCGTGAGCGGGAGGAGTTTGGTCGACAAATTCGGGTATGGGCTCGGGCGGTTCGTCGGCGATGACGTTGGGAGCGGCAGCAGGTGGGGGGGTCGTTGGGACTACGACGGCGCTGCTGGTGTTGAGGCTGGGAGACGTGGGCGCAGAGCCAAATTTTTGGATGGTGGCGCCTGAACTGGTGAAGGCATTGGCGGTCTCGATGGCGGATTTCATTTGTTGGATGGCGGCGTCGTGCTTGACGGCGGCTTCGTTGCGGGTGGCCATGTTGTTTTCGGCGATTTGGTAGAGATTGTTGGCAGTGAAGTTAGAGGTTTGGTACATGTCGGCGGTGCTGTTGGCTTCGGCGACGATTTCGTCTTTGATGGGACTGAGGTTGGCGCCCTTAATGGCGTGGCCTTCGCTGTCGACGATTTCGGCGAGGAAAGAAAGGCGGTGGCTGGCTTCGTCTTGGCTTAGGTCTTTGACGCGATTGACTTCAACTTTTTTGGGCGCAGTGATGCGGATAGTGGATTCTGGTTGGCCGGGCTCCCAGAAGCGCTTGCGAGATTTGAGATAGAAGGAGACTAAGGCGGCTAAATAGGTTTCCATGGGCTGGTCTTTTTTGAGCGGTAGGGCGAGAGCGCCGAAGAAGAGGATGATGGGTACTGGGATAATAACGAGCAGCGGGAATACCTGGAAAAGAGCCCAAGCTAGCGCGATCATGCCGGCGGTGATGATGAGGTAGATAAACTGACGGAAAGTGAATGGACCGAGAAGCTTGTCGTCAGCCTCGACGTCTTGGGGGACTTTGTATTGAGCCATATGGGCATTATAGCATTGTTCGGGCAAAGGAAAATCCGCGCGAGGCGCGGATTTTCAAAAGGTGCGTAGTGACGGTGAGCCGGCTCAGTTGATCTTGATCCTGAGTTTGCGGGCGATCTCGGGGTTCATGGCGTCTCTCATAGCGGCAGCAGAAGGCTTATTGATCCCGGTGATGGCGGTGTTGAGCCAGTTTTTGATGTCGGCGGAGATTACTTCTGTGTAGTTGAGGTCGCTGTTTGGGTTGATGAGATCGGCTTCGTTGTAGTTGTCGCTTAGATATTTGGCAGTTCGGTTAAGAGCGTCGAAAGTTGGTTCTCTCAGGGCGCTGAGCTGCTTTGGAGTCATTCTGGAGAAGAAGTTCTTGACGTTGGTACGAATGAAACCTTTGTGCACTTCAGCGAAATTCTGAGTCTTTTTGGACTTTTCGACTAGTTTGTCGTAGTTCGGATCGCTGGTGTCGGTGGGCATTGTGAGAGAGGAGATGCCGCCGGTGAGAAGAGCCTCGAGATCCGCAAGCTGCTTTCTGCCTATATTTTTGGAGGTGGCAGCAGAGCGGAGCTGTCTGAGGCTGAAGCCGAGAATAGACTCGGGACCGCGAATTCCCAGGTGGCCTGTTTTGGCCATTTCGAGGATGAGGGCGAGATCTTGGGAGCCGCCGATATTCGGGTCGGTAATGTCGCCGAGAAGAGCGGAAAGGGTAAGTCCGTCAGCGATATCGGCGCTGTCGCCAAACCGGCTCCTGCCTCCGGCAAAATCTCCGAATGAAATGAACGCGCTAATAGGCAGGTCGGCGTTGGCCCACTCGCGTCGAACACGCAGAGCTTTAGCGTATGCCCAAAGTACCGCGCTGTCGTTTTTGCAGCGGTTGAGGGCATGAATCAGCGGATAAATCGCTCCTTCTGCGATGTCGGATGCCAGGGCGAAGAGGACGTGGATTATCAAGTCGCAACGTTCTCTTTCGACCAAGCATTCGATGGCTGCTTGGAGGGCAGGCGGATTGGGGCTTGCCAGGGCATGGCGCAAGGCTTCCGCGACTTTTCTGCTGTCGGGTTGCTCATGGAAAAGCGCTAGGTGGCCTGAGCGGAGGCGATTGTGACACTCTTTAATTTCGAGGGCGGCTGAGGCTGCTGCGTTTGACTTGCTGGTGGTGATTTGGGAGGGGGGGGTTTTCCAGTAGTCTACAACTACTTGGCTGTTTTGGTATTCCATGATGAATACCTCCTTTTTAAAAAGCTCAACCTTTGGTGGCGCACAGGCTCAGCAAAGGATTGGCAATTATATTGTACTTTATTTTACAGAATAGTCAAGGGGCCCCACCGATTGAGAGATCGAAACTTCCTATAGATTGAGGCCAAGTTTGCGGGCGATCTCGGGGTTCATGGCGCCTCTCATAGCGGCAGCAGAAGGCTTTTCGACGCCCGTGATGGCGGTATTGAGCAAGGCTTTTATGTCGTCGTGGATTATCTCGTCGTTGTTGAGGGCGCTGTTTGGGTCTATAAGGTCGGCTTCGCTGTATTCGCCGCTTAAGTATTTGGTAGTTCTATTGAGGGCGTTGAAGGTGGCTTCTTTCATGAAGCTGAGCTGGCCTGCAGACATTAGTTGGAGGTATTTTCTAGTATTGGATTGGATGGCGTCGCGGTGTGAATCGGCAAACTCTTTGGTTTCATTAAATTTCTTGACCAATTTACCATAGTTCGGGTCACTGGTGTCAGTGGGCATTTTAAGAGAGGAGATGCCGCCGGTGAGAAGGGCGTTAAGATTGGTGAGCTGTTCTCCGTCCATGCGGCCAGAGGAAGCGGCAGAGCGGATTTGTTTGAGCTTGAAACCGAGCATGGTTTCGGGGTCGTTCGGGTTGATTTGGAGGTTGCCTTTTTTAGCAAGGTCTAGGATGAAGTCGAAGGTGTTGCGGTCTTGGGTGGCGGCAACGACTGGGTCGGCGATGTCACCGAGAAGGGCGGAAAGGGTAAGACCAGCAGCGATATCGGCACTGTCGCCGGGTCGGTGCTTGCCGCTGGCGAAATCTTCGAACGAGATGAACTCATCAATGGGTTGACCGTTGGCAGCCTTACCACGGCGGACGTTGAGGGCTTTGGCGTAGGTAGCAAGAGGCGCACTATCGGCCTTGTACTTGATGAGGACGTCGGCAAGGTGTTTCTGCATGCTTAAGTTTAGGTTATCCGCAGTGCCGTGCTGGACAAGACCTTCGACGATAAGATCGAAGTCGCCACGGGTAGCAAGGTTGTCGATAGCGGCTTCCATTTCGTTATAGTTGCCGCTCTGGATGGAGTGTTTGTAGCGGGCGAGGATTTCTTTGGTGCGGGCGGTTTGCTCGAAGAGGGTGTTGTAGTTGTCTCTGGCATCATGATCGGCTTTGATCTTCATGGCAATAGCGGAAGCGATGATGTTGTTAATGCCCTTTTCGCCAAGAGCGCCAGCTGTATCGTTAATGGCTTGAAGCCGACCAGCATTGCTGGCGGTTTGTAGCTCGACGAGGCGAGCGTCTTCTGCTGCGGTGCGGTCGGTTCGTTCGGTGAGAGCGGCTAGTTCGCGTGCGCTTTCAATACGGTTGGCGTAACTTTCGAGGTTGGACAATTTAATAGATTCGGCCCTGGCGTCTTGGAGCTTGTTGGCGTCGACACCGCTGATAATTTGCTCGTTATTTTTCGTAAGACGATTAAATTGAGCTCGGTTACGGATTCTTTTATCTGCGTTTTCTGAGCCGTACGCCTCCGTGGTGTTGTAGCCTTCATCGAAGTCGCCGGCGATTTTTTTGATTTTGCCTTGGTTTACTAGGTTGTCGCCCTGGATGCCGTAGAGACGTTGGCCGCGATTGGTAAGAGTGCCGGCCCTGTTGAGGCGGCGATTGAGGCGATTGTCTTTATGATAAATACTTTCGGCTGAATTGGCTTGGCCACGCAGCTTGTTAGTCTCGGCGTATTTGGCAGCGTCTTCCTCGCGACGCAGTTTGCGGTCAGCTAGGTAACGAGAAAGACTTGCAGATGGCAGACGGCTAGTGGCTTGGTGTTTTTGTTTGGCGGAGCTGCGGTTCGAGTCAGCCCAGGTGCTGATGCCCTTTTGAGCGGGAGCGGCGAGCTTGCCAATGCCGGTGCTGATGGAGCCGAGGATGGTCTTGCTCATTTTCATGAGCGAGAAGGAGAAGAAGAGGGGTAGAACCTGAACAGCAATGCCGAGAATGACGCCGAAGATGTTGGTGGCGCTGCTGATAATGACCCAGCTGGCGAGTTGGGAGGCGCCGAAGAGGACGGCAAATATGGGATAGAAGATGAGCATTTGCAAAAGAATGTCTTTCCATTTTTTGAATAATTTTTCGGTGTTGGGGAGGAGATAGGCGACGAAGGCGAGAGGGGCGATCATTATTAAGATGATGATGAGGGCTTGACGGGCGGCCATAGTGATGAGAGCGGAGACGACGGCGACGATGCCGGCAAAAATGACGGGGACGAGCATCCAGAGGGCGGCGCCGATGCCGCCAGCGAGGACGAGGCCGCCGATGGTGATGCCGGCGCCGACGGCGACGGTGCCGAGGATGGAGCCGGCGATTTCGCCGACGGAATAGCTGATAGTTTCGCCAGCGGTGGCGATTTCGTAAATGTTGGTGAATATGCTGCCGAGTGCCTGGCCGATGACGTTGCTAACGTCGACGGCGAGGGCGCAGATGATGTAGCTAAGGTTGACGAGAATGGCAGCAATAATGATGCGAGGTAAGACTTTTTTGATGCCGTAGTTGGTGAGGCCAAGCCCAGTGAGCTGGGAATAGATGACGACGAGGATGAAGATGATGAATAAGACATTGGTGATGTTTCGGACATACTCCCACACGAGATAGATTGGAGAATCCTGGTCGGTAGAGATGGGGTTGACCCTGATGAGGTCTTCTATGATGTGGTAGACGGAGTCAATGGCCTTGGCTAGGGTGCCAGTGACGGGGCAGATGAGCCAACCGATACCGCCGACTTGGTCGTAGCAGGTGGCGTCGGTGGTGACAGCTCCATCCTCTGGTGGTTCGGCGGCGTCGGGATTATCGGGGTTGGGCTGGACGATGATGGGGGCGTCGGGATCTGGAACAGGGTCAGCAAAGACGTTTTGGGAAGAGAGAACAAAAAGGAGGCCCATAGCGGCAAATATTGAGTATAAAAAATACAGGAGCCTCTTTTTCATGGCTTCTTAAATTATAGTACACATAAGCTCTTTTGTCAAGAGATTTTGCAGTTTTTTGTAGGGGTTTTTTGAGTTGTGCTATAATTTGGGTAAGTATGAGTGATTTTGAGCAAGAATTTATGTCGCGAGTGCAGGAGGACGGAAAAGCTCTGAAAGGTAGTGCAGGACCGGGCGGACGTCCTGAGAAGAAGCCGATTGATAAGAGATGGATTTTGATTGGAGGACTTATTGTGTTTCTGGTGGTGGTGTTGGTGGTGCTGAATCTGGTTGCTGGAGGCCGGGGAGAGGCGGCAATAAGCAAGGGTTTTGTTGTGGGGACGTGGAGTTGCGAAGATGAGTCGGCCGTAATTTTCTATGAGAATGGGAGCGTATCGTGGGCGAGAAAGGGGGCTACTATCGAAGATGAGTATGTAGTGGACGAGGAAGTGATAAAGTTTGGAGCAGTAAACGTACGGAGAAGCGGCGAGCGGATGGCTATCGATACAATCGATGGCGATCAGATAGTTTGCGAGAGGACGCGAGATGAATAAGAGGGTCTTGCTAGGGCTCTTTGCCTTTTTGCTGGTGGGGTGGCTGAATGTAATGTGGGGGCAGGGAGTGTGGGCGGCGAGTACTACTATAGGACAGCCGGGGCATACTATAACAGTAACAAGGACCGTAAGGGAGGTTGAGTGCGAAATGTTGTCGCCAGTGGGTCCTTTGCTGACGGCTCCACGCCCGCTAGTTTGCAAGCTGCACTATCTGGCGTCTTCGTCCCCGACTTCATCTGGCCGAGGCTATGATGTGGTGGATTATGACCAGGCGTGGGCGGGGGCGCATACGCCATCGGAGCAAAGTGCGGAGATAGAGAAAGACTTGCGTCTCGCAGGCTTGTACAGTGGCGTTTGGGGTGGAGGATGGGGGGGGAGTACGGGCGGTGGGGTGGCGGTTCGCTGTAGTGCGTACGGAAATTCCACTGGAGGCGGATCGTCTATAAGGATCGATAGGGATGGCAGTAATACGGTGACGTATAATGCGAAGAGTCGTGATTGCCACATTGTGGGGGATCAAGCTGGCGTATCGTTAAGCAGGGGGGAGAACATATTGTCTGTTTCGGATGCGGACAAACTGATTAGGTATTTAGAAGGCGATTCGGACACAAAACGGGTGGGCGAGGGGGCCGGAACGTGGGATTCAGGAATTTCGGAGGAGGAAGCTAGGAAAGAAAAATGCGTGTCGATTTTGCCGAAGAGATGGTGCACTGGGAATAATGGGATTTGGGAGATATTGGGGCTGGTATTGGATATTATGACGATGGGCATAGGGGTGTTGGCGACGATCGGCTTGGTGATCAGCGGTCTGCAGTGGCTGACGGCGCGGGACAAGGAGGATCAGATCGTGAAGGCGAAGAGTCGGATCTTTAATATTGTAATTGGTTTATTGGTTTGGGCTCTGATGTGGATAGTCTTGTCGTGGCTAATGCCGGGTGGATTGAGAGGGTTTAATTAATGAAAAAGATTTTGATGGTGATAATGGTTGTGGCGGTAAGTGTTTTTGGCGTGGGGATGTTGTCGCCGACGCCGGTGATGGCGGGGTGCGACGACTCGTTTTTGACTTTCCCCCCTTGGTATCGCGGGCTGACGAAGGCGGATTGTAGCTTAGTAAAGCCGAAGGTGGATGGGGGGGTTGGGGATATTGAGTTGGCGACATTTGTATGGATTATAATTTTGAACATTTTGGCGATATTGTTCAGCTTGGTGGGGTATTTGGCGCTTGGGTTCGTGATTTTCGGCGGGTACTTGTATGTGATGGCGCGTGGTGATTCGTCGCGGATTGTGAAGGGCAAGAAGACGGTGATATCGGCGCTGGTTGGGTTGGTCATATGTATTTTGGCGTCGCTAGCTGTGCATACGATCGTGACGATTATAACGGAGGCGCTTTGACATGAGAGAGATGTTTTTTGGGTTGATGAGGAAGGTTGCTGAGGGGCTGAATCCGCCCGATCTGCCGTGTGCTAAGGGCGGGTGCAAGGGCAACGAGATGGACTTAGTTGGCCTTTTGGGCTGGGTGTATGTGGCGGTTGGCGTGTTGGGGGTGATAGTGATTATCATTGCGGGCATACAATATATGACGAGCGAGGGAGAGCCCGAGAAGACTAAAAGGGCGCAGGCGACAATTACTTACACTGTGATTGGATTGATCATAGTGACGGCGGCGGCGGCGATTGTGGGTTTTGTGTTAGGAGCATTTTGATGAAGAAGAAATTGACATTGGTGTTGGCGGTGATGGCTATGATGTTCTTGGTGGCACCGTGCCCTGCCCCAGCGATGGCGTTGAGCTGGGATGACGACCCGCTTTGTAAAAAGTTGACCGATCCTGCGGAACGGGAGCTGGCGGGGTGCAATAATACTGGAGATATCTTTGATAAAGTTCCTGGGGCGGTGACGGCGGTGTTTTCAGTGGCGGGGATTGTTGCGGCCGGAGTGATTATTTTTGGTGGCGTGAGGTACTCGATAAGCCAGGGTGATCCAGGCAAGGTGAAAAAAGCCAAGGACACAATTATGTATGCGGTGGTTGGCCTAATGGTGACCTTGTTGGCGTTTACGATTGTGATATTTGTTTTGGGAGGGATATAGCCTGGATAGACTGTTGAACATAATGGGGGATGCGACGGGTTCGATAAACAGCAGTTTGGACAAGGCGACTGGGAGTGCCCCGACTTCGGATGGTATAAACGAGCCGTTGCGCGCCATTATATTGTTGGTGCTTTTTTCGGTGGGAGCGGTGGCTGGGGTGATGATTATTTTGGGCGGAGTCCAATATTCTGCTTCACAGGGTGATACCCAGAAGGTGAAAAAAGCCAAGGATACAATCATGTACGGCATTATTGGCCTGGTGGTGGCGATATTGGCTTTTGCGATTGTGGAATTTGTGCTGAGATCCGTGTTTTAATGTTTAGTAGTGAAATAAGGACAAGTAGGCTATAATTTGAAGAAAGGAAAAAGGAGAAAAAATGATGACTAGGTTGGGTAATAAAGTGAAGATAATGTTGGCGGGCGTGCTGATGTTGGCGGGCGTGGCGGGGATGACACTTCCGGCGGCTGGAGCATTAGACTGTTCAGATAAGTCGGCAGCAGATTGCGCTAGGGAGGGAGTGAGCGGGGTCGATCCGGATGGTGGCAGCAGAGAGTTGACTGATACGATCAAAGCTATCATCAACACAGTTATTTTTGCCGTGGGCATTGTCGCGGTAGTGATGGTGATTTTGGGTGGTGTTCAATATTCTACCTCACAAGGCGATACTCAGAAGGTGAAAAAAG
>Ga0123353_10013808_pt1 | contig 11594 bp, 10 predicted proteins | sample TergutLab28metaG_3_FD_92763 | JGI IMG/M metagenome (GOLD analysis project Ga0123353, IMG submission 92763) | Labiotermes labralis P3 segment gut microbial communities from Petit-Saut dam, French Guiana - Lab288 P3 | ecosystem: Host-associated > Arthropoda: Insects > Digestive system > Gut ... | reverse complement strand
TAGCAGACCAAAAGAGCAGCAACAGTGTGAAGGAAAGCCACGGGGCGCCGCCCCGCACCCCGCTGGGAGGTGCGACCTCCCAGACCCTGCGGAGGGTGGGCATTTAAACTTGCAATTTGCAATCCGCATAGAAATCACCTAAAAAGCTGGTATACCCCACGAAAAAGTAGTATAGTAACATATATGGAACAACATCACGATCATATGCACCCGCACGGAAAGCGGCACAAGCATCTGCGCATCCTCATCCCAATTCTCATGTTGCTTGGATTGGCGCTCCTGTTTATCTTCAAACACTTTTTTTATGTGCCTGCGTTTGTATTGCGCACGGATGATCTGCGCATGGAGGATTTGCGTGCACAAAACCTGCCCGTTATCCTCGTCTTCGGACGCGATGGCGACGCAGAAAGCGCGCAGATCTATGACGCACTGGCGCAGTTCGCGCCGGAAATGCGTGGGCGCGTATGCATACGCTATATAGACGTGGAAAGCAATCCGCGCACCGCAGAACAATTCGATCCCATCTCCATACCTTGCAGCTTTTTCTATACATCCGACGGCAGCGCATACGCACCCTCAGACGCGGTGCAGCGCATGGGTTTGGAATTCACTTTGGTGACCGAGCAGGGCGCGCATACGCAAACCGTCTGCCGAGGCGCGCTCACCGAGGCCCGGTTGCATATGATACTGGAGGATATGGAATGACGCAGCTCTTCTCCCTGTCTGCGGGCGCGGCATGGGCTATGCCGCTTGCCGCGCTGCTCTTGGGCCTGCTTACATCGTTTACACCCTGCTGCCTGTCCTCTGTGCCGCTGGTGCTGACCGTTGCGGGCGGCCGCCCGCAGAAAACTGCCTTGCGCCTGTCGCTGGTCTTTGTGCTGGGTATGGCCTGCACCTTCTGTATATTCGGCTTGCTGGTTTCGGCACTCGGGCAGCTTATCGACCTACACGCAAAGTGGTGGAACCTGTGCATCGCGGCACTGCTCTGCCTGATGGCCCTGCAAACCTGGGAGCTGTTCACCTTTATCCCTTCCCGCCGGAGCGGAATCGCCAAACAGGGAGCCAAGGGCTATGGCGCCGCGTTCGGCGCGGGCATATTGGGCGGTCTGTTCAGCTCCCCCTGCTGCACGCCCGTATTGGTCGCCCTCCTCGCGCTGGTGGCGGACGGGCAGTCCGTATGGTTCGCATTTCTCATCCTGCTCTGCTATTCCGCAGGCCACGGCGCGCTGGCGGTAGTGACGGCAGGCAGCGCGGGTCTCGTGCAAAAAATGCTGCAAAGCGAAAAATACCACAAGCTTGGCAGCGCCATCCGCATCATCCTGGGCATCGCAATGCTGGGCTTGGGGTATTACTTCTTTTGGATGGGAATCTGAAAAACAAGCCAAACGATCAGTTTGATGGCGGCAAATCGTCCAACGAATCAATCGCCACCAGTGGTTGCCCCATCCATTCTATTTCGCCGTTCGGCGACCAAAGGGCTTTGTTGACATTGAGATAGTAGATGGTAATAGGATGCTCGCCATTAAACCGCAAGCCTAAAGCTCCTTCACGAGGTTCTGCGCTCAACGGCGGACCATCCAAGAATACAAGCGCGTCCAAATCGGGCAAGTCCCGCATATCCCAAAATGCAATCCGCTCCACAGTACCCTCGAAGATGATGCGCTGGATGCCGGTACTGCGGATTGGATGCCAATCCATAAATATAATAGCGGAAGGAATGCGAATCTCTTTCAGTCCTGAACAGCCTATTACAACAGAAGGCATCAAGCTCGTAATATTAGGGGGGAGCACCAATTCTGTAAGGGAATCGCAACCCACAAATACTTGTCCATCCAAATGTTGAATTGAGTCTGGCAACAGAACCCATTTCAGGTTCATACAATCGAAGAAGACATTATCTTGAATTTCTCTTAGACCAGAAGGCAGGCTGATCTCTTCTAGCAAGAAGCACTCATAAAACGCTTCGCTCGTAATATATGTCACACCCGGTTTTAAGAGCGCACGAACCATATTTTGCGTGATCTGCTGCACGGCTTCCTGATCATCGCCGAAGATGAATTCTCCCCATTCCGCCATACCCGTGTCATTCTCAATCACTAAAATGCGCAAGTCTTCCGCATACCACCAGTTTGGTGTATCAATGCTCGAAACTTCCGTTTCAAGAGCAGGCGTATTTGCAGGTATGACTGCGTGCTCAGTAGATAGCGGTATGGGCGAATAAACCTTTTCAGCGTTACATGATATACATGATACAAATAGCATCAACAGCAAAAGGAGACACAAAGCAAAAGTAAATCTTCTCATGGTCAACCGCCGTCCTTAACCGCCGGGACAAACTCCCCATACTCAAACACCTTCCTAAGCCCCCCCTCACCATCATGGCTGAAAGTCACCTTCTCACTCGGCAGGCAGAAATGCATGGCGTCGCTGGTGCCGTTGTAATAGTGGCCCCACTGGAAGCCCGCGCGGTAGAAAGCCAGTTCATAGAGCAGATAGTTGATGATGCTGTCGGGGATGCTGAGCGCGGTGGCCTCGTAAGCCCCGCTGTAGGCGAAATCATAATAGCTCTGCCCGTCTTCTTCCTTGATGCCGTTATAGACTAAGCAATTGTTCACCTCGTCCGCGATCAGCTTCTTGTTCTCGCGGACATTGCTGTTGGGGATAAGCGAAGCGTTCACATCGCTGGCCGCGCCGAAGGCGTGCGCGGAAATCATGGTCAATTGCGAATTGAAACGGGAGACATAACTGCCGTTATAGGTGAGCACCAACGCCGTGAGCGGCAGCACGCCGCTGTCGCCGTTCGTGCCGGAAACGCGCACATAGCCGTTTTGCAAATACTCCATCGCTTCGTTATAGTAAGGCACGCCGTCCACGTGCACGATCCAGGCTCGCTCGGTGAAGAAGGTGAGGGAGACGATATATTCCTGCTCCCACAGCGGGTCGGCGACGATATAGCGCCCCTCCACCCACTGGTAGCGATAGCAGAAGCGTTCGGGGTCGCCGAAAAAGTCGAGCGCGTTTTGATAGCCGCCATCAAAATCCGCCTTCTTAATCAGTTCCCAGGTATCGGAAAGGACATAGAAATTGCCGTCAAACAGTTCGCGCCACTCGCCCCCCGCGCAGGCGGATATGGTCAGCCTGTGTACGCCTGTCTGCAGCAGCGAAAGATCCAGCAACTCATTGAGTGTAGCAGGTGGATTCCCCTCATTCCCCTCCACTGGAGGGGTGCCGCTGTCAAGCGGCGGGATGGTCTCCTCCGGTTCCGTCTCATGCAAAACCGTATACGCCGCCAGCAAATCCTCCGACGTATAGCGGTAGGGATAGCTCCCGTTCTCCGTCACATAATAGGTCGCATCGCCCGTATCCGCCGCCAAAACGGTCTCCGCACCGAAGGGATAGATCTCGTTCCCACTGCGTGAGCAGGTGAGCACGACGGACAGATTCGTAATGGGGTAATTCGAATAGACGGAGAAGTTCAAGTCCATATCCGTACCCAAGAGATGATAGTCACCCTCCGATGCGTCGGGCAGAAGGGTTCCCGTCTCCATATAGAGCAGCACGGGTGCGGGCGTGGGCAAGGGCGTGGGCGTCGGCGGGGGTTCCTGCGTCGGTTCGGGCGCAGGTGTGGGCGTTTGCGCGCAGGCGCAGAGCAAGAGCAATGCCGCGATAAGAATTGCGAGTGCGCGCTTCATAATATGACCCTCCACGTTGTATACTGTGAATCCAGTATACAACGCAAACTCTCATTTAACAAGAGCGTTTCAACGATTCAGCATGGCAATTGCAGGTGCAAATAAACATTTGCCCACAATATGCGCTGATTATCGATTCAAATCAACGTTTCCGCATCCCTACTGCACCGAAAACGAAACATCATCCAAATTGAAAAACTGATTCCCGGTGCTCTTCACAGAAAAGACAATCTCTGCGGCAACGGCGTCGGCGGGAGCCGCCGCGCTGAGCTTGTTATAAGAGGTATATACGTTCGGAATATCCCCCGCCCTAACCTCCAATTGCAAGCCGAGACTGCTGCCCGCGTCGGATAAAAAGATAACGACTGCCATCAGCGTGACATTCGCCCCGTCGCCGCGTCCGTGAAAGGAAAGCGAATAAAAGCAGCCCCCCTCTATCGGCACAATCTGGCTTAGCACCGCGCCGTTGAACATGGCCGCCGCCGCGTTCCCGGTATGCACCTGCGCCCGCGCGGTGTCGATCGTCAAGGGCCCGGCGGTTGACCACCCAGCAAAGCCGTTCTCCATCCCGCCGTTCACAACCAGCTCCCCTGTAGCCGCGCAGGGGCAGGCGTGCAGACCCGGGGTTCCCGGTTGCGATCCACGACAGCAACGCAGGAATAGACAGCCGAAGCAAAGACCCCCGATATTCGGTTTGATACACCTATAATTCATTTTCGTCTCCTCAAAGATCCTACCATACTAATATGTTCCCAAGAACCAATCTGCGAAACAAAGCAGGCATTCACAAAAATCCCACACCTTGCACAGTATATAGCAGTCCCTCTTTTGGAGGGCAATACACAAATGAAAGGAATTGGGATTATGTTTGGTTTATTTGGATTGGGGAACCGCTGCTGCTGCAATTGCAGGGAGCCGTTTTTCGGCCGTTCCGTATTCAACGGCTGCGACGGCCATTGCGACCGGGGCGGTCGTTTCGACCGCGGCGCTCGTTTCGAACGGTGCGATTGTGACTGTGGGTTCCACGGCGACCGCTGTGATTGCGACCGTTTCGACCGCTTCGACTGCGACCACTGCGATAAGTGCGACCGCGACTGCGACCACTGCTTCTGAAAGTAAAAGGCAACTCTAAACCGCTTGACAGCAACGCCAAGCGGTTTTTATAATTCAATATAATCCTTCGTGACGAAAGGGAACACAATTTGGATATAAAATGAACACAATTTCGCAAAATATTTTTCGCAAACTATTGATATTTCGTTCACATACTGTTATAATTCGCTTGTATATATATGCCTACGTAACGTGCATGCCTTGCGTGCGCATATATGTCATTCGAATTTGAGGAGGATATCATGAAGAAGCTCTTCGGTAAAAAGATCCTTGCCGTGCTGGTCGCACTGGTGATGGTGCTGGCATTGGTGCCGGCGATCGCTCTGGCCGCGCCGGATACGGATTCAATCGTCATCCTGTACACCAACGACGTGCACGGCGGCATCAACGACGGCGCGAAATATGCCGGCGTTGCGGGCCTGAAAGACGCAATGGAGCTGGAATATGACAACGTATTCCTCGTAGACGCGGGCGATGCCGTGCAGGGTTCTCCCTACGCGTCCCTGACGCTTGGCGAGGTGGTCATCGAAGTCATGAATGAAGTGGGCTATAATGTCATGGCTCTCGGCAACCATGAGTTCGATTACGGTTTACCCCAGCTCTTGAATCTGCGCGATATGGCGAACTTCCCCATGCTCTCGGATAATTTCACGGATCTCAACACAGGGCTGACCGTCAGCGGGTTCGGGAAATATGAGATTTTGACGGCCACCAACGGCAAGAAGGTCGCCATCGTGGGTCTCACCACCCCCGAGGCCATGACGAAGGCTTCCCCCGCCGCGTTCCAGGATGGCAGCGGCAACTGGATCTATGATTTCAACAATGCCGATATCGCCGCCACCACGCAGCCGACCATTGATTATGTGCGTGGCTCAGAGGGCGCGGACTACGTTATTGTCCTCGGCCACTTAGGCGTTGACTTGCAGAGCTTTCCGTGGCGCTCCACCGACTTTATAGCGAATATCGAGGGTGTCGATGCGTTTATCGATGGCCACAGCCATACCGTCAGGGCGGGAGGCACGGTCAGTGATAAGAACGGCGATCCCGTCGTCCTCACCCAGACGGGTACCAAGCTGGCCAATATCGGCAAGCTGATCATCGCCGCTGACGGGACCATCACCACAGCGCTCGTAAAGGCTGCCGACGTGCCGCAGAGCGCCGCTGTGCAGACCTTTGTAGATGGCAAACTCGCCGCGCTGGATCCGATTCTGAACGCCAAGGTCGCAAGCTCGGATGTGAAGCTGACCGTGAACTTTGAAGCGGGGGATTCCCGCCCCTATGCAGGTGCCGTCGGTTCCCGCGCGGTTCGCAAGGTCGGAACCAATCTGGGCGATCTGTGCGCCGATGCATACATCGACCTCTTTGAACGTCTCTATGACGGCGCGGATATTGCGTTCGTCAACGGCGGCGGCGTCCGTGAAAATATCCTGCCGGGCGACATCCTTCTTTCGGATATCATCAAGGTGCATCCGTTCAACAACACGGCCTGCCTGATTGAAGTTACGGGCCAGGAAATCTTGGATGCCTTGGAATTCGGCACAATGATGGCTCCCTTCGCGGAGTCCGGCGGTTTCCCACAGGTATCCGGTGTCACCTTTGAAGTACATTCCTATATCCCCAGTTCGGTCGTTTTGGATCCCGGCGCGGGCAACGCATTTGTGCGTGTCGACGGCGAATACCGCGTCAAGAACGTTATGGTCGGCGGTGTTCCCTTGGTACTTACCCAGACTTATACGCTGGCAGGCCACAACTTCATGCTGAAGGACGGCGGCGACGGCTATTCCATGTTCAAGGGCAACACCGTGCTGCTGGATCAGGTCATGGTCGACAACGAAGTCCTGAGCAGCTATATCGTGGAGACCTTGGGCGGCAACATCAGCGCGACTTCCATCTATGCCAAACCCGAGGGTGAAGGCCGCATCACCTTCATCACAGACCCGGATCATTGGTACATCGCCCCCGAAGAAATCGCCCAGGTCGGGGATTTGGTCGAATATGTCATTACGCTGACCGACTTGACGGCGGATATGCTCCTCGGCTATTTCGGCATCGAACTGCTCTATGACAGCTCGAAACTGCTCGTCCGTGCCATAGATACCGCTTTTACGGGCGGCGAATTGTTGTATAACCTTGCCATAGCGGACGAGATCCGTGCGCACTTCGAGTCCGCGACGGGCATTGCGCTCGCTATCGACGCGGATGGTACTGCCCCCGTGCTGACCATCACCTTTGAGGTATTGAATACCGCCGTACCGGGTGATGTGCTCCCCATCGAATTCCGCGTCCTGCCCAACGGCGACTTGGGACTCTATGATAAGACGACTCTGGCAGAACTCTATCCCCTCTGGTATGTGCAGAACGGTTCCATCACAATCATCCTCACACTTCCCTGCGGCTGCACCTGCGAAGAGTGCTTGGAAGCGGGCGAATGCGATGGCAGCTGTGACTGCGGTTGTTCGCTCCCCTGCGGTTGCCACTGCGAGGATTGCATGGCGCCTGGTGCCGATCCTTGCGACGGCAGCTGCGACTGCGGCTGTGGCTATGCGGACAAGGAAGACCTGCTGGCTGCAATCTTGGAAGCGTTGGCTTTCATGGATAGCGATGCCTTTGATAAGCTGTCCAAGGAACTGCAAGACCTGTGGATTGCAACGGTCGGGGCCGGTATCGAATCATACCTGAACCACGACGCCACGCAAAAGGAAGTGGACGATGCGACGGATGCCATCAACCGCTTGAAGAAGACAGGTGAAACCGAGATAATCTTCGCCGTGGCAGGCGTCCTGTTGCTGGCCGTGGCAGGTCTGGCCTATGTCTCCCTCCGCAGGCGCAGATACAACTAAACCATTCATCTAACCCCAAAACGGGAGGGTGCTTACCCTCCCGTTTTTACGCGAGGTATGCCATGCCCGATATACAGACGCTTCCGTTCAAAGTCGTTTCCCCCTTTCAGCCCTGCGGCGACCAGCCGGAGGCGATTGCCGCGCTATCTGCGGGCGTGGAGCAGGGGGAGCGCATGCAGGTGCTGCTCGGCGTCACGGGCAGCGGCAAGACCTATACGATCGCAAAGATGATCGAGCGCGTACAGAAGCCCACGCTCGTACTCGCCCACAACAAGGTGTTGGCCGCGCAATTATGCAGTGAGCTGAAAGAGTTTTTCCCGCACAACGCGGTTGAATATTTCGTCTCCTATTATGATTATTACCAGCCCGAGGCCTATATCGCATCCAGTGATGTGTATATCGAAAAGACAGCGGAAGTCAACGAGGAGATCGATAAATTGCGCCATTCCGCCACCTGCGCCCTGACTGAGCGGCGGGATGTGATCATCGTCGCGTCCGTCTCCTGCATCTATGCGCTGGGTGACCCCGAGAGCTATAAGAAACTCTCCCTCTCCCTGCGTCCGGGCATGCAAATCTCCCGTGAGAGTGCGATGCGCAAACTCATTGAAATGCAGTATAAGCGCAATGACACGGATTTTCAGCGCGGAACCTTCCGCGTGCGCGGTGACGTCCTCGATATCTTCCCCATCAACGAGAGTGAGCGCGCCATACGCGTCCACTTCTGGGGGGATGAGATAGAGAATTTGCAGGAACTGCGCCCCGCCACAGGCACGGTTACGGGCGGGCGCACCCACGTCGTCATTTTCCCCGCGTCCCATTATGCGACGGATACGGAGGTCATGCGTGCCACGATGACACAAATCGAACTCGACCGCGACCTGCGCGTGCAATTCTTTGAAGAGAGCGGCCGCCCGCTCGAGGCCGAGCGCATCGGCAACCGCACCCTGCAGGATATGGAGATGATGCTGGAAATAGGGTATTGCAACGGCATCGAAAACTATGCCCGCTATTTCGACGGCCGCGCGCCGGGCGCGCCGCCCTATACCCTGCTGGATTATTTCCCGAAAGATTTTCTGCTCGTCGTGGACGAGAGCCATGTCACCCTGCCGCAAGTCGGCGCCATGTACCGCGGCGACCTGGCGCGCAAGACGGAGTTGGTGGAATACGGCTTCCGTCTCCCCGCCGCGTATGACAACCGCCCCCTGACCTTCGAGGAGTTTGAAGCAAAGATCCCCCAATTCGTCTGCGTCTCTGCCACGCCCGCCAAATACGAGCGTGAGCATGCAAGCCGCATCGTCGAGCAGATCATACGCCCCACGGGTCTGGTCGACCCCGAGCTGTCCGTGCGCCCAGTCACGGGCCAGATAGACGATATCCTCGCCGAAGTGAAGAAAACAGCAGCCGCGGGCTTCCGCACGCTCATCACCACGCTCACCAAGCGTATGGCCGAGAACCTCTGCGAATATTTGGACAGCATGGGCGTGCGCGTGCGCTATCTGCACAGCGAAATCGAGACCTTGGACAGATTGGAAATCATCCGCGACCTGCGCTTGGGCGAGTTCGATGTATTGGTCGGCATCAACCTGTTGCGCGAAGGCCTGGATCTGCCCGAAGTGGGCCTGGTCGCCATTCTGGACGCCGACAAGGAGGGCTTTCTGCGCTCGGCCACCAGTCTGATTCAGACCATAGGCCGCGCCGCGCGCAATGCGGAGGGTCGCGTCATTCTATACGCGGATGAAGTGACGAACGCCATGCGGCAGGCCATCGAGGAGACGGATCGCCGCCGCGCCAAACAGGAGGCCTATAACGAAGCGCACGGCATCACCCCGCAGACCGTCCAAAAGGAAGTCCGCAAGCAACTGTTGATCAGCACCAAGGATGAAACAACCGAGGAGAGCCTGAGCGAAGCGGAGAAAGAGGAGCGCGTCCGCATCCTGCGCGAAGAGATGCTCCGCGCCGCGCGCGAATTAGCCTTCGAACAGGCGGCGAAATTGCGGGATGAGATTGCAAAGCTGAAGGGTACACAAACCGAAAAGATCCCCGCCCTGCGTCCCGGCACCATAGGCGCGCATAAGCGGACGCGAGGGCGGACAAGAAAGTAAAGCTCTACAATACCTCGTGCAGATACAGGGCAAAGGTATCCGCCCAGCCCTGCACAATATTGCTGAAAAAGAAGATCAGCACAAGCAAAACGCAGCTGACCACAATCTGCGCAAAGAGCATGGTTCGGAAATAGTTGCGTTTGCAGGCGGAATGGCTTGAAAACGAAAGCAACAAGCAGACCAATAAACCAAGGCCCGGAACAAACGAAAAGAAAAGACTGATTGCCCAATTAAGCATGCCGACCGGCTGATCGGAGAATCGCTCTTGATAAACTTCCATAGCTATACTCCCATTTGAAGCTAGATGGAGTATAGCGCAAATGCGAAGAAAATGATATATTATATATATTTGTTTACAAATGATTAAGGTGGAACATGAATCCAAATATTCTCTATATGCAAAACAGCTATATGCAAACAGCGTGCGCGAAGGTTCTCACCTGTGCGCACGCGGCGGGCGGCTATGCGATCCGGTTAGACAGTACCCTGTTCTTCCCGAACAAGGGTGGCCAACCCTGCGATCTGGGCAGCATCGGCAGCGCCCGTGTGCTCTCTGTGGATGAAAGCAGCGAAGATATCATCCACCTGACAGACGCCCCGCTCCCCATCGGCGCGGAGGTCGATCTGTTATTGGATTGGCCCCGCCGTCACGATATTATGCAGCAGCACGGTGGCGAGCACCTCCTCTCCGCCTGCGCCTGGCATCTCTATGATACCCACAGCGTCGGTTTCCACTGTTCGGAGAGCTATGCCACCTTCGACCTCAATATCCCCGTAACGCCTGCGCAGATTCGCGAAATCGAAACGATGGCCAATGCAATCGCCGCCGAAAACCGCCCCATACGCGCGCGGGAATATGCGAGTGAGGCGGACATAGAGGGCCTGCCCATACGCAAGCAAAGCGAGGGCATCACCCTGCCCCTACGCCTGGTCGAGATAGAGAACCACGATCTGTGCACCTGCTGTGCGCCGCATCTGGTGCATACGGGTGAAATAGGCCAACTGAAAATCATCTCCGCGCAAACCCTGCGCGGCGGCACGCGGCTCAGCTTCCTCTGCGGGCAGCGCGCCCTCGCGCACGCGCAGGCGCTTCAGGACATCACGGGCGCCCTCGCCCGCAAATACTCCACGGACTGGCGCAGCCTGCCCGAAGTCATCGAAAAGCAAATCGCGGAGCTATCGGCCATTAAGCACGAGCTGCACGCCGCCCGCGCCGCACTGGACACCTACATAGCATCCGAGCTGGCTGGGCAGGCGACAGCAGGCAAAATAAAAATCTGCATCGCCGCCGTCCAAGCCATGGACGGCAAGCGCCTGCGCGCACTCACGAACCGAGTTTCCGAAACAATAAAAACCAAATCCCTCTGCCTGTTGTTCTCCGAGCACCAAGGCGCCCTGCAATACGCCCTCTGCCAAAATAACACGGGCGCGGACGCGGGCGAGCTGTTGCAGCCCGTAAACATCGCGGTCGGCGGCAAGGGCGGCGGCCGCGGTCCGCTGGCGCAGGGCAGCGCGGGCAAATGCCCGAGCGCCCTGCCCGAAATCATCGCGCAGCTCACAAGCTATTTCACCGCGCGCCTGAAATAAAGAAGAGTATGGAAAAGAAACAACTGCGGCTCTGGAACTTCGATTTCACAGTCATCACCCTCGGCTCCGTCATTTCATTGGGCGGGAACGCCATCGCGGGCATCGCGATGGGCTTCATCAACTTACAGCAGCACGACTCTAGGCAGTGTCGACATGAGATCATGCAATAACCTTTAGCCACAGGAAAAGGCAGCGGACGATCACGGCGCCGACAAATGCAACTGTAGTTTTGGCATAACGCGTGGCAATGCCGCGCCATT